>Ga0307966_1000681_pt1 | contig 27783 bp, 28 predicted proteins | sample OrgLakmetagen646_FD_203141 | JGI IMG/M metagenome (GOLD analysis project Ga0307966, IMG submission 203141) | Saline water microbial communities from Organic Lake, Antarctica - #646 | ecosystem: Environmental > Aquatic > Non-marine Saline and Alkaline > Saline | place: Antarctica: Organic Lake... | reverse complement strand
ATCGGCGATATCGGCGATGCGCCGGTGCTGCCGGACCTGCTGGGCCAGATCCCGCCCCATCAGGAGATCGGCAGCGTCGCCGCCGACGGCGCCTATGACACTCGAAAGTGCCACGATGCGATCGCCGGCCGTGGCGCCGACTGTGGCGCCGACTGTGGCGCCGACTGTGGCGCCGACTGTGGCGCCGACCGTGGCGCCGACGCCGTCATCCCGCCCCGCAAAAACGCCAAGCCGTGGTAAACCGTCACCGCAGGGGCGGTGGCCAGAAACGAGGCCCTGCGAGCTTCGAAATACCTCGGCCGCGCGATCTGGCGAAACTGGAGTGGCTACCACCGCCGAAGCCGCGTCGAAACAAAACCTCTCGGGATCATGCTGCGCATAACCCTGTCGGTCAGCGGATGCACTGCGTGAAACTGCTGGGCCAGCGCCTCATGGCACGGAACTTCGAACGTCAGGTCGCGGAAGTCCAAGTCCGCATCGCCGTCATGAACGGTTACACCGCCCTTGGCATCCCTGTCACAGAGGCCGTGGGCTGAATCCGTCAGGGGAAAGGGGAACCTCAAACTTCAGAGGCTTTGTGCAACAGAGCCGATCGAATTGCCAAACCTTCCACCCAATCCTTGTTGCTCGAAATGCGGTTTAATAGGTAACTGATTTCAACAGAAACGGTATTTTGTCGAATTCTAGAGTGGGGCCAGTACTGGTCACCAACCGACATAACTTAACCGGCCGACGGCAAGACAATTATAAACCAATGTCCACTACTGGCGGGATTCCCAAGGAAGTTAGCATTTTTCAGAACAAAAAAGGGGCCACTTGGATATTGGATCCCAAAAACTGAACGTTTATACTCAGACGAACATAACGAAAACTCATGCTGGTGCGAACATCCCACTTTAAGCTCTAGAGCAGATTTCGTGGCCTTGCCTCTGACGCAACTCGACGATGTCGAGCTTTATCCATATGATTTAGAGAGCCTTGGCCCTGATTTGATGATTACGCCCACAGAGGCCATTGGCGTTATTGGCTTCCCGTTTGGTATCTGTGCGGGCGGACTATTTTTAGAATGGGCCACCGGATTTATTGCATCGGAGCCGATAGTGGATTTTGGCAAACAACCGATCCAGTTGATTGACTGCAGGTCTCGCCAGGGCCAATCGGGTTCGCCAGTCGTAGCGTATCAGTCGAGTGGCATGCTTGCGCATGAGGAACGGAAATTCGCCCATTTTCAATGGGCCGGTGTCTAAACTAATAGGCATATACAGCGAACATATAAATGCAGAATCTGACATCGGCATCGTTTGGAAAGCCAGTGCTATTCTGGAACTTATTCGCAGTATCTAGTTTCCAAAAACGACCGATTTCTGAAACGATTTCGCCGAATCCAACATTGGCGAAACCGCAGTGAAATGTTGCTTGCGTTTGCAAAGCCGCCCCTCATCCTTTCTGCTCCAGATGCGCCAGCAGCGCGTCCATTGCCAAAGGGTAGCCTGCCGCGCCAAAGCCGCAGATTACGCCCAGAGCCACCCTCGCGATGTAGCTGACATGGCGAAACTCCTCGCGCGCATGCACGTTCGACAGGTGCAGTTCCACCACAGGCAGCTCCACCGATGCAATCGCGTCCATCAGTGCGATGGAGGTGTGCGTGTAGGCTCCGGCGTTGAACACGATCCCGCCATGCACACCTTTGGCTGCGTGAATGTGGTCGATCAGCGTGCCTTCGCTATTGCTCTGTGAAAATACCATATCAACACCGCGCGAGGCCGCATGCGTGCGGCATATCGCTTCAATATTGGCCAGCGTCGCGCGGCCATAGACCTCGGGTTGGCGGGTGCCAAGCAGGTTCAGGTTCGGCCCGTTCAGGATCAGGATCGAGGTCATGGAAATGGTTCCTTTGCGCAAGCTTCTGGATCGCCTTCTAGACTGCGTACGCATCGCCTGTCGAGGCGCACGTCATTCGGCAGCCTGCCGCAGGCTGGACATGAGGTACTGAAACTTCTCGCCCTGAACGGCGACATGCCCGCGCATAGCATCGGCGGCAAAGACAGCGTCACCGCGCGTTAAGGCAGCGACTATCTCTTCATGCTCGGCCATTGACTGCGCCATCCGCCCACGCAGACGCAGCTGCATTCGGCGAAACGGGCGCAGCCGGCGGTGCAGGCGCAGAGCCTCGTCGCGCAGAAAGGTGTTACCGGACTGCTCATAGATAATCTGGTGAAACTGCTCGTTTTCAAGATAGTAGGCGGCGGCATCCCGCGCAGTGACCGCTTCCTGGCACTTGGCATTGGCGGCGCGCAGATCGACTAGGGCGGCATCAGAAATCCGCCGCGCCGCGAGCCGCGCAGCAGCGGCCTCCAGCTCGGCCATGACCTCAAACATCTCCATCAGCTCGACCGGGCCGGGCTGGCGGACAAACACGCCACGGCGCGGGATCTGTGTGACCAGGCCTGACAGCGCCAGCTTTTGCAGGGCCTCGCGAATAGGAGTCCGCGACACGCCAAACCTATCGGCCAGCCCCGCCTCGTCCAGCCGCGTACCGTCGCTATAGGTGCCGACAAAGATCAACTCTTCAATCTCATCTGCAATCATGTCTGCGCGCCGTTTCTCCATACTGTCAGCTTAGCGTGCGGTGAAGTGCATGCAAAGATCATTTTATTGTATACAAAAAGATTGACTCGCAAAACATGGGCTGCATAACTTGCACGCCAGTGTTCGGGACACAACCGAACCGGAGGAACAACAGTCTGGGAGGACACATCATGAAATCCATGCTCAAAGCAGCCGTCGCAGCCACCGCGCTCATGGCGCTAGGATCTGCCGCATCAGCGACCGAACTGCGCCTGTCGCACCAGTGGTCTAACAACGACGTGCGCCACAAGGTGGCACAGATTGTGGCCGATGAGGTCGCCGCCGCCGACGTGGATCTGGAGATCAAGATCTTTGGCTCCAAATCGCTGTTCAAACCGCGTGAACAATACAAGCCGCTAAGCAGGGGCCAGTTGGACATGACCGTGTTTCCACTGAGCTATGCAGGCGGCCAGCAGCCCAGCTTTAATCTGACGCTGATGCCGGGTCTGGTGAAAAACCACGACCACGCCGCGCGCCTAAACAAGAGCCCCTTTATGGACGCCATCGAGGCCAAGATGGCCGAGGATGACGTCATGACGCTGGTGCATGGTTATCTGGCCGGCGGTTTCGTCGGCAAGGACAAGTGCATCACGAAGCCGTCTGACGTCGAGGGCCTGCAAACCCGCGCCGCCGGCAAGGCGTTCGAGCAGATGCTGGCCGGTGCCGGCGCCTCCATCGCGTCGATGTCCAGCGCGGATATCTACAACGCGATGCAGACGGGCGTCCTGAATGCCGCGAACACATCGTCTTCGTCCTTTGTCAGCTACCGCATCTACGAGCAGGTGGCCTGCTACACCCCAGCCGCCGAAGTGGCGCTGTGGTTTATGTATCAGCCCCTTTTGATGAACAAATCCAAGTTCGAAAGCCTGACCGAAGATCAGCAGCAAGCGCTGCGCGACGGTGCGGCAAAGGCCGAAGCGTTCTATCTGGACGAGGCCAAGAAGCAGGATGCCCAGTCGGTTCAGGTGTTCCGCGACGCGGGCGTTGAGATCGCAACAATGACGCAGGACGACTTCAACGCATGGCGCGAGATCGCCAAGGAGACCTCCTACAAGGACTTCGTCAATAATGTGCCGAACGGGCAAAACCTTCTGGATATGGCTTTGGCGGTCGAGTGACCTGATGGGGCAGGGGCGGTTTTCCGCCTCTGCCTATTTGGTTAAACATTAATATCCGAACGGGCGCCTGCGCGTTGGATTGTACTGCAACGGTGAGGCGACACGCTGCAACGCACCTCTCTCCGTCCCCTGAACGAGCAGTGCTACGTAGCTAAAGCGCAGGTTCGACGGAACGGGCAATCGCTCGTTTGGCGTGCTTCGCCACTTGTCTGAGAGCGAAGGGACATCCGGTTGAATTGTGAACTAACCAAAACTCAAAGGAGCGCGACATGGCCGGACAAGTGACGCACCGCGTCGCCACGACAGGCGATAATACCTTTCTAAAAGTAGTCGCAGCCCTATCCACCCTCGCCGGCTGGGCATCCGCCGCGATGATCGTCGTCGCGGTTGGCATCACCTGCCAGATGATCTTTGTCAGGTCGGTGCTGAACCAGTCGACTATCTGGCAAACCGAGATGGTCGTCTATCTTATGATCGCAGCCACGCTGATTGGGCTGCCTTATGTCCAGCGCCTGCGCGGGCACGTGAACGTCGATCTGATCCCCATATCGTTGGCACCTCGCGCTCGATACGTCCTCGCCTGCTTCACTCTCAGCCTCAGTGCTGCCATCGTCGCTGTCATGCTCTATTATGGTTATGACTACTGGCATTTTGCGTGGGAGCGCGGCTGGCGTTCTGACACGATCTGGGGCGTGCGCTTGTGGATCCCGTACCTGTCGCTGCCTGTCGGTTTTGGCCTCTTGCTGCTCCAACTCATCGCAGACCTCGTCGCAGTAATCCTGCGGATTGAGGCCCCATTCGGACTGGAGGATACCTGATGGATCCGCTCATACTCGGCGCGCTTGTCGCCATCTGCACCATTGGCGTCCTGTTTTCCGGCGTTTCTGTGGCCCTCGGCCTGTTAATCGTCTCGGGCGGCTTCCTCGTCGCATTCGATGGGATGCGTAGCCTCGAACTGATGCCAGAGATTTTCTTTAGCAAGCTCAACAGCTTTGCCCTGCTGAGCATTCCGATGTTCATTATTATGGGCGCATCCATCGCCTCTACCCGCGCAGGCGCCGATCTTTATGAGGCGCTGGAACGATGGTTGACACGCATACCCGGCGGTCTGGTGATCTCAAACCTTGGGGCGTGCGCGCTGTTCGCTGCCATGTCTGGCTCCAGCCCTGCGACCTGCGCGGCTATTGGCAAGATGGGCATCCCCGAGATGCGTAAGCGCGGCTATCCAGATGGCGTGGCTGCTGGCAGCATCGCGGCAGGCGGCACGTTGGGCATCCTGATCCCGCCGTCGGTGACCATGATCGTCTACGGCATCGCGACCGAAACCTCGATTGGGCGCCTCTTCCTTGCCGGTGTCATCCCCGGCCTGCTGCTGGTCTCACTTTTCATGGCATGGGCGATCTATTCCACTTGGAAGTCCGGCAATGCTGCGGTGCTGACAGCCAACACTTACACGTGGAAGCAAAAGTTCGAGATCCTGCCGCGCGTCATCCCCTTCATCATCATCATCCTTGGCGTACTCTATGCCATGTATGGTGGTATCGCGACCCCGTCCGAGACGGCGGCCGTCGGCGCGCTGCTCTGCATCGTGATCGCAATGGTGATCTACAAACTCTGGAGCCCGGCGGGCCTGTGGCTGATCCTGCGCGACTCGACACGCGAGAGTGTGATGATCCTCTTCATCATCGCGGCTGCAGGCGTGTTCAGCTACATGCTCAGCAGCCTGTTCATCACGCAGTCCATCGCGGAATGGATCGGCACACTGGACGTGAACCGCTGGGTGTTGATGGGCGCGATCAATATCTTCCTTCTGGTCGCCGGCTTCTTCTTGCCGCCCGTCGCGGTGATCCTGATGGCGGCACCGATCCTGTTGCCAATCATAACGGTCGCGGGGTTTGATCCGATCTGGTTCGCCGTGATCCTGACGATCAATATGGAAATTGGCCTGATCAGCCCGCCTGTGGGCCTGAACCTATATGTCATCAACGGCATTGCGCCCGACATCTCGCTGAAAACGATCCTGATGGGCTCGCTTCCGTTCGTTGGTTGCATGGTGGTCGCGATCATTCTTCTGTGCCTGTTTCCGAGCCTTGCCACATGGCTGCCCGACTACGTGATGGGCACGGCGGTATGACCGTCCTCAGCGATCTTCTAGCCTCCGTTTTCGAACGGGGGGCAGGCGCGGCCAAACGCGGAGACTGGAGCCGCAGGCCCGTGGAGGAACTTGCCGACGCGCTTATCAGCGCGCACGGCGAGATTTCGGGCACCCTGCTGGCCGAGCAGATTCTGGCTCGCTACGGCACCAAGGACGATGCGGAGAAACTCGCGTTTTTTCACCACCTCGCGGGCGCGATGAATGTTGATCCCGCTGCCGCGCGCGCGGCACTCGACGCTTATGAAGCGGCGCCCTCGCGCTCCAGCTACCGGGCGTTTCTGCACGAGGCAGAGCCCCCGCGCCAAGAGCTGATTCGCCGCCTAAACCGTTTACCAGGCGCCACCGGCACGCTGGTGGCGATGCGCGCCGATCTTTTGCGGCTGGGACGCGGTGTGCCAGAACTAGAGGCGCTGGATCTGGATTTCCGCCATCTCTTTGCGTCGTGGTTCAATCGCGGCTTTCTGGTGCTGCGCCGAATCACTTGGGACACGCCCGCGCGCGTGCTGGAAAAGATCATCGCGTATGAGGCTGTCCATGCCATCGACAGCTGGGACGATCTGCGCCGCCGCGTGCAACCCGACGACAGGCGCTGCTTTGCCTTTTTCCACCCCGCCATGCCGGACGAGCCGCTGATCTTTGTCGAGGTGGCGCTGACGCGCGGAATCCCCGGCGCGGTGCAACCGCTGCTGGCCGAGGGGCGGGATGCACTGGAAGCGGTGGAGGCGGACACCGCCGTTTTCTATTCAATCTCGAACTGCCAATCGGGTCTGGCAGGTATTTCATTCGGCAATTCACTGATCAAGCAAGTGGCCGGCGATCTGGCGGGCGAACTGCCCAATATCGCACGCTTTGTCACGCTATCGCCAATTCCCGGTCTGATGCGTTGGGTGGACGCCGAGAGGATCACTCCCGAGGGAGGCGATCTGCCCGGCCTTGCCGCACATTACCTGCTTAACGCCAAGGGCCGCGGTACCGCGCCGCTGGATCCCGTTGCGCGCTTTCATCTGGGTAACGGGGCCATCGTTCACGCCTTGCACGCACAGGCCGATCTGTCAGAAAAGGGCCGTGCGCAATCTGGTGGGGTCATGGTGAATTACCTCTATGACCTGCGCCGCGCCGCAGAGCGGCACGAGGCCTTTGCCGGCGACGGCACTATCGCGGCCACCAGCGCGGTCAAGTCGCTGGCCACAAGCGCCGAGAAAATGCTGGCAACCCGCGCAGACAAAACTGCGCAGACAAAGACGACTTAAGGAAGCTGAGCGATGGCAAACCCCCTTTTCGATACGCTGTTCGGCCGCCATGTTGGTACGGATACAACCTTTTTAATTCTGCCCGATGGCGCCCGGATCAGCCATGCCGGCTTTCTTGGGATGGCCGCGCGCATTGCCGGCCATCTGTCGGCGCTGGGTCTAGTGCCCAGTGACCGCCTTGCCGCGCAGGTGGCTAAATCGCCTGAGGCGCTTGCTCTCTATGCGGCATGCGTGCAAGCAGGCGTGGTGTTTCTGCCGCTGAATACGGCCTACACGGCCCATGAGGTCACCTATTTTCTTGAGGATTCCGCCGCGGCGCTGGTCGTGTGCGACGATGGTGCATTGAACGTGCTGGCACCTGTGGCTGATCGCTTGGGCGCGCAGTTAGCCACGCTGAACGCAGACGGATGCGGCAGCCTGATGGGCGGCGCGGCACAGCAGCCTGAGACCTATCCCACCGCAGATCGGAGCCGGGACGATCTGGCTGCGCTGCTCTACACTTCGGGCACGACGGGCCGGTCCAAGGGCGCGATGCTGTCGCAGCAAAACCTTCTTAGTAACGCCGAAGTGCTGGTGCAGGAGTGGCGTTTCACCAAGGATGACGTGCTGCTGCACTGCCTGCCAATCTTTCACACCCATGGGCTTTTTGTTGCGACCAACGTGACACTGGCGGCAGGCGGGGCAATGATATTTCTGCCAAAGTTTGATGTCGATGCGGTGCTGCGCTACTTTCCGCAATCCACGACGATGATGGGCGTGCCCACCTTTTACACCCGTCTGCTGGACGATGCCCGGTTTGATGGACCGACAACGCAGCATATGCGCCTGTTCACTTCGGGCAGTGCGCCACTGCTGGCCGAAACGCATGACCGTTTCGTGGCCCGTACAGGCCATGCGATCCTCGAACGCTATGGCATGACCGAAACGAACATGAACACCTCCAACCCCTATGATGGTGACCGCCGCGCCGGCACTGTCGGATTTGCCTTGCCGGGTGTCGAAGTAAAGGTGACTGATCCTACCAAGGGCGCCGAACTGCCGCAGGGCGAGGTTGGCCAACTGGAAGTGCGCGGTGACAACGTATTTCAGGGCTATTGGCGGATGCCTGAAAAGACAGCCGAGGAATTGCGCGAGGATGGCTTCTTCATCACCGGCGATCTTGGGTTGATAGATGCAGATGGCTATATTCAGATCGTCGGACGCGACAAGGATCTGATTATTTCGGGCGGCTACAACATCTACCCAAAGGAGGTGGAACTAGTGCTGGACGCGCAACCCGGCGTGCAGGAAAGCGCCGTAATCGGCGTGCCGCATCCTGATTTTGGCGAAACCGTCGTGGGCGTGCTGGTGCCAAAACCGGGGCAGGCACCCGACGCCGACGCCATCATGGCCGCCGCCGGTGAGGCGCTTGCGCGGTTCAAGCATCCCCGCAAGCTGATCGTGCTGGACGAGTTGCCGCGCAACGCGATGGGCAAGGTGCAAAAGAACATCCTGCGCGAGCGGTATGGGGATTTGTTCAGCGCCGGTTGACACGGGCGTTTCCGATCGGGGTTTGGGTCTGGGGCGATCATGCCTGCCGATGGCACCACACGCGCCCCGCTTGCGCCCCGTCTCTCTTTGGTGAAAGCTGCAGTTCAGCGCTGCGGCTATCACAAACGGTGATAGCAGATTTCACTATGCCCGATTGTACCGATGACGGGGCAGGGCGGACAGTGGCACTGCATGAGCGATAGGAGCAAACATGGGCAGCCCGGTCAAAGGCAAATTGGCAGCGTTCAACTTTCACAAGTGGATCGAAGAGCATAAACACCTTCTTAAGCCACCTGTCGGCAACAAGAAGGTGTTCGAGGATGCCGATATGATGGTCACCGTCGTCGGCGGCCCGAACAAGCGCACTGATTACCATGATGATCCTGTTGAGGAGTTTTTCTACCAGCTCAAGGGTGACATGCTGCTCAAGCTGAAGGACGGCGATGACTTCTACGACGTACCTATCCGCGAGGGTGGTGTGTTTCTTTTGCCGCCGCATGTGCGCCACTCGCCGCAGCGCCCACAGGAAGGCAGTATCGGTCTGGTGATCGAACCAAAGCGGCAAACCGGAGAGTTGGATGCCATCGAATGGTACTGCTTTGAGTGCTCGGCGCTGGTTCACCGCGCTGAGATGCAGCTGAAATCCATTGTCGATGATCTGCCGCCTGTCTATGAACGATTTTATGCCTCGTCCGAGGCACGCACCTGTCCTGATTGTGGCACGATTCACCCCGGCAAGGAGCCGCCCGAAGGTTGGGTAAAACTAGACCCGCCCTAAAAAAACCAAGCGCCCCGCAAGAGCGGCGCGATCCCAACACACCCCGGAGGAGACATACAACAATGACATTTATGACCAAATTGCCCGCTGCGCTGGCCGCATCGGTGGCAGCAGCCACCATGTTTATTGCAGGCGCCGCCGCTGCAAATGAATTTCGCCTCGGTCTGATTACGCCGCCCAACCATATCTGGACCAAGGCCGCCGAAGATTTCGGCGCTGACCTGTCCGCAGCCACGGACGGCGCGCATACCGTCACCGTTTTTCCGGCGCAGCAGCTGGGCAGCGAAGCCGAGATGATGCAACAACTTCAGACCGGCGCGCTGGACATGGCGTTTTTGACTGTCGCCGAAGTGTCGAACCGTGTGCCTGATTTTGGCGCGTTCTACGCACCTTACTTGGCCAACGACATCGGCCATGCCGGCCGTATTCTCCAGTCGGATCTGGCACTCCGCATGCTGGATGATCTGCCCGCCAAAGCAGGCGTCGTCGGCATCGGCTATGGCATGGCCGGCCTACGCCAGATCGTATCCAAGGGCGAGGTCAAGACCGCTGCCGATTTAGAGGGCAAGAAGTTGCGCATCACGCCCTTCAAACCGATCCTCGACTTCTACAACCTGCTGGGCGCCGCGCCCACGCCCATGCCGCTGCCGGCAGTCTATGACGCGCTAGCCAACGGACAGGTCAACGCCATCGACATGGACGCCGAGCTTATCTGGAAGCTGAAGTATTTTGAGCAGGCCGATACAGTGATCGTATCGAACCACATGATGTTCCCGATGGTTGGCCTCGTCTCAGCACGCATATGGAAGGACCTGTCCGAAGAGGACCGCGCAACCATCACTGAGCTTATGAAAAAGCGCCTGGACGAATGCATCGCAACCTATATTGTCAAGGACAAAGAGTGGCTGGACCAAGTGCGCGGCACTGATACGGCCTTTGTTGATGTGGGTCCTGAGTTCTTTGGTAGCGTGCCGGCCGAATGGGACAAGATCTGGTCGGAGCAGTCGTCGGTTCTGGGCGAGATGCGCGACGCCGCTGCTGCCTCGGCCGAGTGATCAACTAGGTTAATGAACATGCTGGCCGCGCGAGGAACCGCGCGGCCAGCATTGTGATTGCGGGAGCGGATGTGCTGCACAAGATTTCACATGGTTGGGCGCGCGCCGAAATGGCGGCAGCTGCCATTCTGGCGGTGGCGATCACATGCTTAGTGCTGTTGAATGTTGTCACCCGCGCAATGAGCGCGTCGATCTTTTGGGTGGATGAGGCCGCGATCATGGCGATGACATGGATGACCTTCCTTGCGGCCTCTGCCGCCGTGCATTTTGGCCATTCGATCAGCGTGACGTTGTTCACCGACATGTTGCCCCGCGGGGCCGCGCATCTGGCACAGCGCTGCGTCGACGCCATCGTCCTTATGTTCGCGGCGCTGATGCTGTGGCTCTGCTGGCGTTGGTTCCTGCCACTAGACCTGCTGCGCGCGAGCTTTGACACGATGGCGTTTCAGGGCGAGACGTTCAATTTCATTTATGCTGAGCCAACGCTGACGCTGGGTGTCCGCAAATTCTGGCTCTGGCTCATCATGCCGCTGTTTGCGTTTGGCCTGACGTTGCACGCCATCGCCAATCTGCTGCGCCCAATGGCAGCGGGCAGGGTGCTGCCATGACCGCTGTCTTGTTTCTGGTGCTGCTGTTCGGCGCGGTTCCCATCTCGATCGTGCTGGCGATGACCGCGATGAGCTATATCTGGCAGTCTGACAACACGGTCCTCTTCGACAGCTTTGCGCAACAAATGTTTGCGGGCACAGAAAATTATGGGCTGCTGGCCATTCCCCTGTTCATGCTCACCGGTGAGTTGATGAACGAGGGCGGCATGACCAAACGGCTGGTCAATGCCGCGCGTGTGCTGGTGGGCGGCTTTCGCGGTGGGCTGGTCTGGATCAACCTCTTGGCCAATATGTTCATGGCTGCGATCATCGGGTCGGCGGTCAGCCAGATCGCGGTGATGAGCCGTGCGATGGTCCCCGCGATGGAGAAGGAGGGTTACGATCGCGGCTTTGCCGCTGCCACGACGGCCGCAGGCGGGCTGCTCGCGCCTGTGATTCCGCCCTCAATGCTGTTCGTGATCTACGGCGTTCTAGCGCAGATCCCCATTGGCGACATGTTCCTTGCGGGCATCATTCCCGGCCTGATGATGGCGGGCAGTTTCTTTATTGTTGTCACGCTGATTGGCCTTTCTGTCCAGTTCCCCAAGGGTGAATGGATGAACGCCGGTGATGCGGTGCGCGCTCTGCTGGCCTGCCTGCCGGCCGCGCTGATTCCGGTGGCGATCATCGGTGGAATCGTTCTGGGCATCGCGACCCCGACCGAAAGCGCAGCTGTCGCCTCGCTCATCGCTTTCCTCATCGGCTGGCTGGTCTACCGCGAGTTGAAGCCATCGCATCTGGCCACACTTTTTCTGCGCACGGCGCAGAACGCGTCGATGGTGATATTCATGGTCGCTGCCGCCAACGTATTTGGCTGGGTCGTTATCTACGAGGCAATCCCGCAAAAACTGGCTGGGCTGATTACGTCGGCAACCTCCGATCCGTTCGTTTTCCTTTTGATCGTGATGGGCGCGCTCTTGCTCGTCGGGATGCTGATCGACGGAATCGCGGCGCTCATCCTCGTCACACCTATTCTGCTACCCATAGCGACTGGCGATTACGGCATCAGTCCGTTCCAGTTCGGCGTGGTCATCAGCATCAATTTGGCGCTGGGGCTGCTGACGCCGCCCGTGGGCGTGGGCCTCTATATCGCAGCGTCGATGAGCGACGTGAAGCCGACTGCGATCTTTGCCGCGCTCTGGCCGTTTCTGATCGCGGTCGTGTTGGTATTGCTTGCCGTCTGCTATTTTCCGTCCTTGTCGCTGGTACTGCTGGGCTGAAGGGCTCTCGCGGCGTCCTCCAGCGCGTCTAGGAGTGCAGCGGCTGCGGGTGTCAGAGATGTATTACTGCGGAATGAGGCCCCCACGGGGCCGTCGCCGAAAGGCAGAGGGAGCGGCAATTCGCGCAGCGCGCTCCCCGCGGCCAACTCCGCGACGTCGGCCGGCATCGCACAGATCATATCACTGGTAGCCAATAGGCCGCGATTGGTGACGTAGCTCACCGACTCAACCAACGCGCCCGGTACATATTGCCCCTCCGCGACAAAAAACTGATCGATCTGGCGGCGCAGCGTGGTGTCGGCGGGCGGCAATATCCAGCCATATGGGCGCAGATCGTCAAAGCCGAGGCTCCGGCCTAGCAACGGATGCCCCGCCCGCACGATCAGCACGATGCGCCCCTGCATCAGGCGTCGCTGCTCCAGATCCGAGCGATGGCGCAGCACCGGCAGGCGCCCTACGACCAGATCAAGCTCGCCCGCGCGGAGGCGGGGCATCAGTACCTCATTCGTGCCCTCGACCACCTTAATGGCAAGGCGCGGGCGCTGCGTAAGCACAGCGTTGATCGCCATTGGCAGCAGCCCGCCTGAGGCGGCCAACAGCGTGCCCACCACGATCCGGCCCGCGTTGCCACCCGCGAGGTCCTCCATCTCCTGCGCCGTCGTGCCGATCTGCGAGAATATCAGCTGCCCGCCCCGAATTAGGGCGTCGCCAAAGACGGTCGGAACAACGCCCCAGTTCGTGCGCTCGAACAGCAGCACGTCAAAGTCGATCTCCAGATCCTTTATCATCTTGGTCGCCGCAGGCTGCGACAGGTTCAGTTCGCGCGCGGCGTGCAGGATGCTGCCATGCCGCGCGACGGCGATGAGCAAACGCAATTGGCGCAGCTTGAGCCGCCCGATCACGCGGGCCATGATCTGGGCGTGGCTATGCATCGGCTAGAATCGCATCCATGCAGTTTGATTGCGCAATGCGCGCACTGCACTCATCGCGGCAAGGGCCGAGGATCTCGGATTGTCCGGCAGGGCATTGCCTGCGATGGTGAAATCCAGCGTGCCGAATGCACCCTGCGCCTCGATGCGGTGGATGTTGTGTGCTACGTTCGGGTCGGCAATCAACTGCACCTCGGTCGCGTCGAATCCGGTGCCAGCCAGTGCGACTGCGGCGGCGACATTGGCGTTCTTCGGATAGCTTAACGCCGCTTGCCTTGCGGTGCCGGTAAAATGCGCGGTCGCCTCAGTGAGTTGTGCCAGTTCAAGGGTTTCCTCGGCGGGTGATCCGGCCCAGCCATCCGGCGGCTTTGTTCCGGTGTAGCGGACATGTTCCAACCCGCCAATGGCCGCCGCAGACAGCGCGTCTAGCGCACCGATGGCGCCCGATGCCAGATGAAGCGTGCCGCCGCCAGCCTTTGCCGCGTCCGCAAGCGCGCGGCGCAAGCCATCATTCGCCAGCGCCCCCAGCGACAGGGTCACCACATCGCAGCCCGCGCGCAGCAGGGACGGCCCATGAGCTGCCAGCCCGGCATGTCCCGCGCAATCGACGACCAGACTTGCATGGACGGCCATGCCCTCTGCGCCGGTCACGGCCTCTATCCTCAGAGCGCCGCACGCCGCATCCTCCCGTCCAGGCCGCGCTAGAACGGCAGCGGCAGGCGTGCCACCCTCCACCAACGCTTGCGCGACGTATCGCGCGATCGCGCCATATCCAATGATGCCAATGCCTGTCATTCTGCGCGCCTCTCTGAAACTCTGCCCCCCGGTTTAGAGGATGGCACCCGCTCGTGCTATCCGTTTTCGTGATATCCACCATCGAAGGCGCTATTTGCACCTTGCGGTGCTCCGGCGCATTATGAGGCATGAGGCCAATTTGCACAGCATAACCAATGATATTCGCCCGCATGGCGCCCACGCGCTATTGCGCGGCGCAGGTCAGTATTGCGACGATATCGCGATACCCGGCGCGCTGCGGGCTGTGTTCCTGCGCAGCGACGTGGCGGCTGGTACAATCACAGAACTCGATATCGCGGATGCCGCCGTCATGCCCGGTGTGCGCGCTATCCACACCGGCGCGGATGTGGCCCATCTGGGCGCGCTGCCAGTGAATGATATTATGCCGCTGGAGGTGCAGGTGCCCTATGCGGTTCTGGCACAAGGGCGCGTCAATGCGGTTGGCCAGCCCGTTGCGGCTATTCTCGCGACAAGCAGGGTTGAAGGGCTGGATGCGATAGATTGCATCCAGCTGGACGTCGAGGCGGCCAGTATGCCCACGCCCACGCCCACGCCCATTTCGCAGCGCACATGGCACGGGGGCAATCCGGGCGCCGCCCTGCGGTCAGCCGCGCATATTGTCGAGTGCCAGATACAGCACGCGCGCCTTGCCCCCGCCGCGATGGAGCCACGCAGCATCGCCGTACGCCCCGAACCGGGTGGCGGCGTGACGATCTGGCACTCGACACAGACCCCACACCGCACGCGCAGCCATCTGACGCAAATGCTGGGGATCGACGCGGGCCTCATCCGCGTGATCGCCCCCGATGTCGGGGGCGCGTTCGGGATGAAGGCATCGCTTTATCCCGAGGAGGTCTATTGCGTGTGGGCGGCGTTACAAATGGGCGTGCCTGTCCGCTGGTGCGCCACGCGTAGCGAAGAGTTTCTGTCGGCGACACACGGCCGGGGGATCGCTGCGCAGGGCACGTTGGCCGTGGACGCCACTGGCCGCTTTACCGCGATGACCGCGCGAATTACCGCACCAGTCGGTGGGTGGTTGCCCAATAGCGCGCTGATCCCGGCATGGAATGCGGCGCGTATTCTGCCGGGGCCGTATACGATCGATTGTGTCGACATCCAGACCTGCGCGCAGGTCGAACATCGCGCGCCCACGGGCATTTATCGCGGGGCAGGGCGCCCCGAGGCAGCAGCCCTGACCGAGCGTCTCGTAGACAAGGCCGCACGCGCGGCAGGCCTCGATCCTTTTGAAATACGGTTGCGCAATCTGCCTGCGCCAGACGCATTTCCGCGCCAGACGGCGACCGGCCAGATACTGGACAGCGGTGACTATGTTGGCGCGCTGCATCTGCTGCGGCACGCGGCCGGGTATGAGGCTCGCGCCGCCCGTATCGTCGCACGGCGCAAAAAGGGTGAACTGGTCGGCATCGGACTTGCCTTCTTTCTCGAACCATCAGGCGAAGGATGGGAGAGCGCGCGGGTCACATGGGGCGTGGATGGCCGCGTGCGGATAGACAGCGGCAGTTCAGCCCAAGGCCAACCGCGCGCGCGCAGCTACGCGGCCATCGCGGCAGACACGTTGCAGGTCGCGCCCGGCAATGTAGATGTGCGCTATGGCGATACGGAAACCTGCCCCGAGGGGATCGGCGCCGTTGCCTCCCGCAGCACCGCCATCGGCGGAAGCGCGGTGCTGGACGCGTGCCGCCGCCTGCGTAGCGCGCGCAATGCTGGCGCAGACCTGCCGCTGAGCGCAGAAGTTCGCTTTGCGACCAAAGGGCAAGCATGGGGCTATGGGGCGTATCTGGTGCAGATGATGATAGACGCGGACACAGGCGCGCCGCGCATCGAGGCGGCTATCTGCGTTGACGACGCAGGCACCATCATCGACGCGCAGGCTGTTGCGGACCAGATCACTGGCGGATTTGCGCAGGGGCTGGGCGAGGCGCTGATGGAGGCAATACGCTATGACAGCGACGGCCAATTGCTGACCGCATCGCTGATGGATTACGCCCTGCCGCGCGCAGATGATATGCCGCCACTGGAGCTGCACGAGATGCAAACGCCCAGCCCGGTTACCCCCCTCGGTGCCAAGGGCGTGGGCGAGGCGGGCACAATCGGCACGCCCGCCGCGATACTCAATGCCGCTATCGACGCGCTGGCGCCTTTGGGCGTGACAGACTTGCAAATGCCGCTCACCTCCCAGACCCTCTGGCAGGCTATGAGCGATGCGAAAACCCGAAAGGCTGCGACATGAAATATTCAAAACTAGACGCCAAGGATTACGCGCGAGACAATATGCGTGGCATCTGGGCCGCAGCCCTAAACCCGTTCAAGCCAGACGGCGCATTCGACGAGGTGGGGCTGAGAAGCAACATCAGGCACTGGATAGATGAACTTGATATAAAAGGGCTTTTCATTGCGGGAAAGCAAGGCGAGTTTTTTTCGATGTCATTGGAGGAGCGCAAGCGTAATTTCGAGATCGCAGTCGATGAATGTGGGGGCCGCGCGGCCACGATCATGTCGGCCTCGGATCAGAATTTCGACACGGTGCTGGTGCTGGCGCGTCATGCGCAGGATTGCGGTGCGGACTATATTGTCGTCCACGCGCCGATGCTGCATTTCGTCACCGACCCCGATGAGACGGTTTATCAATACTACAAGGCGATCTGCGAAACGGTCGATATCGGCATCGCAATGTGGAGCCATCCCGACAGCGGCTATCTGATGTCGCCCGAATTATGCGCGCGCATCGCCGATCTACCCAATATCGTAGCGATCAAGTACTCGGTACCGCGCCAGATGTATGTGCGCCTGACCCATATGATCGGGGATAACATCCATGTCTCTACTGCGTCCGAGGTGGAGTGGCTGGACAATGTCGAGGAGCTGGGATGGAGATTGTATCTGTGTTCTTCGCCACCATACCAGCTGCAATCTGCGGTGGACCGGCGGATGCACGACTATACTAGGCTGGCCTTCGACGGCAACTTTGCCGAGGCGCGCCGCGTGCGCGACAGCCTCGATCCGGTGCGCGAGGCATTTGCGCGGACCAAGCCGGCGGGCAAGCCGCAAGCGCATGGCAAATACTGGCAAGAGCTACTGGGCCAGGTCGGCGGCCCAGTGCGCGCGCCGCTGCTGCAACTGACAGACGCTGAAAAGGCGCTCACGCGTGAGGCGTTCGATAGCTGCGGTCTGAAGGTCTGAAGGTCTGAAGGTCTGAAGGCGGGGTAAGAAAGTAAGGTTAGCTTACAAGGTTGGATTACAGTGCGTCGAGGGTAAACGCCGCCGACATAAGAGAAAACACCGATGACTTACTAAGCGAAATTATGTTGTTACTAGGAGTACGTGATACGGTAGCTCAACGTTATCAGAGATTCTAGTAGCAGAAATATTAACATAATACTGATTATGCGAAAATAAAATGTACGCGCAAATTTAAAATGTCCCACATCTGCAAAATAGAAGTGTCACACTTCCGTGTTGATCAAGCAGGATTGGAGTGTGGCCGCGGGACTTGTGATCACGAGCAAACGCGAACTGAACCGAACTGAAGCTGCCGCATCACATCCAGCCGAATGAGTGAGACAGCATGACTGGGACATTTCTACTTTGCGCGCCGAGGGCGCAATTCAACTTGGTTGCAACATGATCAATTGTCTAACCGATGAAATAGGCCCCAGCATATCGTACTACCGAGGCCAATCCTGCTACCAAAGACGCGGTTACGCCTGTGCAGCGGTCACGATGAACTCGACCAAATAATCCGGCGTCGCCAGCTTGGCCTCACCTGCCGCGCGCGCTGGTGTATGGCCTTGGGGTACCCAAGCGTCCCATACGGCATTCATCTCCGCGAAATCCTTCATGTCGGCCATCCAGATGATCGTCTGGAGGATGCGCGTCTTGTCTGATCCAGACTCGGCAAGCAGGCTGTCGATGTTGGCAAGGCATGTCTTGGTCTGGTCCGCGACACTGTCGCCTGCGGTTCCGACTTGGCCGGCCAGATAGATCGTACCGTTATGGGTTACGATCTGGCTCATGCGCGGGCCTGTGTGGCTACGGATCACTTCATTCATGTCTTATAACTCCTTGTTAAATATTTAGAAAAATCGTTTAGATGCGATCGCGGTCAAGGTGTCGATCATCAGAAGAGAAACCTCGCCACTGATCAACGCCACTGTGGCCTGCGATAGCGCGGGCGCAGTTTGAACGCCATAGCCACCCTGCCCGGCCAACCAGAAAAATCCCGCAGCGTCAGGCGCATATCCAACGACCGGCGTGAGATCTGGCGCAAAGGTGACGTAGCCCGGCCCAGCTATGCTGGACCCTCAGCCCATGCGCCGGCGGCATTCACTATCGTGGACGCAATGTGCGTATCAGCCCCAATCCTGACATTCCAATGAGAGGCGCCAGATGGAAAACGGGCGGGCGGGGGATATACCCCTGCCCGCCCTGTCGTAAATTTTGATGTGCAGCCCTTAGAAAAACGCTTGAAGGCCGGTCTGCGCACGCCCAAGGATAAGCGCATGGACGTCATGCGTACCCTCATAGGTATTGACGGTCTCAAGATTCATCATGTGGCGAATGACCTGATATTCTTCGGAAATTCCGTTTCCGCCATGCATGTCACGTGACATGCGCGCGACATCCAGCGCCTTGCCGCAATTGTTGCGCTTGATCATGCTGATCATCTCGGGTGCGGCGTTGGCCGCGTCCATCAGACGCCCCACCCGAAGCGCGGCCTGCAGCCCCAGCGTGATCTCGGTCTGCATGTTCGCCAGCTTCAGCTGGAACAGCTGCGTCTGAGCCAGAGGCTTGCGAAACTGGTGCCGATCGAGGCCATACTGCAACGAGGCATGCCAGCAGAATTCGGCCGAGCCCATGACGCCCCACGCGATGCCATATCGCGCGCGGTTCAGACAGCCAAACGGCCCTTTGAGGCCCTCGACATGCGGCAGCAGCGCATCCTCGCCCACTTCGACGCCCTTCATCACAATCTCGCCAGTGACGGAGGCGCGCAGGCTCTGCTTGCCAGTAATCTTTGGGGCTGACAGTCCCTTCAGACCCTTATCCAGAACAAAGCCGCGGATCTTGCCATCATGCGCGTCTGATTTGGCCCAAATGATGAAAACGTCCGCGATGGGGCTGTTCGAAATCCACATCTTGGCGCCGGTCAGGCGATAACCGCCATCAATCTTCTCAGCGCGGGTTTTCATTCCGGAGGGGTCGCTGCCTGCGTCAGGCTCAGTCAGGCCAAAGCAGCCGATCAACTCGCCGGTGGCCAGCTTGGGCAGGTATTTCTGGCGCTGCTGTTCGGTGCCGTAGGCATAGATTGGATACATCACCAGCGATGATTGCACGCTCATCATCGACCGATACCCGCTATCAACGCGCTCTATCTCGCGTGCCACGAGGCCATAGCTAACATAGCTGCCGCCGAGGCCGCCATATTCTTCGGGAATGGTGGTGCCAAGCAGGCCCATCTCGCCCATTTCTGTAAAGAGCTCAGGCGTTACGGCCTCGTCCGCATAGGCCTTGATAACGCGCGGCTGCAGCTTTTCCTGTGCAAATGTGCGGGCGCTTTCAGCGATCATCCGCTCATCTTCGTCCAGTTGGTCATCCAGCCGGAAGGGATCCTGCCAGTTAAAGCTGGATAGATCGGGTGCGTCTTTTGGCTTGATGGACGGCTTGCAGCTGGCAGTGTCGAGGCTCATAATGTTTCCCTTTCGTGAATTTTTCGCGGGTTATGCTTGAAACATAGGTTGCACCAGCCCAGAAGTGTAGCGAGTCTTTTGGTTGCACACATGAGGAAATGGAATAGATGGCCCTGCCCCGCCGATTTTTGCCCTCCATCGCCAGCCTGCGTGCGCTGGAGGCGGTCGACAGGCTTGGTAGCGCGACAGCCGCAGCCGAGGCGCTGTCGCTTACACAAAGCGCCGTCAGCCGCCAGATACAGACGCTGGAGGAGCAACTGGGCGTTACGATGATACTGCGCGATGGGCGTCGCATTTCGCTGACGCCCGACGCCGTCTTATACGCGGCCGAGGTGCGCGCGGCACTGGAACAGATTGCGCAGGCCTCGATGAAACTGACGGTCAATCCGGCGGGCGGCGCCCTGAACCTGTCGATCCTGCCAACGTTCGGTATGCGTTGGCTGGTGCCACGCCTGCCCGATTTCGCCCGCACTCATCCGGAGGTCACGCTAAACCTCTCGACTCGGATAAATCCGTTTAAATTCGCTTCAGAACCATTTGATGCTGCAATACATTTTGGAGATGCGAATTGGCCAGACACGCAATCCATGCGCCTGCGCGGCGAGGCAATGGTAGCCGTTTGCGCGCCAGAGATGATCGCAGCCCGGCCCCCTACCATCGCCGCCGATTTGCTAGACATGCCATTGATGCACATCGAGACGCGCCCCGATGCGTGGCGCGCGTGGTTTACCGCCTATGGCGTAGATGCGCCATCAGCGCGCGGCACGATCTATGACCAGTTCGCAACCATCACGCAGGCTGCGCTGCATGGGCTGGGTGTTGCTCTGCTTCCAGAGTATCTGGCCAAGAGAGATATAGCGGCGGGGCGCCTTGCCATCGCGTGGGGCGGGCCAACGCCCAGCCCTGGCGCCTATCACCTGATCTGGCCGACAGCAAAGGCTGGGCACGGTGCGCTGGCCAAGTTTCGTGACTGGCTAGGGACGCAAGTCGGCGATGAGGATATGTTGCCGCGCTAAATCAGTGTCATAGCGCGGTCAGGCCCGTCCGGTACCGGCGCGCGTTATTTTGATAAAGTAGCGCGCTCTGCCGCAGGCCCACGATCGCGGCCTCATCGAGTGCGCGCACGACCTTGCCCGGCGAACCCATCACGAGGCTGCCGTCCGGGATTTCTTTGCCTTCGGTAATCAGCGCGCCCGCCCCGATCAGGCAATCACGCCCAATGCGCGCGCCGTTCAGCACGGTGGCTCCCATCCCAATAAGGGAATTCTCACCGATGGTGCAGCCATGCAGCATCGCCTTATGCCCAATGGTACAACCCGCGCCAATGGTCAGCGGATGGCCAATATCGGTGTGCAGAACGCAGTTTTCCTGAATATTCGTGCCAGCACCGACATGGATCACTTCATTATCGCCGCGCAGTGTAGCACCGAACCACACCGATGTGCCGCCCTCCAGTACGACCCGTCCAATCACATGCGCACCCGGCGCGATCCAGACATCTTCGTTCTCAGGTAGCTCGGGCTCCTTACCGTCCAACGAATATAGCGTCATGTCCGCTCCTCAAATTCCATTTGCAAGTTGCGCACATGCGCGGTCAGCGCAGGCTGCTGGATGCGGCGCAGGCGCGCGGCGGCGATGATCTGCTTAAGCGACGCAGCGGTGCGGTCCAGATCAGCATTGGTCAGGACATGGTCGTATTCGGCCCAGTGGCTGATTTCGTCCCAACTTTTCTGCATTCGCTTGGCGATCACGTCACCGCTGTCCTGTCCGCGCGTCTCCAATCTTCGGCGCAGCTCGGCTATCGACGGCGGCAAAAGAAAAATCGACAGCGTATGCTTGCCCAGATCGGAGTTCTGGATTTGCTGCGCGCCCTGCCAGTCAATATCGAACAGCACGTCGCGGCCCTGATTGATCGCCGCCTCGACAGGATCCTTGGGCGATCCGTAGAAATTACCAAACACGTAGGCATGTTCCAGCATCTTGCCCTCGTTCACTTGCCGCTTGAACGTATCAGTTTCCAGAAAATAGTAATCAATGCCGTCCTGCTCGCCCGCGCGCGGTGCGCGCGTCGTTGCGGAGACTGAGAAAACCACGTTTTCGTCCCATTCGCGCAGTCGTCGCGACAGGGTGGATTTGCCCGCGCCCGAAGGCGACGATAGGATAATCAAAAGGCCGCGCCGCTCTGCCATACTCACATCTCACTCCACATTCTGAACCTGTTCGCGCATTTGGTCGATCACAGCTTTTAGATCAAGCCCAATGGCCGTCAACGGCCCAGACTGTGCCTTGGCACACAGCGTGTTTGCCTCGCGGTTGAACTCTTGGGCGAGGAAACCCAGCTTGCGCCCCACAGGCACACCACTGGCCAGCAAATCGCGCGCGGCGGCAACATGCGCGCCAAGGCGGCCAATTTCCTCGGTGATGTCGGCCTTGACCGCGATCATCGCCAATTCCTGCGCAACGCGGGCCGGATCGGCGCCTGTGGCTGCGTCCATTACCTGCGCAAGGCTGGCAGACAGGGCCTGTGCTATTTCGGCGCGGCGCGCCTCGGCGGCACAGGATGCCGCTGCGATCAGCTGCTCGATATCATCCAGATGCGCCGCCAGAAGCGCCGCCAGCGCCGTACCCTCCTGCGCGCGCATGGCGGTAAAATCGGCTAGGACCGTCTCGAAATCAGCCATCAGCGCGGCCTTCAACCCGCCGACGTCGACCACTGCCTCAGATGTCTCCAACACGCCGCGCACCGACAGGATGTCGCCGGGGCGTGCAGGCGCCAGAGACAGGCCGCGTGCCATCGCGCGCGCCTCGACCTCGGCCATCGCATCCAGTGCCGCATCCAGCTGTGCGGAATCACCGACAGCCGCCCGGCCCCATCCTCGGTTTGCACACGCAACGCCAACGACACATTACCGCGCGCCAGCGACTGGGACAGCCGACCACGCAACTCGACCTCCAGACCCGCGATCCAATCAGGCACGCGCAGGCGCTGATCCAGCCCCTTGCCATTGACGCTGCGCAGCTCCCACGTCCAGCTATCGGCGCCAGCGCTCCCGCGCCCAGCGGTGAAGGCAGTCATCGAATTCAAAGTTGCAAGATGTGGCATATGGTTCTTTCGGCACGGATTCCAAGATTTAATTATTGTAATCATGGCGCGTGCCTGAGGCAAGCGGCGCACGCCTACAGCGTGGCAGCGACTGCACAGTGGCGTGCGCAGCCCTAGGTGGAAATTAACCAATTGACTCGGATTTTAGACAAATGCGTCTGCTTTCATGGCATGTTATTGAGACGGCTGGCCAAGAGGTGGCGCGATCAAATGTGGGTTTGCCACACGGGTAGTCGCTATGACGGCCAAAAATCTTGCACCGCGCCTGACGTTCCAACGCATGCGTGTATAATGAGTAACATAACGGACATGCCGCCCAAATGCGGCGCGAGAGGTGTAGCAGATGACAAGCGACCTGACCGACGAGGGGACACGGCCCACATTGTGTACTGCCTCCGGCAAGATACTCAATGCGCTTGGCAGGATGCATGGCGATGCGCCCGCGACCAAGGCCGCCCTCGCAGCGTTCGAAGCCTACTGGCACAAGATGCGCAACGGCGCGCAGGTCCCGCGCAGGTCCGATATTGACCCCCGCGGGATCGAGCCGCTGCTTGGCAACGCGTTTATCGTCGAGCGTATCGCGCCCGGTCTTGCCCGAATCCGGATTGCCGGCAGCCACTTGACCAACTTGATGGGGATGGAGGTTCGCGGTATGCCGATCAGCGCCTTTCTAGAGCCGTCGTCACGTGATGCGTTGTCACATCATCTAGTACGGCTTTTCGATGAACCGGCCACGCTGCGTCTGTCTCTGACCGCGCCGGGCCGATCAGGTGCGCCCGCCCTATCTGGCACGTTGCTGATGATGCCGCTACGCAGCGATCTAGGCGACGTTTCCCGCGCGATTGGGTGCCTCGTTAGCGAGGGAAATATTGGACGCGGACCAAGGCGCTTTGATATTTCGGATGCCGTTGTCAGACCGCTAGGCCCCGGATCCGATGCCGCGCCAACGCACCGGGCGATAAAACGGTACATCGCGCCTGAGAACGTAGCGTTTCGCGCGCAGGCGCGCACGGCAGACGCCTTGGGCGGGTCCGAACGCCCTTATCTACGCCTCATTAAAACCTAGCCAGTTTCACCTGCAGCGCCTCGAGCGGTTGCTCAAGCCGGATAAGGCCGCGTGGGACATTGCGCGGCCTTATCCGTGTAAGTTATCCATACTTATCAGTAAAATGCATATGGCCGGGCGATTGTGCGCCCGGCCATACTCTGTTGGACTATTTTTGTCGGCCAGCACCCGATGGGAGGAGGTATCAGGTTCGGCCATTTTTTGTCGACCATGCAAGGTGGGAGGAGGTACCCTACACAGCCAGTTCGTCTTGTGATCTCACCCGGTGGGAGGAGGTACCGAAGCGAGATCTTAATCAGACTGTCTGCGTTGGGAGGAGAAACCACATTCAGCCTGTATATTGAATAAACCTGTGTTGCTGCGTTGCGGCAATAGGAAATTGCTGCATTTGCATATGATCATGGTTGCCGCTGGATATTTGGGATCAATCATCACGCTGCGCTGAAAAATTGTGCAGTTTTCTGCCAGCAGCACCACAAGCCGACCTAGAGAGAAAAAAGAGTGCACAGAGTTTTCTCTGCACGCCCCTTCATTTGACTGCACATCTTGATCTTGCGTCAGACCGCTTCGGCTTGTCTTTCCTGCCGCAGCGCCGACAGCTCTTCGGCAACGAGAAAGGCCAGTTCCAGCGATTGGGATGCATTCAGGCGCGGATCGCACGCTGTGTGATAGCGATCGCTGAGGTTTTCGTCACTGACAGCATGCAGTCCGCCGATACATTCGGTCACATCCTGGCCCGTCATCTCGAAATGGACGCCACCTGGAATCGTGCCCTCGGCCTTGTGAACGGCAAAAAATTCGCGCACCTCACGCAATACCGCACCGAAGGGCCGGGTCTTATAGCCGGAGGCAGACTTGATCGTGTTGCCATGCATCGGGTCGCACACCCACACGACATTGGCTCCCGCCTCACGCACACAGCGGATCAGGCGCGGCAAGTGCTCGGCAACTTTACCGGCGCCAAAGCGTGCGATCAAGGTCAGGCGGCCCGCCTCGTTCTGTGGATTGAGTTTGGCCATCAACGCCTTGAGGTCATCCTCCGTCATCGACGGGCCGCATTTCAGACCGATAGGGTTCAGAACACCGCTGGCGAATTCGACATGTGCGCCGTCCGGCTGCCGCGTGCGATCACCGATCCAGATCATGTGGCCCGATCCGGCAAGCCAATTGCCGGACGTGGTATCAAGCCGCGTCAACGCCTCTTCATATTCCAGCAGCAGAGATTCGTGACTGGTGTAGAAATCGACAGTTTGCAGCGCCTCGGTGCTGCCACTATCAATTCCGGCCGCGCGCATGAAATCTAGCGCATCGCTGATCCGGCTAGCCATCTCGCGATAGCGCGCGGCTTTTTCACCGTCGGTAAAGCCAAGCGTCCAGCTGTGGACCTTGTTCATATCGGCGTAGCCACCCTTGGAGAACGCACGCAGCAGGTTCAGCGTCGCTGCCGACTGCGTGTAGGCCTGCAACATCTTGGCCGGATCGGGGCTGCGCGCGGCAAGCGAAAACGGGAGATCGTTGATAATATCGCCACGGTAGCTGGGCAATTCGACGCCATCGATCGTCTCAGTCGGGGCGCTGCGCGGTTTGGCAAACTGGCCGGCCATGCGGCCGACCTTAACCACAGGCACCTTGGCCGCGAAGGTAAGGACCATCGCCATTTGCAGCATAACTTTGAACGTGTCGCGGATCGCATCGGCGCTGAACTGTTCAAACGCTTCGGCGCAATCGCCGCCCTGCAATAGAAATGCCTCTCCACGTGATGCAGCACCTAGTTGCGCCTTAAGGCGGCGCGCCTCACCGGCAAATACCAGTGGCGGGTACTGCGCCAGACGCGCTTCGACATCAGCCAGGGCACCCGGATCGGTGTAATCAGGCATCTGAACGCGCGGCTTGGCGCGCCAATTGGATTTTGTCCACTCCGCCATGATATACACTCCGCCTTAAGTAATTCTGAGACGATTGCATAGCAAAGGCGCAGGCTGGGCGCCACACGAATAATCATCGGCGCACACCATTTTAGACCGGCGTCTATTGTCAAACAGGTAATTTTCGTGGAACACCGCTGTATCCGAAATGGTGGCGAAGAGGCAGTTGACATGTATAGCGATCAGCCCAAAAGCCGGTCTAACGGCCAACCGCAGGTGCAACCACCGCGCCGTTTCGTCTTTGTGCTTCTGGATAACTTCACGTTGCTCAGCTTTGCTGCGGCGATCGAATGCCTGCGGATTGCCAACCGCATGTCCGAGCGCAAGTTGTATGACTGGAGTGTCGTAGGCGATGGCGATGTGGTGGCCTGCTCGGCCGGGTCGCGTTTTCAGTTGGATGGACCTTTGGGTGAGCTGGGCCGCGACGACACCGTTTTGATCTGCGGCGGCGTCAATATTCAGCAGGCAGCGACAAAGAAAATGCTGAACTGGCTGCGCCGTGAGGCGCGGCGCGGGCTAAAGATGGGGGGGCTCTGCACGGCGTCCTATCTGATGGCACGGGCCGGTTTGCTGGACGGCAAGCGCGCGACGATCCACTGGGAAAACCATGACAGTTTTTCCGAGGAGTTTCCCGAGGTCAACCTAACCAAGTCGGTGTTTACCATCGACGGCAACCGGATGACGACCGCAGGCGGCACATCGTCGATTGATCTCATGCTGAGCATCGTCGCGCAGGACCATGACGAAAAGCTGGCCAATGCCGTCGCCGATCAGTTGATCTACTCGTCTATCCGCACCGATCAGGATACACAGCGCCTGTCGGTGCCCACCCGCATCGGCGTACGCCATCCCAAGCTAAGCCAAGTCATCCAGATGATGGAGGGCAACATCGAAGAGCCGATCAGCCCCTCGACGCTTGCGCGCGATGCAGGCATGTCGACCCGCCAGTTAGAGCGCCTCTTTCGCCGTTATCTTAGCCGCTCGCCAAAGAGATATTATATGGAACTGCGCCTACAAAAGGCGCGCAACCTTTTGATGCAGACGGATATGACGGTGATCAATGTCGCACTCGCTTGCGGCTTTTCGTCGCCGTCGCACTTCTCGAAATGTTACCGCGCGCATTACAACACGACCCCTTACCGCGAACGCGGCGCGCAATCGTCGCGGTTGTCGGTCTAGGCCGCCTGTCTAGCCGTGAAGGCTCCACATGATAGAGCGCGCCCTGCCCCTCACTCAGAAACCAGATCGAACCATCTGGTCCTTCGCGAATGTCTCGCAGACGCTCGGTCTGGGAGGATTGCAAGCGCTGCACCTCGCGCAGCGGATCGCTGTATAAGAGCGAGATAAACCCGAATTTGAGCGATCCGACAAAGAAGTCGCCCGCCCATTCTGGCCACAGCGCCGGAATAAATCAGCAGGCCCGAGGGAGCGATACTAGGGTCCCAGTAGAATTCTGGCTGCTCCATATCGGGCATGAATGGACTGTCGCGGTTTTGTGCTGCTCCTTTGATGGCATATTATGCAACAAAGGAGTTGCACTATGGGACGAACACAGACGGACGAATTCCGTAAGGGTGCGGTGCGCATTGCACTGACGAGCGGGCTTACGCGCAAGCATGTGGCGGATGATCTTGACGTGGGCATGTCGGCGCTGAACAAATGGATCACAGCGCATCGAGATACGGATGTGGTGTCGAGAGAGGATTCAGGTCTCGCCCTAGAGAATGACCGGCTTTGACGCGAGAACCGCATTCTCAAGGAGGAGAGGGAAATCCTAAAAAAAGCAACGCAGTTCTTCGCGAGCCAAAAGCTGTGAGGTTTAGGTTTGTCGAAGAACACCAGGATGCGTTTCCGGCAGCCCGCCTGTGTCAGGGAG
>Ga0307966_1000678_pt1 | contig 27842 bp, 27 predicted proteins | sample OrgLakmetagen646_FD_203141 | JGI IMG/M metagenome (GOLD analysis project Ga0307966, IMG submission 203141) | Saline water microbial communities from Organic Lake, Antarctica - #646 | ecosystem: Environmental > Aquatic > Non-marine Saline and Alkaline > Saline | place: Antarctica: Organic Lake... | reverse complement strand
CCATATTCTCTTTCTTAATAGAATGGAGAATAGTTTTTAGAGTATCCATGGTTTTGGTGTTTTGTGATGATGCAAATGTAACAGAGTTTTCTATTTGTGGAAAACAGTCAAGACAATATTACTTTCTATAAGTCCATCCTCTTTTTACGGCAATATATTTTTGCTTGGCAAGCTCAACTAACAATTCTTCCAACGTAGAAAAGTCACTTAATAAAGTGACTGGCAAAGCATGATTTTTAAATCGCTCACCTGTTATTCTTGGTTTTAAGAAAGAATTCTCCATTAGATTATTATTCATTTTTAACGAATAAAATTTAATTAAAAAAGCTTATAAGTTATGTTAATAACTCCTTATTTACTCAAAGAACCTTATTCGGAACAACTATACAGGAGATAATAGTTTAGTAGTTTCATAAAAATCACTGAAATTTGGCAAGTAAAAGAATACCGATTCTAAATCCTCACACGACTCTTTCAATTCATCAATTTCATTTTTAAATCTCTGTAGAGTTTCTATTGCTAAATCATGAATGGAAGAATCTTTCAAGGAAATATATTGTTTCATTAAAGTTGAATGATAATCTTTTGCTAAAGCAATTATATCATTCAAAATCATCATACAGTCTTCCTCCAAATCATTTAACCAAGTTAATTTTTCTAGTCCTAAATTGAGTTCAGAGAGCTTTCTATTGTGTTTGAATAGTAAAGATTTAAAATCATTGATTTTCTCATCATCTTTTAGTAAATTACTTTTTGACCGAAATGCAAGAATACGGACTTTACAGAATGTTTTCTGTAGGAAATCTTTTTAAAGTGAGGTTTTCATTTTTCATATTTTTTGAATAGAATTTCTGTGAATCAAAAAAACAGCTACTTATAACTTCTCTTCAACGGCTTGTATAACTCGCTATAAAGGGCTACTTTAAATTTCGAAAGTTCTTTTAATGCTTCTTCAATTTTAATTGCTGAGTTTTCACTTCTAGAAGAATCAACTAAACACTTTCTGTAAAAATCATTTAAATTATTTTGCCAAGAAAGCAGCTTTTCATTGCGACTAATTTCATTAGATCTTAACAACAATAAAAAGTTAAATTCAAATGTAGTAAGTAAAATTTTAAATTCTTTAATATGTTCTGCATTAAGACTGTTTACCTCTTTCACTTTTAACTCACCATTGGACTCTTTAATTGTAGACAAAGATTTTTGTAAATGTAATTTTGAATCATTGAAAAAAGTTTCTATCAAAACGGTGTTTGGTAATAACAAAACCTTGAAATACCAATTGATAGATAGATCAACTTTCATCTGTTCTTGATTTAATAATCTCTCCTCTTCAACTTTTAATCTATCATTTTTCAAAGTCAACTTAAACATTCTATAAGACACTACGGCAGAGATTACTCCACCTATGGTAACACTAATTAAGAGTGGAAGGGTTCTCCCAAGTATCTCATAAAAGTCTATTTGAATCGTTGAGTTTTCCATTAATCGTTAAAAAAAGATTCTAAACCAAAATTTGGATTAATTGAATTCTTGGCATGACGCATACCATCCTCTATATCATCATTTATTATTGTCTTAAATTCAGAATCAACATTGCTTAAGTCAAATTCATATTTTTGCTTGAATTCTTCAATACCAAGATTTGAAATACTATCAAATAATAACCCTAAGAAAAATGAGGGATTAAATGATGTTGTTCCTGTAGGAATTTCGAGAATTATTTTTTTTGAACTATTATCAACCGAGTCGAAATTAAGCTTCTTTCTGACTTGTTCTCCCTGAGGACGACCTGTAAACATCGTACTTTTTACTCCTCTATATTCAAGCAAATCAATTCTATTTGTTTCCATTTTCAATTTTACTATGTAAATGTTCTTTATTTAAATAAAGTTTTACTGTTATTAAAGTCCCTGGGAATTCATGATTTATTGTTTCCAAATGACTTGCTGAAGGCAACTCCGCCATATCTTCTAGGTTATTCAAAGATAGATAAAAACCTGAATCTTTCTTAAAAGGTTTAAATTTATTATCACATTTTAACTTTGTCCGCCCAGAATAAATTAACAATTTAGGTTGAAGGTTATGAGATGTACTTTCAAAATCTCCTAGTTCCAAAAATGAATTAATAAAAGTCATCGTACCAGTTCCTCTACTTTGTCTTTTAAACTTTAGTCTACTAACGCCATCTTGCAATGCATATAAAGTAAATAAATTCTCTGATGTGAACTTGTTTTTAAAATCCTTTTTTTTTACGGAGTCATGTGCTTTTTGCAGAGTTTTAAACTGATGCATATTATCATTAGAAGTTTCCAATAACCCTTCATAAATTGATTTACCGAAGTTCATAAAGGCCAGATTTACTTCACCGATAAATTCACCTTTTTTAGAATTATGTTGAAAAAAATTACCGTAAGAATACCAAGTATTAAAGTCACTATGGTCCTCGGCATTATTTAAAATTTCAGAAATGATACCATCAAAATTTGACTCATCAGTAGGTGATAACCTTGTTTCATGTTCACGTAGACACCCATCTATATATTTTCGAATTTTAGTCGCTACGGAACCTTTTTTATTTTCATTATATCTACTTTGCGATTTAGTTCCTGTGTAGAAATTCATCGCCGAAATTGGAATGAATTTAGTCTCATCAATCTTACCAGTAATGATCTGGCATGCTTTTAATTTTGCTTGTACTTCTGAATTCGAGCTTCTTTTAACTATAACCTCTGGCTCAATTTGTAGAGTGTGAAGTCTTTTATCAAGTTTTCTTAATTCTTTAATGTATTCATCTATGACTGTTCTTAAAATAAACAAACTAGCAAAGTCCGTAATTTGACATTTATCAAAATCAATGGTAAAGCTTTTAATCTCATTTGAAATAAGAGATTCTCGAATTTCTTTTATTGCTATAAAAACAACAGACGGTTCAAATTCAAACCTAAATTTTTTAGGAATTTTAATAATTGCTTTAGGTAGTGGTTTATAATCGATGTTTCCATAATTATTAAGAAACTCATGCATTGGGAACTTATAATTCTTTAAGATTTTATAATCAGCTTCGGTTCTCCATCTTGATAATGCTCCTTCATTACTCTGGTTGAAAAATGACCCTAAATATATTTTACCTTTTCTTTTAAACTTTTTTCTTTCTCTTTTTTCTTTAAGGATATGTTCTCTTTTCTTATTGTATTTTTTCATGATTTATTGGTGTAAATTATATTTTATTAACTCGAACCTCTCCACTTATTAATTTTGGTGATAAATAATCTCGTTGTTCGATGAGGGTTTGGTTTTCTTCAAGGTTTAATGAAATTTTCTTGTAATAAACTGAGACAATCTCGCTGTATTCATTTAATATTTCCGAATCAGGAACTATAATTTTTGCTTGTTCAAATACTTTACCGGTTACTGCTGGGTAAGCTGCACCTGTAGATCTTGAATCTAAGTAATCAACAAAACTAACTGTAAATGTTAAAGGGTATAAATATGCGTATGGAACTTTAACAGGAGAAATTACTGCAAATCCTGTTGAAACAACTGTATTTTCTGGAAAACCTAAAGCAAGAAAATAAGATCTTCTTGTAGGACGAACAGTTGACCAAACAATATCACCATCCTTTAAAATTCTCTTAGCTCGGCTTGGTGCTTTATCTGCTGCAATTGTATTGTAACTTTCAACTAAACCAGTTCCGACAGATGATATATCGATATAATTTATTTCAGAATAATTGTGGTCTTTTTTTAGTGAACGTTTATTTACTTGTGCTACATCTCCAATTGTCTTCACCTCCCAACCTTCTGGAATCTCTCCCAACTCACTATCCACAAACTTTCCATCTTGAAAGGGACCAAAATCTACAAACCAATGTTTGTAAAGCGCCATTGCCATTTCTTCTAAGGTAAGGTTCATGGCAAGGTTGTTCTCTATTTTATGATCTATGCTGGAGAGAATGGATGCTATTGCTTTTTGTTCTGGGAGAAGTGGGAGAGAAACATCTAATGATTTAAGATCATTTATGGTTATTTGAGGCTGTGCAGAGCCTGTTCTCAAGAACCTAAGAGTTGTTCTAAGATATTTGTAATAAAAGTAATTATTAGAACATATATTTTCATTTAAGCCAATTCTTATTGAAATATTGGTTAGAAAACAATCAAATTTGGTTAGTTTGACATCTCCTGTTCCTCCAACTCCCCTTGCTACTACAATAACGTCTCCCTTTTCACAGTTTTTCTCTGGATACATACCTACTTTCCTATATCCTGAAAAAGCTGGATAAACTCCTGTGTTTAAAAGGTTCTTTTTAGGCATTTTCCCATATCCAAAATCTGCGATATCTCCCAGTTTATATGTTTTCCAATTATTTGGCATTATTTATAATTAAAGTCGAACGTATCGATTGTTTATATTAAATTCTAAAAAAGGTTGAATTGCATTAATCATTATTAGAGGCTTATCATTTGAATCCAATATCAATGCGTTATTACCACTTTTTGAAATATTAAGTACTTTTGTATTTTCATTATTTGAAGTTACGACTTGAATTAATTTAGCAAAAAACCTGTTGAAAGAGTTTTCATTATTTTTATCTATGGTTTTTATCAGATAACGATTGTTTATTAACTTTAAACCCATAAGATCATCGTGTATCTTCATAGCACTGAGAATTATTTCTGTTAACTTTTGATCAGTAGCTTCAAATATAATCATCCGTGAATTTTGATTTTCTGAAAGCATTCTTTCTTGTCCCTTTTCATTAATAGGTTTAAAAAATTCAAAATAATAAATTACTTCATGTTTACTATGAAGTATTTCATATAGATAAAGAAAATGATGAAATTCATTTATCTGACTATTTGTCCAGTTCTCCATACTTTGGAATAAACTACTAAAGTCTGATATATTGGATAAAATTTCAAACATTATATAGTCAATAGCCCAACTTTGCCCATCTTCTGTAATAACAATTAATGAAGCTAGAGTTTCTCTGTTTTTTAAAAATATTTTATTTCGATAAAACTGATTTAAATCTCCAAGATATATTTCCTCCATTTTAAGAATAGAATAAGTTTTCTTTATTTCCAACCAATTTGATCTAAACTTATCTGGTGAATAAAAAGTGTATTTTAATAAAATAGTCTCTATTATTTTTAATGGCTCTTTAATAGAGTTTTTAGTTTTGCTGCTTTTTGAAATTTCAATAATAGCACCAGCATAAATAGAAGGAGGAACATTTAAATCTATATTATTTTCAACAAATCGGTCAAAACTAAAATTATTGTCGAAATTTAATCGCTCAAACAATTGATATATTAACACCTCATAAAAGTCTGTCTTTTCATTTATACTACAAAAATATAAAGATAGGTTTATGTAAGCATCTGACTCTGCAACATTTGTAGGCTTATAATATCCCAATCGCGATTTTATCGACTCTCGTTTAATCTCGTTTAAATCAATATTAACAGAATCTAAACCGTCTTTAACCAAAATTAAAATATCGTTAAACTCAACCTCATTTAATCCATACTTTATAAATGAATTATTAAAATAATTCCAATAAACATTTTGGTTTACTATTTTAAATGGATTAATATTTTTGAAATCTTTAATTCCAAAAATACGAACAAGTAAAATTCCTAAGTGGTAATCATAATCTGTTTCCTTAAGAACTTTCCCTTCTTTTGAAAGATACTTCCACTCCGAGAAATGTTTTTCATCGTTTCCTTCGCTTATCAATCGACTTGGGTTATAACTATTGTCAACACTTTTAAGTCTTTCAAGACTTAAAAAAGATTTATTATGCATCAAAATATTTTGATCTCTATATGATAGTTTATAAAAAAATTGTGGGTAATTCATTTTTAAAATTACCAAGTAATACCAATCTGAAATTTCTAAAGGTAATTTATTGTTCTCATCCTTAAACACTTCAAACTCATACTTAAATTGATTTATATATCTTTTTACATCACGATAGTTCTTTATATAACGATCAATTATGCTATCCTCTGAATAGATTTCATTACTGACTTTATTCCATAATTGATAATTACTAGAAACATTATCTATAAATAAATTTAAGAAGGCTGCTTTTAAATCGTAGGAGTGATTTGAATGAATGAACACCTCCAATTGAAAAAATTTATCTATATAACGTTCTTTCATAGATTCTTGCTCTTCTTGCAGCACATTCATCACATACTCCTTATCCATAGCCACCAAAAAAACCATATTTGGAAAATTCGATGTATTTCGAATAAGCTTTAAAACCTGTAAAATTTCTTTCGCATTTAATCGATCCAAATCATCAACAGTTACAATGATTTTAAGGTCCAACTCTTCAATAGCTTCTTCTATATCTTTATATAATTCCTGAGCAGAAAGATTTTCTCTAGTACTTTTCGCTAAATTAAAAAGGGAGAACCAAGAATTATGACTTCCAAGGTTTGCTAGCTTTTCAGAGTAAGTTGTAATTAAATTTGACAATCTTCCACTGCGTTCACTTAGCTTGTTACTTAATTGCGTGAAAAATTCATGAATAACTTGCTCTTCATTGTGGTTTAGGAAAGGAGAGAATTCAATAAAAATAGTGTCAGGTTTCTTTTCAATCTTAATTTCATAATACTTATTAATATCTTCAATTGAAGTGTCACATACTGCATATTTTACAGCTTTTAAGAAAGAAGATTTTCCTGTTCCCCACGGCCCAATTACTCCAATTGAAAAGGAAGATTCATACACATCGGTAAATAAAGCAGGTGCTATTTTGGAGATGAGGTGGTTGTATGGAGAATCTGCTATTTTTTCTTCTGATTTTATTGGGTTGTCTTCGAGGAAGGTGTTGTTTGTAGTTTTTTCTCTAAACTTTTTAATGTAATTATAGATGGTTGCAATTAAGGAGATGAAGATTGTTCCACCAATTAATAAAGCAGGAATATCAAGAAAAGTAAAGTACGAAAAAGCATTTGCAAACTTCCATTCAGGAATTATAGAGTTACCAAAAGAATCAGGAAAACGTAAAGTGATATATAGAAAAGTAATCACTGTTCCGAATAAATATTCCCAATACCCAAAGCGGTATTTATTTTTGAAAAGCAAGATTATTCCAATAGCAAGAAAGCCAATTAAGATGTAATAAAAGATATTGAATAAATTGCTATCAGCATGCAGGAATAAAGTATCAACACAAAGCAAAACAAGAGATACAGGAATAATCAAAGTCAGTAAACCAATAAAAAGCAATGCTCTTTTGATAAATTTAAATGAAGTAAGCGCTTCGCAAGACACTTCCTTAAATTTTTTCCAATTTATTTTTGATTCCTTATCATTCATATTTCACAAATCAGTTATATCCTTCAAAAAGATCCTCCCCCTTTATCCCCCTCCAAAGGGGGAAATAAAAAGAACTTCGTTCCTTTTTAAAGTTAGAATTAATATTTAGTTTATATTTTTCATAAGCAAAAAAGCTAGTTTCAAACACCTCTCCCTTTGGAGGGAGACACAGAGGGAGGATATCTGAACTTAGACTTATTCATCATCTAAACCTTCCCAAAATCCGCTTTAATCTTCTCTTTCAACACATCTCCTTTTTCAAACTGCTCCAACAAAGTAGTTTGCAGTCTTTCCATCTTCTCTCCAAAAGGTTCATCGTCTTCTTCGGCTGCTTCTACTCCAACGTATATTCCTGGAGTTAATTTATAATCTTGTTTTTGAACTTCTTCCAGCGCAGCAGATTTACAGAAACCATCAATATCTTCGTATTCATCCGTTTTTTTATTTCTCCAAGAATGGTAACAATCTGTAATCGCAGTTATCTCGTCATCCTCAAAGACACGCAGTTTTCGGCTTGCCATTTTACCCAACTTTGAGCCATCAATAAACAAGATTTCATTCTTTCTTTCTCGGTGAACTCCATCTTTTCCGTCTCTATTTTTGCTGAGAATAAAAATACAAGCAGGAATTCCAGTAGTCAAAAATAGCTTGTCTGGTAAACGAACAATTGCATCAATCATGTTGTTTTCCACCATATATTCACGCACCACTTTTTCGCCACGTGTGGAAGTTGTCATAGCGCCATTTGCCATCACAATTCCAGCAGTTCCGGTATCACTTAAATGAGACCAAATGGTTTGCATCCACATATAATTGGCGTTTCCGTCGGTTGTAAATTCATCACGTGGTCCAAAGAAACGCGCATCACTTTCGGGTAAATCTTCGGGATGCCAATTGCTCACATTAAAAGGTGGATTGGCTAGAATAAAGTCAGCTTCTAAATCCGGAAACTTATCGTCCAACAAGGAATTCCCCATTTTCACATCAAAGGATAATCCACGCAGTAATCAATTCATTAAACACAGACGCAAAGTTTGCGCAGTCATTTCCTGACCATAAATTGCAATGTCTTTCTTTTCTCCTCCATGTTCTTGAATGAACTTTAAACTTTGAACGAACATTCCACCAGAACCACAAGCAGGATCAAAGATTCTTCCTTCGTAAGGTTCCAATAATTCTACAAGCAATCTTACAATACTGCCTGGCGTAAAAAACTGTCCTGCTCCTGCTCCTTCTGCCATTGCAAAACGACCAATATAGTATTCGTAGATTCTTCCTAAAATATCACTTTCAGGATTTTCTTTTTCTGAGAATTTTGGATGTGACAATAAATTGATAATTCCACCTACTTGTTTAGGCGAAAGTTCACTTTTCACATAGATCCGTGGCAATAAGTTTTGCAGTTGAGGATTGTAATCCGTGAGTAAATCTTGAATTACATCCAATGCATCATCAATAATGATTTTAATCTCGTTTTGTTCGGCATTATTCTTTAGAAATTCCCAAGAAGCTTTTTCTGGAATCTAAAAGTATTTCGAGAACGGTATTCATCTCGATCTTCAAGAACATATTGCTTTTCGCTATCGTCTTTTGTAAAGTAATCCGATTTTGGATCATCAAACAACAGTGTAATTTCGTTTTTAACTATTTCAAAACGTTCACTTAAATGCTTAATGAAAACAAGCGGTAAAATGTAGTTTTTGTAATTATTTTCAGAAACTGCACCACGAAGTTCGTTTGCTGCGTCCCATAAGTCTTTTTCAAAATCGATATCTGCTTTTGCCATGAGTTTCTTTGAAGGATAAGTTTAATTTTCAAAGATAGAATTTTAATGGTTAATTATTAATAGTTAACGGGTTTTCCCCAATTGACAACTCTTTAGAGTTTGCTTTAATTACTGATTATTAATTAGTTGAAGGTAAATCACGAATTATGATTCTACTTAGTGTTCGGTCGGAAACAGACGACTTTTATAAATTGTATAAATTAAAATAAACTCAAAAGAATCAATTTTAATTTTGTTGTGTTTCCGACCAGAAACGGCTTAAAGTTCTTGATCTATATGTATTTGGGTAAGATAGCTTACCTAAATATTCTTTTCGAACTGTGTCAATTATCAATTGCCCTGTAACTTATCCATTACTTAACCGTCCTACAAATAGATTTGAGTTGAAGAGATGAATACTTCAATGATTGAATATTTGATTAATTGAATAAAAAGGACTATCATACCGCAGTTAATGACTTAAGCGATAGCTTATATCGATTTGCTATTAAATTGAGCAAAGACGAAGCTTTGGCGCAGGATCTTGTTCAGGAAGCTTACGAAAAAGTATGGATTAAAAAAGATACTATTCAAGCTGAAAAAGTAAAATCTTATTTATTTCGAACAGTTTTTAATCAATTTTTGGATGGCAAGAAAAGAAATAAGGTCATATCAGTTGATGAATATCATACAGAACCAACTTTTCATCAAGAGACAAGCGATTTAAAAGAAGTACTAAATAAAGCATTATCGACCCTTCCATCTATTCAAAAGTCAGCGATACTTTTACGCGATTATGAAGGATACAATTACGAAGAAATTGGAGAAATCCTTGAACTAAATACATCACAAGTCAAAGTTTACATATACAGAGGCAGAAAACAATTACAAAATTATATAGGGAAATTAGAATCAGTAATATAATGGAAATCGACAAAAATAATTACGAAGCATATCTACTTGATCTTTGGGAAGGAAATCTTTCTGAAGAAAAAAAAGTGATGCTTTCTCAATTTTTGGAAGAGCATCCAGCGTTGAATGAAGATAATGCTTTGGAATTATTAAGCAGTATTTCAATTACTAAATCCGATAACCCTTTTGATAAAACAGCGATCAACTTCGAAGATATAAACTCAAAAAATTATGAGTACTTTTTTATCGCCTACGCCGAAGGAGATCTTTCAAAAGAAGAAATGATTGCAGTTGATAAATTCTTGAAAGAGAATCCTCTATTGCATTTAAAATTTGCGCAATTCAATAAAGCAAAATTACCATTAGAGACAATTCATTATCCGAACAAAGAAAAATTAATATTTGATAAAACACGCATTATTTCAATTCAAACTAAACGCTGGATTATTGGACTTGCAGCAGCTTCTGTTGCCCTATTATTTTGGACTGGATTTCCATTTGAAGATACTGCTTATAAATATACAATGTCTCAAAATAAAAAGCTCAAAATAGAAAAGTACAATGCTCATTCTTTAAATATTGATAAAATAAATCAATCAATTAACCTAGAAAACCAAATTGCAAAACAGATGAGTACTTCGAATTCAAAAACGGATAATAAATCTAATCAAAAGATTATAAAGAATATTGAATTAAATAAACAGGAAACAAAAAATATAGGCTCAGAAATAAAATTTAAAAATCCTTTTGTTCGAAATAATACAGAATTAGTCGCTGTTACCAAATTAGAAGCCAAAGAAATCTCCGATGTTATAGCATCCATAATTCCATTAGGCAAGTATACAGAGGAATCTGACATTACTCCATCGGTAAAAAATAAAAAAGAGATTCCCAGTTTAATTGATTTAACAGCCAATTATCTTCAACGAAAGAATATTCTTACAGAAGAACGCAAACCTGATATTAAAGGAATAATAAACAATACCCTATCAAATGAAAAACCAATTATCACTATCGAGGAAAAGCAAAATGTTAAGACTACTGTTTTCCAATTGGGTAAGTTTAAAATAGAGCGAAAAACAAGGAAATAATATGCATTTACAATTCAACTGTAACAAATCGATTAGTTAATCGTCCTACTTACAAACAAAACTAGAAATCATGAAAAACACATTTACTTTTTTATTAGCAGTTTCACTTGCCACTTTTTCATTTGGACAAGAAGAAAAAGAAGAAGGAACAACAACTATTTCTTTTAAAGGAAAAGTTATTACCATTACTTCTGACAATGATAATGACACAACCATTATTGTAGACGATGATGTTGAGGTTGATGGAGAATGGGACATAAACCAATGGAGAGGATTAGAATTTGGAGTAAATGGATATTTTACCGATAATGATTTTGGAATCAATAATGACCCTGCTAATGTCTACTTAGAATTAGATTACGCGAAAAGTTTCATGTTTAATCTTAACTTATTGGAATTCAACACACGTATTGGAGGAACAGAAAAGTTTAGGTTTTACACAGGTTTAGGATTTCGATTCAACAGATATGCTTTTAAATCAACGAACTCAAGCTTATCTTTCAACGACACAACAATTTTGAACACAACGGATAGTTTAAAGTCATTTGATAAGAATTTCCTTAACACATCTTACATTTCTGTGCCATTATTTTTATCATTCATGCCAGGAAAAGATCCTGATAAAAGTTTCCATATTTCTGTTGGAGCAATTGTAAATTATAGAATCGGTTCGCGATTAAAGCAAAAATATGTGTCTAAAGATCAAAAAAGAAAAGACATTGAGAAAGGCCATTATCACCTGAATCCATTCTTGATAGATGCAAGTGTTCGAATCGGAGTAGGAGACTTTAATATTTTCGCAAACTATGGATTGAATGGATTATTTGAGTCTAGTAAAGGACCAAATTACATTCCATTCTCAGCTGGTTTAAGCTTAGCTTTTTAGAATATTGAATTTTATAAGTTACAAATTTGTTTTAAATGCTGCCGCGAGATTTCATCTCGTGGCAGCATTTAAGACAATACCAATCAATAAATTATTACTTTTTATTTAAAATTCTTCCCTCTCGAACCTTTTTCCTCTTCACCATCACATAAATATAGGCTAACCATCGAATAAACATTTTGACAAACAAGTATATAATTATCAATGAAATAGCCTGACCAATCAGAATCCAAATTCCTCCACCGAAAAAGCCTAAAACAAAGCCTAAAATATAACTTGGTAGAAATATAGAATCAAACCAATGTGGAAATAACATTCCGTCACTTTTAAAAAAATTAAACAAGATTATCGTCCCAATAATCCAATAAATAAAGGTTATTGTATACGTTATTATCTCGACTTTTTTATTCTTCCAGCTCATAGGAATATCAATAATTCGTAATCGTTTTAGAAATGCTGCCGCGAGATTTTATCTCGTGGTTAGTATTTCTAAAACAACTCCAAAAGCTCCTCAAAATCTCTCAACTTATATCTAAATTGAGCTTGATTTGCATAACTCCGTTTGATATCGTTCAAATACTTTTTAATAATAATAGAATTAGGTGAAGGTTCAAATTGCGCTCTATTTTGAGGCAATCCTTCAGAAAGATACGTTTCTTTCAATTGCTTAGGATCTATGACCATTCCTTTCGTTCCTACTCCGATATAGAATAGTACACCGTTGTTGTCTATTCCCCAATCTAGAATCGGGAGTAAATTGTCTTTATCAAGATACGCCAAAACAAATGGGGCTCGATTATTCATTGTTGTTACCCCATAAATTGGAATTTCTAAAGATTGGGCCACCATGCTATAGATTAATCCTAATGAAGTGTCGGTTCCTTCTTTACTTTCCATTACAGAATTTACAAAAATCTCAAATGGAGAATGAGGAACTTCATTTACCCTTACGAAATCAAACACATCAAAAAACACTTTATTCAATGCTTCCACTTTTTCAAAACTAGTTTGACGAGAATTAATCTCCATCCAGCATTGATGTCTTAAGTCCTGGAATTTTGAAGTAAATTCTTCAATTTTTAGATCTGGATATTGGTATGTACTTATTGCGTAAACAGCTTGCATTAAACTTTTCTCTTGAGAGTTGAGCCAATTCTGCAAGGTGCTCTTTATTCTGCAAAAACGCAAAGCAGCAAGAACGATAGAGATATTGTCCAGTTGAATTGGGTGAATGAAACAATCATCTTCTAAACATTCCAAATTGGGAATGATATCTTCTCCGTACTCAAGTAGTTTCCCTCTCGCATGATCCACAACCATTTGATCAGGGTCATCCATTAATTTAATAAGAGCATGTATAGATGTTTTCGTTATCACATTACAAATATAGATTAGAATCCTCTGCGATTTTTCATACTGTCAAGTTGTTATAAAAAGTAGAATGTTAATACTCCTTGAAAGTCAATTACGAATTAACAATTTTTAATTATGAATTCTAAATTAAAAGTTAAAAGCCAACTCTCTTTTCCTTTTTCACGAGTCTTTGCATAACTCTTATTCCTTCACTGCGAATTTTCGCGTCCCCTTTGCGAGACTTAGCGTAATTCGTTTTCTCCAATTATCTCAACAGGTCTTTCTTCCTTTTTTCTGAGGAACCTCGCTTCATACTCATTTCAATAACAGCGATTTAGAAAATAAAAAAAACAATTACCATCAATAAACAACCCTTCCTGAGCCTTCTAAAAATTCGTGATTCATAATTCGTAATTCATAATTCCTTACTTTTGCTGTATGAGAATCGATATTTTAACTGTTGTTCCAGATTTATTGGAAGGTCCATTTAGTCACTCCATCATGCAACGTGCTAAAGACAAGGGTTTAGCAGAAGTTTATGTTCACAACATTCGTGACTATTCTACTAATAAACAAAAAAACGTTGATGATTACCAATATGGTGGCGGAGCTGGAATGGTAATGTCTATTCAACCCATTGCAGCATGTATTGAAGAACTTCAATCTCAGCGCAAATACGATGAAATCATTTACATGACGCCAGACGGAAAGCTTTTTGAGCAATCAGCAGCTAATCAACTTAGTCGAGTTAAAAACATTATATTATTGTGTGGACACTATAAAGGTGTAGACGAGCGTGTTAGACAGCTATTTATAACGCGTGAAATATCAATTGGATCTTATGTTCTTTCTGGTGGAGAATTAGCGGCTGCTGTTGTTGCCGATAGTATTATTCGCCTATTGCCTGGTGTTTTAAACGATGGGACCTCTGCATTAACAGATAGCTTTCAAGACAATTTACTCTCTCCTCCTATATACACCCGTCCTGCAGAATATAAAGGTTTGAAAGTACCAGATGTTTTAATGTCTGGAAACTTTAAAAAAATCGAAGAATACAGGGAACAAGAAGCTTACCGAAGAACTGAAGAAAGACGTCCTGATATATTAGAGGATTAAAATGAGCATAATAAAAATGCTCTTTTACATTAAATTAGTGTAAAAGAATTGTTTAAAAAATGGTTTTTAAAATTGTTTGTACTACTTTTGTTTGGGTTTAAATTTGAAAATGCTAAAAAAAAATTAGCATCTTATAAAGTCAATAGGAATAATATATACCTAAGCAATTAAATAAATAATAATGAATTTTTTAGTCTATACGATACTCCTATTTATTTTTGCTTTTGTTACGTGTAATTATTTAACACCAAAGATTAGGGTTTTAATGCTTAGCAAGAATTTGGCAGCGCAACCCAACAATAGATCGTCTCATGAAGTTCCAATTCCTAACCTAGGAGGAATTGCATTTTATGTAGTTTTAATGATTTCTTTTTACTTTATCGCCTCTTCTCAATTTTTCGGTGTAGAAACACCTGAAACCCTGCATGATTCTGGTAATATTATAGTTGCCCTAATTCCTGGACTAACAATTCTTTTTATAGTTGGGCTTAAAGACGATATTATAGTTTTAGCTCCACTTTCAAAATTATTAGCTCAATTATTGGCAACAGTTCTTTTTGTCTTTCACTACTCAAAAACAATCAATAATTTATATGGATTTATGGGTATTGAGGATATTAATCCAATCTTAGCCGGCGCAATTGCAGTATTTATTTTAGTAGCAGTTATTAATGCTATCAACTTAATTGACGGAATTGATGGACTTGCTGCGTCGGCCTCTATAATCATGTTCTCTGCATTCGGAGTTGCTTTCTATACAATTAATCATATATTTTTATTTTCTGTTTGTATTGTAATGATAGGAACTTTACTTGCTTATTTGCGATTCAATTTATCCTCTACTCAAAAGATCTTTATGGGTGACACTGGGTCTATGATTTTAGGTTTTATGCTCGGTGTAATGGCAATTTCATTTTTATCATTAGACCCAAAGGATTTAGCTCAAATGCCAATTCGTGGAGAAAATTTACCCATTGTAACAGTCGCTATTTTGATCATTCCATTTTTTGATACACTGCGTGTTTTTATAATTAGAATCTCTAAAAATAAAAACCCATTCAAACCAGACAGATCGCATATTCACCACATTATTATTGATAAGTTCAGTATTTCACACAGAAAAGCAAGTTTTCTACTAGGCATTTCTAATTTTCTAATTATCATCATGATGTCTTTTCTTGCAGCTACTGCAAGTAATGTAATTCTACTCTGGGTTTTTATCGGACTTTTGCTTTTAATGTCCGTGTTTTTCTTCTTGATTAGTAAATCTGGATGGTTTCTTAAAATCAAAAACAGAAATATCAATAAACAAAAATCTGAAGCAAGAAGGTTGAAAAACTAATTTCTTAATCATTCGCCAATCTAAAAATAGTTACTCATATCCAACAACATCATAAATCCCACTTTTAATTGATTGACTATTTTATTAGCCCTATTTAGTGTCTGGTCGGAAACAGCACAAAATTAAAACTGATTCTTTTGAGTATATTTTACTTTTTTTCTCGTCGGCTGATGCGGCATTTCGACAGGCTCACTTCGGCAGGCTCTGTGCAACGCTCTGTGAAACATCTCCTAAAGAAATAAAACCAAACCGCAGTAAAGCAAGCTCATAGCCTGTCCCGAGAAACCGGGAAAAACCTTAAAAATTTATTATGATTGAATAAATATTTCTAAAAATTTATACAATTTATAAAAATCGTCTGTTTCCGACCAAACACTATTTAGAATCGAATTAACAAGTTAAAATCAAATTCTACCCCACACAATTCATGAATTTAGCGATGTATGGTTTTCATTGGATAGTTTATTCTATGATCTTATCTAAACACTGTAGCGTTGTGCTGTGGCTAAAAAAGAGAACATGACCGAAACGAACTTTACAGATATAGGGATACATGAAGACAGAAAATACTCAGTTTTGAAAAAGGAAAATATTACTGATTGATTACAAATACTTTCGAAATGATCTGTTTTAGTAGATAACGTAGGTTATTAATAACACCAAAAAAGCACCCATTATTTAATTGTAATATTCGCGCACAAGCACTATTGTTGTAGAAACAATAAAACTTATAAAAACAACTAAAATAAGGAACTTAATAGAGCCATTTGATTTTATAGGCTCATAAAATTGCGCGGAGGACAGCATTATGAAGTTACTGGAAAATGGCTTTTTAAACATTGTTAAATAGTCCTCTTTTTCAGTACATGCTTTTAATTTAGTAATCAAAATTTCTTTTTCTTTTAAATTATTTTTGAGCTTATTAAGTCGTACCTTTTCAAGTGAAATAATTGCCGAGTAAAAGAACTCTATCCCCTTCTCTTCATTAAGCAACATAGAAATGACCAAGCCCTTGTCTTCATCTTCAACATTATTTAGCAAGCGGCTATCACCAATATCGTCTATATTATTTCTGTCTGAACTCTGTTGTCCTTTGATTATATCCAACTGATTTTCATATTCAAGAACTAACTCTGTTTTCGTTTGAACTTCTCGGTTTAAATCGCTAATCTCAATATTTAGATTCACAGTAAACTGACTAGACATATCTTCTAATATGGTTTCATCTGTTGTATTAAGTAACAGTGAAATGGCCTCTTCATTAATCTCGACTAAACTATCTTTATAATTATCTGAAATAATGAGGTCAAACTTATTGGGATACACCTCGTAATTAGCATCTTGCTTAAAATCTGGAGATTCTGACGCTAACACTATTTTAACACTCTCTCTACCTGTTAGGTTCAAATTCTCTAACACCTTTTGCTTAAAAAGCTCACGCTCTACTTTTGATAAATAATGATTTGGATTTATCGTTTTCATAGCATAATTACCTGATGCAGATAAAATACTTTTGGGTAAAGAAATAGCAAAACTTGATTTGACAAAATAAGACTTTGGAATTAAGATTAATAAAGCGCCACTTATTAGAGCTGAGGCAATACAGATGGTTACTATAAATTTCCAATTTTTCAATACAATAAAAAAGTAGTCAAAGTCCTTCTTCTTGTTATTTGAATTATCTAGCTGGCTATTTTTCATTTGAATTAATTAATCTAATTTAAGAACCACAAAATTATGAACTTATTTCACTTATATAAATATTTTTCTTTTTTCTTTGAACTCTATGTGAAGTTTATAACAATAATGGCTGAATGAGAGAATTTAAAATAGTAATCACTATTGTCTGATTAAAATAAACTTCATCAATAATGGATGTAGATTTTCATCCAAAACATCTTCTCTTTGCATTTTTTTTTGGTAAAAAAACGAAACAACCAACCAAAGGGACCTCACAGCCTGTCCCGAGAAATCGGGAAACACACAAGAAGTGAACAAGCGTAAGAAAAAAAATCAATGAAATTCCAAGGCGAATGCTCCGCACCATGAGATTAGCTATGCTCCATACGCTTCCACTCTTCCAGAGGAAAGCGATTCCACATGATAACTCATCTTTCGCTGTGGAATCCCAGTCGCTCCGATTCTGGCATTTATGAAAAACCAAGCACAAATTTTCTGAAATCGATTGTTCCCCTTTATTAGCAGGGACTTCAAAACATTTTAAAAACTTTCACCGGACAGCAATAATACAATTTATAAAAATCGTTTGTTGCCGACCAGACACGATATAAATAAATTAAGCAAATCTGAATAATTTAGATTCATTATCATTTTGGCAGCATTGTATGTAATACCTCTCAAATTAATCAAAATAATAAGTCTTACACGTGCTTAAATTTTCAGGTACAGCTAATTTCTTTATATTCGCAATTGTTATTTTTTGCTTAAGATGCACCATTCAAATTGTGACTGGTGCTGGCGAAGCTATTGTATTTATCACCCATTTTTTTATTTAAAAACAAACTAATGAAAGGAATTATTTTAGCGGGGGGATCTGGAACAAGATTACATCCGTTAACTCATGTTGTAAGTAAACAACTACTGCCTATTTATGATAAGCCAATGATTTACTATCCTTTATCTGTCCTTATGCTGGCGGGAATCAGAGAAATACTTATTATTTCGACTCCACATGACTTACCGAATTTCGAAAAATTACTAGGTGATGGAAGTCGATTTGGAATAAAATTAACTTACAAGGAACAAGCAACTCCAGATGGACTAGCTCAAGCATTTGTAATTGGCGAGGAATTTATTGGTAATGATCACGTTTGTTTGGTTTTAGGGGATAATATCTTTCATGGAGCTGGACTTCAAAACATATTAAAAGATGCTGTAAATACCGTTGAAAATGAAGATAAAGCAATTATCTTTGGGAATTATGTAAATGATCCTCAAAGATACGGTGTCGCTGAATTTGATAATGATAAAAACGTGATCAGTATAGAAGAAAAGCCAGAGCATCCAAAATCAAATTATGCTGTTGTGGGACTTTACTTCTATCCCAATTCAGTAATTGATATTGCCAAGAAAACGAAACCTTCGAAACGTGGGGAATTAGAAATAACTTCTGTTAATCAAAGTTATTTAGACCAAGAAAACTTAAAACTTCAAATATTGAGTAGAGGTTTTGCTTGGTTAGATACTGGAACACACGAAGCATTAACAGAGGCTACTGAATTTGTGAAAGTAATAGAAAAAAGAACAGGATTAAAAATCGCTTGTCTAGAGGAAATTGCTTTTAGAATGGGTTGGATTGATGCCGATACTATTTTATCTGTCGTTGGCGATATGAAAGGAAATTACTACGATTACATAAAGGGAATTTTAAACAGTTAGTCCGCAAATAGCACTAAGAAATTGAACATAATTTACTCCAGTTAATTTCATAAATGGGTTTAAAAAAACAAGCAGTTATTGGTGTTGCGTGGACTTTCTCTCAACAGTTTAGTGTGCAAATCATCAACTTTGGAGTACAAATAATCCTTGCACGTTTATTATTACCAGAAATGTTTGGTTTAATAGCTATGCTTACTGTATTTATAGCAATCGGTCAAACATTAATGGATAGTGGAATGACATCGTCTTTGATCCGCACCAATCGACCTGATCAGCTTGATTATTCTACGGTCTTTATGACCAATATAATAATTAGTTCGGTTGTATATGTTTTAGTTTTTTTTGCCGCACCTTTCATTGCAGATTTTTATGATCAAGAGGTACTCAAAAATATTCTTAGGGTCTATGCGCTGACCTTCGTAATTAAGTCATTAGTCGCAGTGCATGTCGCTAAACTTACGAAGGAAATGAACTTCAAACTTCAAATGAAGTTACAGATTCCATCCACTATTGTGGGAGCTGTTGTAGGAGTTTATATGGCTTACTCTGGCTATGGCGTTTGGAGTTTGGTCTACCTAAACCTCAGTCAAACAGTCGTATTCACTATCCAAAACTGGTTGTTTATTAAATGGAGACCTTCTTTTATCTTTAATAAAAGACGCTTTAGGTACCATTTTAATTTCGGTTATAAAATGACCATAGCCGGACTGATAGACACCATCTATAATAACTCTTACAATATTGTAATCGGTAAGTTTTTCTCTCCGATTTATGTAGGATTCTACAGCCAAGCAGAAACTATGAGGCTCTTCCCTGTTACTCAGCTTGCATCTGTGATGGGAAAAGTTACTTACCCCTTGTTTTCAAGCATTAAAAAAGATGACCAACTAAAATTGGCATACCAATCCTCAATGAAGCTCGTTTTATTTGCTTCAATCCCTGTGATGTTGGTATTAATAATAGTTGCCAATGAATTCTTTTTATCCCTTTTTGGTGAAAAATGGTTGCCATCTGTCCCCTATTTTCAAGTATTAGCAATTGCTTCCATCGTTAGAGCTGTCAGTGCATACAACCTGAACATTTTAAAGGTAAAAGGTAGAAGTGATTTAACCCTCAAGGTAGAAATCATCAAAAAATCTATCGGTGTGTTAGCAATTGTCATTGCACTTCCTTTTGGTTTAATGGCACTCGTTATTTCACTTACAGCGGTTTCCTACCTCTTCTTTATCATAAACATCTGGTTCTGTGGAAACCTCATAAACTACCCTATGAAAGAACAGTTAGGAGATATATTCAGGTTACTCATTATCGGTTTTGTAATTGCTGTAATTTGTTATTTCTTTCGGGAGTATTTAATTACAGTTGTTTCAAGTAAGTTCTTCGTTATTGCATTAATCACTTTAACATTTAGTGCATTATACTTACTTGCTGTTTGGTTATTCGAGAAAAAAATGATAAACATTCTAAAACAATTAATCACTAAATAAAATGTTTAAAACGGATATACTATTTACTGGATATTATGGACATAAAAACACTGGAGATGACGCCTTTGTAGAAGTTGCGCAATGGGGAGCTCAAAAACTATGGAACAAAAACAACGTGCGCTTTTTAGCCAAAAGTCAAACCTTACCCATAACAGTTAACCCTTCAAAAGGATATGCTTTTTCTGTACCCAAAACCTATAGACTTCAAGCCAACTTATTATTGAACAACACAGACTGTCTCATATCTGCTGGTGGCTCTACGTTAATCAAGAAAATAGACAACAACAATCCAAAAGCTATAGCTTTAAAAAGAAAAGCTAAAGGAGGGGAATTAAAAACTGGGGCAATAGGTGTTTCTATTGGTCCTTTTGCATCCTCTGAAGATGAAAAAGCTATTACTGAATATTTAAAAAGTTTAGACTTTCTGGCCTTACGAGATCAGTTTTCATTTGATTATGCTTCGGGCCTGAACCTTCCATACCAACCAGTAAACGCTTTTGACTTAGCGGCTTTACTTCCTGATATATACGACTTCTCTGCCAACAAGAAAAAGAAGAACACGAAGTTGAAAACCATAGGTGTAAGTCTTTGTCCTTATGAATCTATCAAAGGAGAACTTAATTTGAGCACGGAAAGAAAACGAAATGAGAATATGCTTCAATTGCTCAAAGAAATTGAACAAAAGGAAGATGTTCATTTCAAATTCTATATCATCAATGGTCATTCTTTAGTTGGCGATGCTAAATTAACAATGGATACTATAGCAAAATTATCCCCCAAAAGTTATGAGGTGGTTCAGTACTCGAGAAACACTAGAGATATATGGCTTTCGATAGCAAATTGTGATTTTGTAATTTCAACACGTTTACATGCTGCGATATTCGCTTGTTTTGCGGATACACCATTTATGTTGAACGAATACCACAGAAAATGCACTGACTTTCTTCAAAATGTTGATTATAATGAAGAGTTCAGGTTATTCAATTCAGAATATGATCCAATTGAGAAGTCTCATCAAATCATTGAGGTGTTGAATAACCAAAGCAAATACAAAGGTCCACTGAAAACTTCTGAGATGAAAGATTTAGCTAGACTTAACTTTACTGATGTAAAATTATAATATGTTTTCTGTAGTAATACCATTATACAACAAAGAGTTAAGCATTGAAAGTACAATTAAATCTGTATTAGAACAATCGTTTCAAGATTTCGAAATTGTGATTATTAACGATGGTTCAACAGATGATAGCATTGATATTATTAAAGAAATTAAAGAGGATAGAATCCGAATCATTCATCAAAAAAACCAAGGGGTTTCAGCGGCTAGAAACAAAGGAATTGAAGAAGCTAATTTTGAATGGATAGCTCTGTTAGATGCAGATGATTTATGGAAAAAAGATCATTTAGAAACTTTTGTTAATCTGATAGACAAGTATCCAAATCATTTATTTTTCGCCTCTAGCTTCAAATATTCAACGCCTAGAGTGAGCGTTATTAATAGACCTGATGTCGAGGATTATGAAATAAAAGACTACTTTAAAGAATCACTTACAGAGCATCTAGTTTGTACAGATGTCGTGATAATCAATAAAATATGTTTCGAAACCGATAAATACAATGAAGATTTTGTTCGCGGAGAGGATATTGATCTATGGGCAAGATTAGCAAGGAAATACAAGATTATTAAATCGAATAAGGTTACTGCTATTTATAGGACAGAAGCTGAAAACCGAAGTGATGATAATCCTTTAGACATTCGAAAAACATTTTTCAGAGATGTAGATCTTTCAAAGACAAGAAATAAATATGAAAAAAAGTATTTCAAGCATTTAATGGTTACCAAGTTGAAATATTATCTTGTTAAAAAGGAATGGAATAATCTCTTCTATCTACTAAGAAAATTTATTTAGCATCAAAAATTAAATAATTATAAACACCTTTATAAAATTTTAAAATATAGATTTCATTGCTCTTTTACAATCCCACGTCTAGGTTCAACAGGCTAATTAAGTATTTAGTGTCTGGTCAGAAACATAACAAAATTAAAATTGATTCTTTTGCGTATATTTTACTTTTTTTCTCGTCGGCTGATGCTATGGCATCTCCTAAAGAAATAAAACCAAACCGCAGCGAAGCATGCTCATAGCCTGTCCCGAGAAATCGGGAAAAACCTTAAAAAATTATTATGATTGAATAAATATTTCTCATCCCGATAAAATCGGGAATAAAAATCGTCTGTTTCCGACCAGACACTATTTATAAATAAAGTTATATTTAAAGGAAGTCGATGAATTTTTATCTTAACAATAAAATCTATAACAAGTCATACTACTGAATAAAAAATGAATGAAGTAATCCACATAGGTAAATTAAAAAATAATAAATATGACAATTTTTTAATTTTCATAATATGCTTACTCGTATTTGGTATGTATGGTGATAGTTTGCAACCTATTCGAGTTATTGCATTATTCTTTATACCTTTTGTTATTATAAATTATTTAGATTCAAAGGATTACCGATTTCTAAATATTGCTTATAAATTCATTTTCTTTTTATACTTATTTATTGTTTTTACCATACTTTGGACTTCAGACTTTCAACAAGGAATAAAGGAAATTGTTTACTATTTGTCCCATTTCTCACTTTTCATCCTAATCCTCGTCTTTTACGCGAAGGCCAATAATCCATTAAAATCTTTAACTAAAGGTTGGTTTGTATTTATAGTGCTGACGCTAATTATTGCTTTTGCAGAGATATTCTACGATTATCATTTGAGCGTGAGTTTTATGGATGCTGACTTTCAAATGCATTTCAATGGAGGAAGTGTAGAGAAAAAATTTGCATCTGTAACATTTGGAAACTACAACACATACGCAATGGTGCTTTCGATGGCACTTCCCTTTTTATTTGGATTTCTATTTTTACATAAACGATACCTTACTCAATTATTTGCAATTCTTGTAATTGTTTTCTCCTATTTTGTTCTCTTAATCAATGCCTCTAGAGGCGGTCTAATTGCTGGAGCAATAATTCTCATCGTATGGATGGTTTTCGCTCAAAAAAACAAAATACATCACCTTAAAGCTAAGTTTTTTATACTCGTCCCACTCGCTCTTTACGCTTTAGGAAATTATATGAATTTTTTATTCGGACAGGTTTCTAACCGTGTTTCTGCTGGTACATCCTTAGATGAAAACCGCGGAAGAGCAAAATTATTTGATAGTGCTTTAGATGCTTTTTGGGAACAGCCATTCTTTGGGTCAGGAATTGGCAGTATTCAAATAGAAATGGAATTGGAAAACGTATATATTCATCTGCCTCACAATTTAATCTTAGAATTTTTAGTTCAATTTGGACTCTTAACTACGCTTATTGTTTGTTTAGCTTTTCTCAAAATGTTCATTCGAATACCTCAGCACAGCGGTTTCCCAAAAGCTATACTCTACTCAATATTACTCTCTTTTCCTATTATTTTCATAATCAACAGCACCTACCTTCTCCACCCTATTACGTGGGTTTTTCTTGCCAGTTTATATTGTGTTAGTAGTTTTGAAAAACAAAATCTAAATTATGATTGATTTCTTCACTAGAATCTATTCATCTATCGAAAACAAAAATCCATTTTTATCTAAGATAAAATACTATGGATTACAAAGGACCATTATTACATTTTTAGCGAATTTCTTTGTACCCTTAAGTTTGAAGATTTCAACAAATAATTCACACCGTTTAGCTAAAGGAAAAAATGATAAATTAATTATTTCCTTAACTACTTTCCCTACCAGAATCGATAAAATCTGGATTGTCGTTGAATGTATGCTCAGACAAACGCATAAACCTGATAAAATTATTTTATGGCTTTCTAAAGAGCAATTTAGCAGTTTTGAAGTATTGCCGAAGAGATTACTAAAGCTGAGAGAACGCGGTTTGGAAATAGAAATCTGTGAAGGTGATTTACGTTCTCACAAAAAATATGTTTACACGTTAAAAAAATTCCCGAACAGCGATTTTATTACCGTTGATGATGACTTTTTGTATCCTTCCAGTCTCATTGAAGAATTGGTAGTAGAATCCAAAAAAGATTCGTCGTTTATCTATTGCCACCGTGCTCATAAGATGACGACTAGCAACGGAAAGCTGGACCCTTACGTAAAATGGGTTAAAGAGTTTAAAGAAGAAAGTACTTCTGATAATATATTTTTCACGAGTGGTGGTGGAACGCTCTTCCCCGCACATTCCTTAAATGAAGAAGCAACAAACGAAAAAGTTTTTATGGATATTTGTCGATTGGCTGATGATGTTTGGCTCAATGCAATGCGTAAATTACAAGCAGCACCTATTCATAAAATACATTCAAAATACAGCGTAAATATTCCTATTTTAATAACCAGCAATATCTCTTTATCCTCAGAAAATGTTGATGAAAACCAAAATGACACTCAGATTAAAGCAGTTAGAAAGCATTATCTTAATATTTTAAGTAAGGACATTTTTGCCGGAATTGTTCGTTAATTTCAATGGAACAAAAGAAAAAAAACCATTATGATTCTCCACATTACAAATGATTATGCGAATTCCACTGTTTATAAAAATTTGATTTCAAATTTAGATGAAAACGGAATAAAGCAAATTGTTTATACTCCAGTTAAAAATGAAAAAAGCATTGATGGAAATTTAATTGAATTAAAGGAAAAAACTTCCGAAATTATCTACAGCAATATTCTAAATATACATTTGGATAGGGTTTTGTTCAATCTCAAAATAAATAAAATTTACAAGGACATTCAATCAAAAGTAGATTTTAAAAAAGTCAATGTTATCCATGCCCACACTTGGTTCAGTGATGGTGCAGTTGCACTCAAATTAAATAAAGAATTCAATACTCCTTACGTGATTGCAGTCAGAAGTTCAGATTTGAATCAATTTTGGAAATTACCCCACTTGAAAACACAAGGACTTGAAATTTTAAAACACGCAAAGAAAATTATTTTCATCACTCAGAGATATCAAGAAAGGTTTCTTGATATTAATAAGATTAAAAAGCTAGGAGACGATATTGAGAAAAAAACACTTGCTATACCAAATGGTTTAGACCCTTTTTGGATTGCTAATACTGAACCTAGAAAAACAAAAATAAATTCTCCTATTCAGCTACTGTATATCGGTATTTTTACAAAAAGAAAAAATGTAGTTAAGCTCATAAAAAGTGTTCAAGGATTAATTAAAGAAGGAATAGATTGTAAATTAACGCTCATTGGCGGTAAAGGTGATCAAGAAAAAGAAATTTTAAACCTTACAGCTGATAATCCAAACTTTGAATTTCTTGGAAAAGTAAAAGACAAAAATCAATTGAAAGAAATTTTTCAGAAAACAGACATTTTTACGATGACTTCTCTTAAAGATACTTTTGGTTTAGTTTATGGTGAAGCACTTTCCCAAGGAATTCCTGTTCTTTATTCCAGGAATGAAGGAATAGACGGCGTTTACAAAGAAAATATTGGTGTTGCTGTGAATCCCCGATCGATTGAATCGACAACTGAAGGAATCAAAATAATAATAGCCAATTACGAACAATTTGACTTTGATCCAAAACAAATTGTTGCAAAACTTAATTGGAAAAAAATCGCCTTAAAATATGTCGATATCTATCAGGAGATTCAAAAGAGTTAAGTTTCTTACTTATAAAAAAAATGTTACTATTTATCACTAATTACGAACTTTATAAATTCCATAAGAAATGCTAAATTTGTAATTGACATAACTAGTCTTTGCAAGAAAACTTCAAATACTGCGTTAAGCTTGTCTTTGAAGTTTTATTATCAAAGACTTAAAAATGATTAGTTTTCTTGCAGACACTCACTAGTATCTGGCCGGAAACAGACATTAACTAAGAATGTATAATCCTAAAACAAACTGTTTTTATGCCTAGTATTTCAATAATCTGTCCAACCTATAACGAGGAAAAGTATATTGAAAAATGTATTACTTCTATGCTTTTACAGGATGCTGACAAGGCAGAAATTGAACTGCTTTTTGTTGATGGGAGAAGTACTGATAAGACGCGAGAAATAATTAAAACATATCAAAAAACACATCCTTTTATTCAGTTGATCGATAATCCAGAGAAGACAGTTCCAAATGCAATGAATTACGGAATTAAAGCGGCGAAGGGTAATATTATCATGCGAATAGATGCACATTCTCATTTTGAAGCGAATTACGTTTCTGTTCTAAGCAAAGTATTGATTGAGTTAAATGCTACGAATGTTGGCGCGGTTTGTAAAACGGATGTCATCAATAAAACACAAAAGAGTTTAGCTATTAGAGAAGTTTTAAGCAACCGATTTGGAGTTGGGAATTCATTATTTCGTCTAGGAATAGATCAAATAACTGTTGCAGATACTGTTCCTTTTGGATGTTATAGAAAAGAAGTTTTCGAGGAATATGGTTTGTATAATACTAAATTAGCAAGAAACCAAGACATAGAATTAAACAAAAGGATTTTAAGAAACGGTGGAACGATTTATCTTGTTCCAGACACATTTTGCACTTATTACGCACGTGAAAATTATACTGATTTAGCAAAAAATAATTTCCAGAATGGGAAATGGAATATTCTAATGATGAAATACACAAGGAATTTAGATTCTCTGTCTATTCGGCATTTCATTCCTTTTATCTTTGTAATGTCAATGATAATTCCACTTATTTTTAGTTTATTCTGGTTTCCATTTATTTGGCTTTCTATCGTTTCATTGATGGCTTATGCATTTTTAATCAGTAGCATAAGTGCAAAGATTTCAGCGAAAGAAAAACTTGATTTTACATCACTATATTTAGCATTTTTCACATTGCATTTGTCCTACGGAACGGGCTCATTAATTGGATTAATTCAACTTATAACCAAAAGAAAATGACATTGAAACGCTTAATGGATTTCTTATTGGCACTGCTCGGACTTTGGTTGATTTGGCCTGTTCTAATATTAGTGGCTGTCCTCATAAAAGTTAAAATGCCGGGCGGACCAGCATTGTTTAAGCAGAAAAGGGTTGGACAGCATGGAAGAATATTCACCATTTATAAATTCCGATCAATGAACGTTTCTCATGGTGGTTCTAGTATTTCTATAAAAGGAGAAAGTAGAATTCC
>Ga0307966_1000673_pt1 | contig 27952 bp, 15 predicted proteins | sample OrgLakmetagen646_FD_203141 | JGI IMG/M metagenome (GOLD analysis project Ga0307966, IMG submission 203141) | Saline water microbial communities from Organic Lake, Antarctica - #646 | ecosystem: Environmental > Aquatic > Non-marine Saline and Alkaline > Saline | place: Antarctica: Organic Lake... | reverse complement strand
TAATATTTCCAGATGCACGGCAGGCGTCGATGGTTGTTGCGGAAGAAATTGCAAACCTTATTCAGGCAAGGAATAAGAAGGGTAAACATACTGTACTGGGCCTGGCTACCGGATCTACTCCTATTCGAGTCTATCAGGAATTAGTTAGGTTACATAAAGAAGAGGGTCTGAGTTTTAAACGTGTCATTACGTTTAACCTGGATGAATATTATCCCATCAATCCACAGGAGCTGCAAAGCTATGTCAGGTTTATGAACGAGTATTTGTTCGATCATATCGATATCAAAAAGGATAATATTTATATTCCGGATGGTACCCTGCCGCGTGAAGACGTTCATGAGTACTGTAAAGAATATGAGAGAAGTATAGAGAAAGCGGGAGGCCTTGATATTCAACTCCTGGGAATAGGCCGGACAGGGCATATCGGTTTTAATGAACCGGGATCGCTCGAAAAAACGCGCACCCGGCTGGTTACGCTTGATGAGATCACACGATCAGATGCCGCAAGCTCTTTTTTTGGCGAAGAACATGTTCCCAGAAGGGCCATTACAATGGGAGTTGGCTCAATTCTGAAGGCGAAAAAAATCTATTTAATGGCTTGGGGAGAGCCGAAGGCAAATGTAATTAAGGAGGCTGTTGAGGGAGAAATCACGGATCGGATACCGTCAACATTTTTACAGAACCACGAAAATACCAAAGTAATCTTAGATGAAGCAGCTGCGTCCGAGTTAACCCGAAGTAAAACACCCTGGGTAGTGGGACCCTGTGACTGGGATGACCAACTGATTCGAAAAGCGGTTACGTGGCTCAGTCTGAGGTTAGAAAAACCCATTCTTAAACTGACGGATAAAGACTATAATCAGAACGGAATGAGTGATGTCGTCACTGATTATGGCCCTGCCTACAACGTAAATATAGATATTTTCAACAAGGTTCAGCACACCATAACGGGCTGGCCGGGTGGGAAACCTAAAGCAGATGATACTCATCGTCCGGAAAGAGCCACTCCATTCCCCAAACGTATATTAATTTTCTCACCTCATCCGGATGATGACGTAATATCAATGGGAGGGACGCTTATGAGGCTCGTTGAACACGGGCACGAGGTGCATATAGCATATCAAACCACCGGTAATATTGGAATTTACGACGAAGAAGCTCTTCGTTATGCCGACTTTATATCGCAGTTTAGTGAAGATGAAAACCAAAGGTCACTGTTTGATCGGCTTATAGTAGATATGAAGAAGAAAAAGCCGGGTGACATTGATTCTGAAATGATGCTAAAAATCAAAACAGAGATCAGAAAAGCAGAAGCAAGAGCTGCAGCGCGCTACTCCGGTATTCCTGAGGATCGACTCCATTTCCTCGAGATGCCGTTCTATGAAACAGGCCGGGCAATGAAAAATGAATTGGGACCTGAGGATTTACTTGCAGTAAAAACAATAATAGAACAGATCGAACCACACCAAATTTACGCGGCCGGAGATCTTTCGGATCCACACGGCACTCACCGCATTTGCCTGGACGCTGTACAAGCCACACTCATAAATCTAAAAGATAAAATGTTTATGAACGATTGCTACGTGTGGCTGTACAGAGGTGTTTGGCAGGATTGGGATATTAGTGAAATAGATATGGCCGTCCCGCTAAGTCCCGGAGAAAGGCTTAGGAAAAGGCGGGCTATTTTTAAGCATGTTTCGCAAAAAGATCAGCCCAAGTACCCCGGATCTTTTAGCAACGAATTCTGGATGGTAGCTGACGAAAGAACCATTAAAAACGCAAAGAAATACGACAAGCTGGGGCTCGCAGAGTATGACTCCATAGAAGGATTTTCCAGATGGAAAATTTGAAGCTGAGCTACTTACATAAATGCACCATGTAAGGTTTTTAAATTCAGTTACGAACAAGCAAGATGCTAACGGCGCAGTATAATAATCGTATAAATGATCAGCTGCAATACACTCTATTGTCCTACTGGGCCTATACTTGCCTCGGATTTTACATGCATGTCGACAAGATAATTTCAAATATGGTGCTTATTTATTGATTAGATGTTATTTACATTATATAGCCATGATGAGTTGTCATGTAAAAACACGTCTATTGAATAGATCGAATCGATTTGAAAAGAAATAGTAAGATAGGATGTTGTTTGCATTTGAATAGTTTGAGAATTGTCAGTCGAAATCTCATTAATGTGTATAGATATTTAAACTTCTGGTTTATTGAGATTGATTGTAATCTCTTCGCAGGTAAGGGAGCTATGGAGGGATGAAATAGATGAAGTCAAAATCGTCCGAAGGCCTTGTAGAAAAGATTAGACACGGCGATAAGTATGCTTTTGAGATTTTATTCAATCAATACTATTCTAAGCTATGTTTGTTTTCAAATACCTATCTAAATTCGCTTGATCTCGCCCGTGATGTTGTACAAGATGTATTCATAAAAATTTGGGATAACAGAGAGAGCTTTTACATCAAACAATCGCTTAAAGCATATCTGTACCAGGCAGTCAGGAATCAGTCGATAAATTCACTTCAAAAAAATAAGCGAAAACAAAAACTGGAAAACAGATTTCAAAAACGCATCGAAATTTTGAAGTCTGTAAATGAAATTGATCAGCCCATCTTCAGTACAGAAGAACTAACGGAGAAGGTTTGGAAGCTGGTTGACGAGTTACCTGAAAGGAGACGAACAATATTTACTCTTTACAGAAAACATGGATTGTCATATAAAGAAATTGCCGAGGTACTGGGGATTGCCCGCAAAACAGTTGAGAACCAAATGGGTAAATCACTGCAATTTTTGAGGGATAAGCTGGATCTTTAACTTATTCAATTTTTTTTGGGGGGGCGCTTATTGCGACTTGTCTTATAAGTAAGATTCAAGCATATGATAGAAAAAGAAAAAAATATATGGCTCATCATTGTTAGGTACCTCGATGGTACTCTAAGCGGGGAAGAGTCTGATTATTTAGAGAAGTGGCTTAACAGCAGCAATGAAAACAGAAAAATTTTACATTCTGTAGACCAGATCTGGAAAGCTTCCGATACATCCTCTCAAAAAGCGCTCCTGAAAGAACTGAATCTGGAAAGAGACTGGGACATCATTGAGAATAAAATCAATTCAAGAGACCCAGCTTTAGACAGTAAACGAGCAGAAGAACATAAAAGGAACAGAAAGCGTCATCAAATAACATCTAACCTGGTAAAAGCTGCAGCCTTAATACTCGTAGCACTTACCTCCGCTTTTTTAACCCTTCAATATGCCCCGGTCGATCAAACAGTTTCTCACGAACCTGCATTTAGAGAAATCACAACAGAACCCGGTGAAAGGGCAAATATCGATTTGGGGGACGGAACTAAGCTGGTATTAAATTCTGGCAGCAAGCTGGTAATTCCTGACACGTTTAGCCAATCGAAAAGAGTGGTTTCGCTATCCGGCCAGGCATTCTTTGATGTCCACCCGGATAGAGACAGGCCTTTTTATATTAAAACACAGAATGCATTAATTGCAGTCTTAGGCACATCTTTCGATGTACGATCCTATGAAGAAGAAAATGAAATTCAGGTAGTGGTGAGTGAGGGAACGGTAGAATTTTCGAATACAGATACTAAAAGTGATCCCTTAATCTTAAATGAGGGGTACCTTGGAAAAATGAATGTACCTGAAAAATCACTTAAAATTGAAACAGTCCAAAATATGGATACATACTTTGGATGGATCAATGGGCGATTAATTTTTAAAGAAAAACAGTTAAAAAGTGTCTTTACAGAAATATCCAGATGGTATGATGTGCAAATTATACTTAATCTGACTGATGAGTCTGTGCTTGACAACACGTTAACTGCTGATTTAAAGACAAGATCGGTTCGTGATGTGATGGATGTTATAGCCATGTCGATGGATATTGACTACGAGATTGATGATGAAATTGTTGTGATCAGCAATCGATAAATTTTGAATCAAACCAACAGCACATCAGGATTACATAAACATACAACCCAAAACACCCGAGCGTATGAAAACTGTTACTCTAAAAAACACGGTGCATTTACTTATAGCACTGATGATTTTGCCATTCGTGTCACCGGCAAATGCATCCTCAGTGGAACAATCGACAGATAATGAGTTGCCTAACCTGGTAACCTACTATTCTGTAAAGGAATACAGCAACTACATACCGGAACTTCGGAACACTATTTCTATTACCATCAATAGTCTTCCCCCGGAAGAGGCATTGTTTTTAATCGCACAAGAGGCTGACTTAGAAATAGCATTCGATTCCGGCATATTTGGAGATGCTGAGAAAGTCACTCTGGATAGAAATAGAATTCGTGTGGCAGATGCACTTGAGCATGTGCTGGAGGGAACGGGATATGAACCCGTCATGACATCCCGGCGAAAAATTCTTCTTAAAAAGGAAGAAGCCCTTCCTGAAGAAACTGAATCAGATTTGCTAACGGATTTATCCGGACAGGTAACGGATGCAGAAACCGGAGATCCTTTAATTGGAGTTACAGTTATAATTCCTGATTCAAACACAGGTACGACAACTGATTCAGAAGGCCGGTTTACACTTACGGTGCCTGACGATACAGAGGTGCTTGTTTTTTCATATGTAGGGTATGTTAGCCAGGAAATTGCACTCGACGGTCAAACAGAGTTTGACATAGCGCTTCAGCCTGATGAAGCATTGCTCGATGACATCGTGGTGGTAGGGTATGGTACACAGCAGAGAACAGAGGTGACCGGTTCAGTCTCATCTATTCGCGCAGAAATGATTCAAAACAGTCCCTCATCAAGTTTTGAAAACGCGCTGCAGGGTCGGCTTGCCGGAGTAAATGTTGCAGAATCCAGCGGAGAGCCGGGTGCTGCTCCACAAATTACTATTCGGGGTACGGGCTCTATCTCAGCCGGAAACGATCCGCTCTATGTGATTGACGGAGTACCTATTTCACAGAACTTTAGTCAGCAGGGGTCGATTGCATCACAGCGTGAATCCTTTCAACCCACGCCTGCAAACCCGCTGGCAACACTCAATCCAAATGATATCGAATCGATTGAAGTACTGAAAGATGCATCATCGGCTGCCATTTATGGTTCCAGAGGATCTAACGGCGTTATTTTAGTAACTACTAAAAAGGGAACAAAAAATACGGCTCCCCGAATCAATATCAGATCGTATGTAGGTACGCAATCTGTCTTTAACAAGCCGGAGATGATGAATGCCGAGCAGATTATTGATTATACAAAAGATGCTCGAAACAATACCTACTTAAGAGAACAGGATCCTACAAATTCTGATAGCCCGAATTATAATCCACAGTACGACCCCAATACAAATGCGGGGCGTGAGGCTAACGGAGCTGTTGCAAACCATTTGATTCCTGAAGCTTACGTGAATTGGGACGGTACAGATACAGACTGGCTCGATTTGGTTCTGGAGCCCTCACAACTCCAAAATTATGATATGTCCGTTAGCGGCGGTTCAGATAATATCACATATATGCTTGGGGGTGGCTTTTTGAATCAGTCGGGAATCATTGAGGGTTCCGGATTTGAACGATACTCGGTTAAGATGAATCTGACAGGTGATTTGACTGATAAATTCCAGGTCGGATTACAGTTGAATGCTGCTTTCACAGAGAATAACCGGAAACCTGCAAGTTCACCATACTTTGGCACACCTCCCGGGATTATTTATTCAGCAATGACTCAGTCTCCTGTTGTAGATCCTTACAACGAGGATGGCACATACCGGCAGCTGGTAGACAGCCACAATCAACTTGGCGGTGCGATGACGACTACTAATCATCCGCTAGCCGTGACAGATTTTATTGATGAAAAAATAAAAAATAACAGAATATTCGGGAATCTGTACGGGCAGTATAGTATTCTGGAAAATCTGGAATTCAAATCGATGGTAGGCTACGATATAGATAATTACCAGCGGTCGTTTTACCAGGGCACCCAGCTCTACTATCGTGGCGGCGAGCCAAGATCATTTGGTCAGTCGTCGTCTGCTCAAAGCTTTAACTGGCTATGGGAAAATACACTTAACTATGCGGGGTCTTTTGGTGAAGATCACCAGTTCAACGCAGTGATTGGTTATACGGCACAGAAGCAGACCGATGAACGGAACAGTGTGATTGCCCAAAATTTCCCTGATGATCAGGTGAAAACAGTCAACGGCGGTCAGATAACAGGTGGTTCACAAGCAATCGAAGAGTGGTCTCTGGCATCGGCTCTCGCGCGTATAAACTACGTATTTAAAGATCGATATTTGCTTACAGCTACCATACGTTCAGACAGATCGTCAAGATTTGGAGCCGATAATCAAACCGGTGTTTTCCCATCAGTTTCTGTAGGATGGCAGATTACCAATGAACCGTTCATGCAGGATTTTGACCTCTTTAATCAGCTGAAACCACGGATCAGCTATGGAGTGACAGGTAACTTCCTGATTCCAAATTATGGATCTATCGGGCTGATCTCATCTTCTAACTATGTACTGAGTGATCAGATCACTTCGGGTGTAGCTCCTGTAACACTTGGAAATGAAGAGCTTACCTGGGAAACCACAAAGCAGCTGAACATGGGTATCGATTACGCACTGCTTGAGGATAGAATTTATGGCTCTTTCGATTACTATATCAGTAATACGGAAGATCTGTTATTGAACGTAAATATCCCGGCTATTACCGGATTCACATCAGCACTGACGAATATCGGAGAGGTAGAAAACCGTGGATTTGAGGCGCAGATTACGTCAAGAAATGTTGTGGGAAGTTTTAACTGGTCAACTGACTTCAACTTTGCTACAAATGAAAATGAGGTAAAAAAACTGGGACCAGAAGGCGATGATATTCTTGTGCCCGGAGCTGCCGGAGTTCGCCACATCACAACCATTGGTGAGGCTATCGGCAGCTATTACGGATATGACGTTGTAGGGATTTTTCAGACTCAGGATGAAATCGATAACGCACCGACTGACACACAGGGGAACCCAACTCCGGGAGATTTCCAGTTTAGAGATGTGAATGAAGATGGCGTGATCGATGCTGATGACAGAACCATCCTTGGAAACTATCAACCTGATTATACATGGGGTATAACCAACAGGTTTAACTGGAAAAATATCGATTTCAGTTTCTTCATTCAGGGAGCTGAAGGCAGGGAGATATTGAACCTGACTGCAAGACACCTTAAAAACGGGGAAGCCAACTTTGGTTCATATGCTGTGTTAACGGAACGGTGGCGATCTCCCGAAAACCCGGGCAATGGAGATCATCCGAAAGCTGAACGGTCTTCTGGCGGTAATAATAATCGCCCGTCATCTTATCAGGTGGAAGATGGTTCTTATATCAAGCTGAAAAATATTACGCTTGGCTATAATCTGCCGCAGGATTTTGTTAGCAAGTTTGCCAGAAATGTACGTCTCTACGGTTCAATAACGAATGTGGCCATTTGGACAGATTATGTTGGATTCAATCCGGAAGTGAATCTTCAGCCGGGAAGCGGGTTAACACCCGGTGAGGATTATGGAGCATATCCTCTATCCAGAGCCTTCCAGGTTGGCATCGATATCTCCTTTTAATCCTACTCATGAAATTAATGGTGAAAACTATGAAAATATCTAAAACACTATTACTGGCAATACCCATACTGATATTAGCAGTTTCTTGCGGAGAGGATTTCACTATCCTCGCTCCTCAATCGCAACGGAACGTGGAAAACTTTTATAAAACTGACACGGACTTTGTCACAAGCATCAACGGTGCGTATGCCGGGCTTGCAGGAAGCAAAGCGTATGGCAGAAACTACATGCTTCTGCACGAAATGCGATCAGATAACACTGAAAACGATGGGGGTGCAACAGGTCTTGCTGAATCCTTTCAGCGAATTGATCGATTTGATGAGCTTACGACAGCTACTGAAATCGAAGAGACCTGGGCCGGCGGCTACGAAGTAATCGCCAGAACCAATACAATCCTGAACCGAATCCAGAATGCTTCGTTCGATAATCCTGCACTGGGTGAAAGAATTCGCGGTGAAGCTCTGTTTGTTCGCTCGCTGGTTTACTACAACCTGGCCGTAACGTTTGGAAATATTGCTGAGCAGTTTGACGAGGTAACATCTCCGAATGTGCAAATAAATCAAGTGACTGCTGATGTGATCTACAATCGGATAGCCTCTGATCTTGCAGAAGCGGCGAATTTACTTCCCTCATCATACAGCGGCAGTGATGTAGGGCGAGCCACAAGCGGAGCGGCTTCAACTCTTCTGGGACTTGTCCACTTAACCAACGGTGAGAATGGGCAAGCCGAAACTGCACTTCGAAGCGTGATTCAATCTGATCAATATGAACTGATACCTGATTTTGAGGATATCTGGGGTGTAGAAAATCAGAATAATGAAGAATCAATATTTGAAATTCAATATAAATCAGGCGGCCAGGGAACGGGTAGTCCGTTTACCGAATACTATTCCCCTGATCTCTCAATCTCTGGTGGAGTTGGAGGCGGGAACGCGCCCCAATTGATACCTGAGGAACTTGAGTCTGCTTTCGATAGTGGTGATGAAAGATTGAATACCATTGAATTAGCAGAAGATGATGGAGAGCCATATCTCACCAAGTACGATGGTACACAGTTTGCTGCATTTGATGGAGACAATAACTTTATCGTCTTTCGATATGCTGATGTGCTATTGATGCTTGCAGAGGCAATTGGAGAAGGCCAGGAAGCAACCGACCTGATTGACGAAGTGAGGGAGCGTTCAGGCCTAACCACATCTATAGCGGATTTACCAGGTACATATTCTGAGAAACTTATTGCCGAACGTAAACGTGAATTTGTTGGAGAGAATAAACGATGGCCGGATCTGTTACGATTTGGAGTTGCACAACAAGTGATGTCAGATTTTTTATCTGATGAAGGAATATCTCCATCCGATGTGCGCTTGCTATATCCGATCCCTCAGCGGGAAATCGATGCGGCTCCAGGCGAATTAGAGCAAAATCCTCTTTAATTGAACAAAGGGACACAGCTAAATGCACAGTCTGGATGTTCAAACTGTGCATTTTATAGACTTATATCTCCCCGGCCATTTGAGTGCAAAACGGGAGTATTGCTGCAGATACTTTAGTAAATCCTTTAATAAATGATTCATATGAAATACTCACTAGCTTTTTTAATTCTGATTTTTGTCCACACCGGAATGGCTGGGGCACAAATAAACACATCAGACGATAGTCCAATGAGAATAATTGCGATTTTTGCCCATCCAGATGATGCGGAATCAAAAATGGGAGCCACGGCTGCTATGATGGCAGAAATGGGGCATGAAGTGAAATTCCTCTCGCTTACGAACGGTGATGCTGGCCATCATGAAAAAGGGGGCGGTGCCCTGGCCAAAATTAGACGCGCCGAAGCCAAAGAGGCAGCTCGCAGACTCGGTATAGCAGAGTATGAGGTTTTTGACAACCACGATGCAGAACTGCTTCCTGACCTTCATATCCGTATGGATGTAATTAGGGCTATTCGGGAATGGAACGCCGACGTAGTTTTAGGCTTGCGGCCTAACGACTATCACCCGGATCATAGAAATGCCGGGCAACTGGTGATTGATGCATCATACATGGTAATTGTTCCAAATGTGGCTCCGGATACAGAGCCTGTTCGAAACAATCCCGTATTTTTGTATATGCAGGATAGGTTTACCAAACCAAATCCTTTTAGCCACGATATCGTAGTTGGTGTTGACGACTATATTGATGTTAAAGTGAGCGGCCTGGATGCACACACCTCTCAAATGTATGAGTGGCTGCCATGGACCTGGAACGGTTTGGACGAAGTGCCTGAAGATCCAGAAGAGCGAGTGGAGTGGTTAAAAGATCGATGGATGAGCCGTGAAATGTCTGATGAACAAAGGGCAGGCCTGGAAAAATGGTATGGATCCGATATGGCTGATCAATTTAATAATGCAGAGTCTTTCGAAATAGCGGAATATGGAAAGTATCCAAGTGAAGAGGAGATCAAAATGATATTTCCGATGCTCAACTAGGGGTTTCTCCTAATACACATCATACCCGGATGGGTTAAGCTCATCCGGTATTCATTTACTTCTTCATTGAATAAAGACCTTAGATATATCACTACTTGGAAGTTAAGGCTATGATAAAACACCCTCCCGTTATTGGAATTGACCTCGGAGCAACAAATCTTCGAGTAGGATTAGTAGAAAACGGCTCGCTAATAAACATTGCCAAAAAAAAACTGCCACGCGACAAGTCAGTGATGTCAATCGTATCTGAAATCAGCAATATGATAGCTGATGTTGACAACGGGGCAAAAAAAATTGGTATCGGAGTGCCCAGTGTTGTAGACCCGGATGAGGGCATTGTGTATGACGTACAAAATATACCCGGATGGGAAAAAGTACATCTCAAGGATTTGATAGAAGAAAATACGGGAAAGTCGGTGTACCTGAATAATGATGCAAACTGTTTTGCACTGGGTGAATCCATCTTTGGCAACGGTAAAGGTAAGAGGAACCTAATTGGCCTGATAATGGGAACCGGCTTTGCAGGCGGTATTATTATTGATGGAAAAATTTATAATGGTAAGAATTGTGGAGCTGGTGAATTTGGGATGATTCCCTATAAGCAATCAATTCTTGAACACTATTGCAGCGGGCAGTTTTTTAGCCGGTTGGTTGGTGTTAGAGGAGAAGATATTTACGAAAAAGCCATGCAGGATGACCAGGATTCGAAAAACCTTTTTCAAGAATTTGGCGGACATGTAGCAGAGGCCATTAAAATTATTCTCTACACGTACGCTCCCGATTCTATCATACTTGGTGGATCTGTTAGTGAATCATATGCACTTTTTAAAGATGGACTTGAACGGGATTTAAAAAGTTTTGGATATCCGAATTCACTCAAAAATCTGGAAATATCTGTTTCTACTACAAAAGATGTTGCCGTTCTGGGAGCCGCCGCTCTCTGCGTAAACTAAAAGTTCTTTAAAATATTTAGCTAATCTCATGAAACATCTGTTTTTATTTACCGCCATTATTTTTAGCCTTTTTCTTTCTGAAAGTTATGGTTTTGATGCGCAAACAAATTCATTATTAATAACTGTTCAAAATGCTGAAGAAGGGGCGCCCGTAAAATTTGGAATTCCGTTTCCCAAGGGAGTCTTAAGCTCTCCGGATAATGTAAGAGTGTTAAATGAGAACGGAGAAGAAATTGCGTCACAAACCACTTTAGTTACTACCTGGGAGCCAGCCGATGAGAGTGTTAAATGGCTATGGGTATTCTTTTTTGCAGATGAATCTGAACAATATTCTGTTGAGTATGGGGAGGATGTTAGGAAAACAGTATTCAAAGATAATCCAATCGTCTTTAAGAATAATCAGAGATCGAACGGATATGCCGAAATCAATACGGGTCCTTTACGTTTTAGAATCAATAAAGGCGGTTCAGGTTTTATAGATCGAGTTGAATATAACAGTGGTGCAAATGGTTTCACCAATGAAGATGTCATAGCCACAGGCATCAGTGAAAGAGGCTCATTTCTCGACCTGGCTACCAATAAAGGGTCATTTTTGGCATTATTAAGTGATGCAGGTATTGACACCTCCCGTGCCGTCATCGACCAGCATTTTATCGAAAGAGGCTCAGGCCCCCTTCATGCCATTGTTCGTGTTGAAGGCGAATATGAATACAGCCAGAGTGGCCACGAAAACTCTCCATTTGTCACGTATATACATTCTTATGCCGGAAAGTCTTTTATTAAAGTACTGCATACAATTACCTATACAGGTAAACCCGACAAGAGTGAACCACTGAATGGTAGAGAACATGCTGATATTGCCACGCAAACGGAGCTTATTTTAGACGAAAACGCCAGGAGCCGAGATGGCGGTGTCACCCAGCCCCATGACATGATAAGTAGTACAGGTGTTGGTTTGAACTATAATATCAGTGGTCAAAAAAAATTCCGGGCTGGTCTCGAAGACGGAGGTTGGTGGGAAGAGGGGTCTCCTGTTATTGCAGAATATGATGTAAGCAATGAATCTGTCTTTTCAGTATTTCAGACCGGACCAAGCCCGACAAGGGTTCCACCTGTGACAGGTTCATCCGAAAATGAACGAATTGAAGGGTTTACTGCCCAAATATCAACGGATGAAGTGTTAAGGGAAGCTGAAAAAGCTGAAGGGTGGATAGATCTGTCTGATGAAAAATGGGGTGTTGCCATCGGCATTAAAAATATGGTTAAAGAGTTTCCCAACGAGCTGACTATTGATCTTGAAAACAATTTAGTACATGCTTACAACTGGTCACCTAAAGAAGCCCCGATGAGTTTTGAACGGGCTGACACAGAACAAGATGGGGGAATGGTCGGAAATTTTGCACAGGGTATTACCAAGACTTCAGAAATGGTATTCTACTTTCATGAGGGAAGCGAGGCAATTGAGGAGGTGCGTAGTAACATCCAGTTTGTACTGAATCCGCCGGTAGCCCATGCTAACGCGGAATGGTACAGTAATTCCGGTGTTTACGGTTCTTTTGCGTCAGCCGACAATAATTTCCAATCCTTGGAACGTGGTATGCAGTATAAATTTGAATGGATGCTCTTTAACCAGAAATGGGAGCCATGGTATGGTATGTTCGAGTATGGCGACATGAAAAATTACTACTTTAATAACGAATGGTATCAGTGGGGCAATAACGAACCGGCTAATGATTATATGTGGTGGATGAATTTCATCCGAACAGGTGATGCCGATATGTATACTATGGCACAGGCCTCAAGCCGGCATACCATGGACGTAGATAACACACACTGGCCAACAGGGCCGACATATCGAGGAGATACAAATTCCTCATTGGACTATTTGGTATTGGCGGATGAAGATCCGGGAACACCTTACCTTGGAATGGGGCGCAGACATGCCGGACAGCAGCATATATCGATGCTCTCAGCTCATGTATGGCTTACCGGGTGGGTAGCTTCTTACTATTTAGACGGGTACCATCGTGGGTTAGAAGTTGCAAAACTGACGGGCGACTATTACACACGCAGAATATTTGAGGAGCATGGATTAACGGGTCGTCGTCTTTACCTGTCTATCTGGAATTTATCTGAACTTTACGATGCGACAAAAGATCAGGTCTATCTGGATGAATTAAACGATCGAATAGTTCGGGTGCTTAAACTACAGCGAGAACAGGGTGGAAGAATGACCATCGATAGGTATGGGTATTCTCAGAATTACTTATCTCATGGATTAACCAAATACCTGCAGATGTTTGATCGTCCGGATATTGAAAGAGCATTAATCCAGCACGCCCGTAATCTGTATGATACGGCCCCCATCGATCATGATATGGAATCATATCTTTCCAGTATTCACATGCTTATTACCGGATATGATCTGACGGGCGAGGATAAGTATTTCATCGAAGCTTGCAACCGGTCACGGCACCTGCTGGTGGATGAGATGAGTCAGCCGATGGATCAATTTGATACGCAAGTGGCTATCTCTGAAGAGCTGCAAAGCGTTAGTAATCTGCCAAGTGGCGGTGAAGGTCCATCATTCAGAGGGCGTTTGCCTATTTGGAGTATCTTTAACGGCATGAGAATTTTTGGGTGGACACACGCTTACAATGTTCCTTACACGATTAAAAGGCTGGAAGAGAGAGCCGATGTGAGTGGATTATCATGCGTTAATTAATAACTATCCCTAATATTGACTTAAGCCCGATCTGAAGATCTGCTTATCTTTGTTTTTGGCAGGTGTGGGCAGGCAGATGCTTGAAATATCTGCTAAAAGCAAGTTCCCGGTAAGCCTGATGCCATTCAGAGTATATATTTTGTGTAATGAGTGACTTCATAAGGAGATACCCACTGGGTCAGCAAAATATTTCATTGAGAGGAGACTTTTAATAAAATGTATGCGTGTACTTTACCAGCACTGTACGGTTGTCGAATTGAGGCAGAGTAGGAGTAAACCGATTGAGCTGAGTATTTGTGGTTTCATTAAATACGACCCAGAAATCCCTTCCTTCCCTGAAATTATATCGAAACCTGGCATTGGTACCGATCTGTTTTGAAACACGATTGTATTGAGAAAGAAGCTGAATGGATACCTGAGTATTGAGAGCCAGGAGTGACCGCAGCCTGTAAATGTGAAAATATTCTTGTTGATCACGATTCTCAAACGTAATAAAGTTAAACTCAACTTCACCACCGATTTCTACATATTGCGATGGATTCCAGGTTGGAGATAAAGAGACAGTTTGCTGGGCGCCATCATAAAAACTACTAATCTGGGTGGATATATCTGCGCGCAGTTTATTGGCACTATTCATACTATAAGAGGAGCTTAGGCCCCAAAAAGAATAGGAGCCGGCAGGTACAGTCGCACTTGCACTGAATCTGAGAGGAAACAGAATATCTTCGTACCACCAATTGGCTGTAAGCTCAAACTCGGAACCATCTTTAAACTGAAGGTCCCAACTGTGTTCGGCCTGCATAGATTCAGCGGAATAATCCTCGTTACGCAGACTTGCAAAAAATCTGATTGAGGGAGTAAGAATTCGAATAGGAGAATCAGGATCACTGAAAACGCCATAGTAAACACGGGCATCAAAAAGCGAATAGTCGTTTCTTGACTCAAATCCTATCCCCGGATCGTAAAATTTGCCGCTTCGTTTTGCTGTAAGGTCATAGTATAAACCACGAGTTGTTCGTCGCTCCCAATTGATCCTCAATAATCCGTTGTCGGAAAAAGAGAAAGGGCTGGTGTATCTATCATCCAGTGTGGCCGCATATTTTACATCCAAAAACTCATTGTTTGTGAAATTGTACAAAAAATCGAATCCGGTGCCGATATTATACGATCCTTCCATTCCAATTCTTGTAGTAACGATCCCGCCTGCATGCGACTGATTATTTATAATTGATCTCCGGCCCCGGTAAACTCCAAAATTTTCGGCCGGTAAATTGATTGAGTTTAAGGCATCAGTCTGCATATTTAACACGCCTATATCCCATTTACCAAGTTTTCCGGCGACTCTTGCTCCGCCCAGTATCCTTACAGGATTTCCCTGCTCCAGACCAATTCTTCTGCTGTAAAAAAGTGTATTGGATCCACCGGTGTTGAAATTGAAAATATCGGACCTTTCCTGAAAAAACTGTCTCTTTTCAGGAAAGAAAAGTGGGAACCGGGATAAATTTATTTGAGCGTTATCAGCCTCAACCTGTGCAAAATCGGTATTGATCGTAAGATCGAGAGTCACATCACTCGACAACGGATATTTGATATCCAGGCCTGCTTCCATTTCTGTATTATCCCGGCGATCGTATCTGTTGCCATTGGGTACATATTCTTGATTTAATCCTCCTAACAGATACGGTGTTACATAAATCGGTTTGCGGTATTCAATGCCACTCATTGTTATTTTCCGGGCCTGTGAGGGCTTTGTAAATCCGCGAGACCAGTTAGGCGCTATATCAGGATAGATATGCCGCTCGGCATTTCTGGCAATGTACCTGTATACAATCATGCCCATCGTTACCTTTCCGCCAACTTCTTCAAAGCCGAGGCTCGAAAATGGAATTCTAATCTCCGCAAACCACCCCTCGTCTGTAATTTGAGTCTCCACATCCCAATAGGTATTCCAGTCCCGGTTGGTCGAATTGTCGCCTTCGGAATCATTTAAAACAAGCATATCAACCCGAACCCCTGTTGGCGTTACAAAAAACCACCGTGCATTTTCGCTATCGTTGAATGTGTCGAGAATTATGGCAAATGTTTCATCACCGCTGTAAGAGTCTCTGTAGAGTGTGTTTGCAACAATTTTCTCCGGCTCGGTATCATAGAGTTTTCCGCTTATGTAGAAATACTCATCATCATAAGCAACCTTTATCTCTGATCGCTGGGTCATTTCTCCCTGATGGACCGGCTGATACATAGTTAGTGGAAGTGGCTCGATTCCCTGCCAGGCAGCCTCTTCCGGAATTCCATCAAGAGTAATTGGCGACGATATACGAGTCAGCTCATACACCTTGTCAGTTTGATCAACAACAGGGGGCAGGAGCAAATAAAGTGCAAATATGATGATGTTTAAATCCAATATGAAATCGCCTCTTTTAGTTTGCCCATTCTGGTATTACACCTAATTCTATACCAAATACCCACGTAACCAGTGTATAACTTGCAAGTGTTAGTAAAAGTGATACAGCCAGATTAAGCCAGACACCTGCCTTAGCCATCTGTGGAATGCTAATTTTTCCACTACCGTAAACAATTGCGTTAGGTGGAGTGGCAACAGGCAGCATGAAGGCACAGCTTGCGGCGATAGCGGCAGGTATCAAAAATAACATTGGGTCTTGACCAATGCCGATAGCTGAAGGGCCTAAAATTGGTAAAAATGCGGCTGCAGTAGCGGTATTGCTGGTGATCTCGGTCAGAAATATTATGATCAAAATCACCGTCAGAATTAATACAATAAGTGGTAATGCCCCAAGCCCGCTTACGGTCTCACCTATTGCGGTGGCCAGGCCTGAAGTGGTAATTGCCATGGCAAGGCTTAAGCCTCCCCCGAAAAGGATAAGAATTCCCCATGGCAGTTCTTTTAGATCAAGCCATGTTAGTAGCTTTTCACCTTTTTTCTCTCCACTTGGGATTAAAAAAAGTACGACTCCGGCGGAAACAGCAATTCCCGCATCAGAAAGACCGGGCAGAATATCAGTAAGAAATTGACGGAATATCCAAAGAAGTGCTGTGCATGTAAAAACAATAGCAACACGGGTTTCAGGAGTAGAAATTTCCCCAAGCTTTTTTAGCTGACTGACTATGACCTCTTTTCCGCCGGGGAGCTCTTTCATCTCTATCGGGTAGATAAAACGGCTCAGCACGATATACATTAATGGCAGTAGTATTATGACTAAAGGAACACCAATCATTAGCCACTGTGCAAAACTAATCTCTACACCGTAATTTTCGAGTAAAAATCCTGCTAAAAGAGCATTGGGAGGAGTGCCGATGAGCGTACCAATTCCACCGATATTGCAGGCATAAGCTATAGAAAGTACCAGTACAATCTCGAAGTTAGTTACAGATACTGCCGTCCCTTCATTCTTTTTTTCGACAAACTGAAGAACCGATATCGCAATGGGCAGCATCATGAGAGCAGTTGCAGTATTACTTACCCACATACTCAAAAAAGCCGAAGCAATGATAAAACCGATTATAATGGATTTTGGTTTTGCACCAACAAAATTAACGATCCGCAAAGCGATACGCTTATGGAGGTTCCAGTTTTGCATTGCGATGGCTATTATAAACCCCCCCATAAATAGGAATATAAGCGGGTTTGCATAGGGTGTTGTCGACTCGCTAATACTTGCAACCTCGAGCAGAGGAAATAAAACGATAGGAAGCAGAGCAGTTACGTATATAGGAATGGCTTCAGAAATCCACCAGACTGCCATAAGTATTGCTACAGCCGCAGTTTTCCATGCAACGATATTTAGTCCATCCGGAGCGGGACTAAAGATGATGCCAATAAAGAGAATGAGCCCAAAGTAGAATCCAAATTTCGAAGAGTTTTCAAAGAGCTGCCGCATAACTCTGTTTTGTTTAAATGAGTAGTATTTATAAAGACAAATGCCAATACTTCATCCCCTATCAAGGAAAGGGATAAATTGTAGTGTGGCCAAAGATAAAAAAAGGACGGTTAATTAAACTTTTTAGTTGTATAGTTTGGGGGGAAAGGATAGGTAATCTGTCATAAACAGTAGTTGGTGACATATAATAATTCGGGGTACTGACTAAATTTTTTAATGAAATCAAATAAAATGAAAAAAACGGCCTACAATGAAATTACGAATGAGTATAACTCCGGACGGGTTATTTTTCTTTCAACGATTGCTGCAATCGGAGGCTTTCTGTTTGGGTTCGACAGCGGAGTTATTAATGGAACTGTAGGAGCGTTACAGCTTGCGTTTAATTCAGATGCTGCCGGCACCGGATTCAATGTAGCGTCAATGTTGCTGGGATGTGCCGTTGGTGCTTTCTTTGCAGGTACTCTTGCAGATAAGTTTGGCCGTAAACCGGTTATGATTGTTACCGCAATTGTGTTCATGATGAGCGCCTGGGGTTCAGGTGCAGCCGGAACGTCGCTTCAATTTGTTATAGCAAGGGTATTGGGCGGATTTGCTGTGGGAGCAGCCAGCGTTCTCGCGCCTGCATACATCAGTGAAATTGCACCAGCTAAAATCAGGGGTGCACTCACCACATTAATGCAGCTTATGATTGTGGTTGGATTGTTTGTGGCTTTTTTAAGCAACTATTCTATCTCTGGCGGAGCTGGAGGAGCATCCGAGGAATTTTGGGGTGGCTATCAGGCATGGCAGTGGATGTTTTGGGTCGAAATGTTGCCCGCAGGTCTGTTCTTTCTGGGATTACTATTTATTCCGGAATCTCCAAGATATCTAGTAGCAGTTGGACGAACAGACGAAGCTCTGGGTGTTTTAACCAGTCTCACAAATGAAGCCGATGCCAAAGCAAAAATTGAAGACATCAAATCGACTCTTGAGGAGGGCCATAAACCTAGTCTATCCGACATTATTTCAAAACATACGGGCAAGATCCAGCCGATAATCTGGGTTGGGATAGGTCTTACCACACTGCAGCAATTCACGGGGATCAATGTTGTATTCTATTATGGCGCCACCCTTTGGCAGGCAGCAGGTTTTACAGAAGAGAACGCGCTGCTACAAAATGTGATCAGCGGTTCTGTGAATGTTTTATTTACGTTCGTTGCGATTGCCCTGGTGGATAAAGTAGGCCGAAAACCTCTGCTTTCCATAGGTGCTCTTGGCCAGGCTGTTATGCTGGGAGCTCTCGCTCTCATATTTGTGACTGCAGATGTGACTGAAGCAGGGGACTTGATTCTTGACGATCAGATGGGGCTCTATGCACTGCTCTCAGCAAATGCATATATTGCTTTTTTTGCTTTCACCTGGGGTCCAATTATGTGGGTCATGCTTGGTGAGATGTTTCCGAATCAATTCCGGGGCGGCGCACTGGCACTTTGTGGTTTGATTCACTGGTCGTCTAATTTTACAATCACAATGACCTTCCCGATCCTGCTTGGAAGTATCGGTCTTGGGCTTTCATATGGGATTTATGCAATGTTTGGAATCATTGCTTACTTCTTTGTAAAGAGTTTTGTGAAGGAGACTAAAGGCCGAACCCTAGAAGACATGTCCCGGGATGTGCAAACTTAAAAAGTATCAGCAAGCCGAGCGACTGAAAAGACAGCTAAGAAACCTGCAAGAGTCCGTCAGGTCCTGGCAGAGTTTCGGTTCTGAGTGATGGAGTTTGATGTAATGTGGGTGTTGTGCAGGAATGGTTGTGACTCTGCCAGCAGCTTCCTTTTGTCGCGGTCTTGCAGGTCACAGAACTCTGCAAGAGTCCGTCAGGTCCTGGGAATATTCACGTTGGCTATTACTTGCACCAGCCTGAAGTGAACTATTCTGTAGGATGATTCAAAAGTGACTAAGCCGATTGATTTTTTTTGCTATATAAAAAAAGCTCCAAGGTTTATAAAACCTTGGAGCTTTGCTTCGATCTCTCAATTTTGAAATCTAATCTAATAACGCGAACACCCCTCAGTTCATCTTCAGAAACAATCTGAAGATGATCATCTCCCCTCGAGGGGAGAGTTTATTAATGCCCGTGAACGTGTCCGTTTCCAAAGCCATCTGCTTCTATTATGGAGTGCCAGTCAAACTGCTCACTATAACCTTCGCGCTCCCACCAGAAGGGAAGGCGGTCACGGGAATAGTTTCCTATCTCATTCATGGTTGAGGCATCATAGAGCCGCCCATTAACCATGGTATACACAACGTTTTCAGTATCGTAAATATCATCAAGCGGGTTACCGTCAATCACAATCAGGTCGGCCAGTTTTCCTTCTTCCAGAGAGCCCACGTGATCCCCAATACCGATATAGTTAGCACCGTTTATGGTGGCTACTTTCAGCGCGTTGTGGTTGCTCATGCCGCCCTGTGTAAACATCCATGTCTCCCAATGAGCGGCAAGGCCCTGAAGCTGTCCGTGTGCGCCAATATTGACGGTTACGCCGCGATCATGCAGATCTTTGGCCGCTGCGGCACTTTCAAAGTGGCCGATTTCGTACTCTTCTTCGGGTACCATAGTTCGATGACGAGACCTGGAATCCACTACACCGCGGGGCGTATAAGTAAGTAAACGTTCTTTTTCCCAAACGTTGGTGTGCTGGTACCAATAGTACTCTCCGCTCATGCTGCCGTAATTTACCACAAGAGTGGGTGTGTATCCCACGTTTGACGCTTCCCAGATGTTAAGGACGTCCTCATAAAGCGGGTAGATCGGAACGTTGTGTTCGATACCGGTATGGCCATCCAAAATCATGCTCATATTGTGTGTGAAGGTTGAACCGCCTTCAGGCATCACGTTCACACCAAGTTCCCGGGCAGCCTGAAGAATCTGCTGCCGCTGGTCTCGTCGTGGCTGGTTATAGCTCTTTACTGAAGTGGCACCAAAGGCCTGAGTTCTCCGGATAGCCGAGCGGGCATCATCAAGATTATTAACAACCGTTTTCTGTACATTTTCGGCTCCATAGAGAATTCGTCCGGTGGAAAAGATCCTGGGTCCGATCATCGTGCCTGTTTTGACCATCTCTGACTGGGAAAATATCATTTCAGTATTGGATGACGGATCGTGAGAGGTTGTCACGCCGTATCCCAAATTGGCAAAATAGTGCCACTGTTGTTGTGGGCTGAGACCTTCTCGGAAATTGCCAATGTGCGCATGGGCATCCACAAGGCCCGGCATGATAGTCTTACCTTCGGCATCTTCTACGAAGGCTCCATCAGGAATAGAAACATCACCCGTTTCTCCCACGGCAACAATTCGGTTCTCACTTACCACGATTGTACCGTTTTCAATCACTTCGTCACCATTCATAGTAATAATTCGGGCGTTGGTGAACGCTATCGAGCCCTCAGGAATATCAGTTTCCAGTTCAAGCCCTATGGAAATTCCGTCATTATCACCCAGTGGAAGCTCTTCACTCATTCCACCACTAAGAAAATCAAATGCGTCCTCGAGTTCAATCGTATAGTAGTTTTCACCGAGGGTCCAGTTCAGTCGCTCACCGTCGCCTGACCACTGAAGGTTGTAGCCGGCATCCCGAGCCACATGGGTCACGGGAAAAGATTTGGTGTTAGCGTGAAGATTTAGTTCCGACCCCGTTTTCGGCATTGGTGCCACATAGACCTTATAAAGTTCAGTAAACGCAATCCACTTATTATCAGGGCTGGGAGTAAAGTTAATAGCGTATTCTGAGGTGAAATGCTGCTTCTCATCATACCCATTCAAATCTACACTACGAAAGTTGGTTCTCGCCTGATAGTAAATCCTGTCACCGGTGGCGTTGAAAACAGGTGTACTTCCGCCTTCGCGAACCATTGTCATTTTACCTCCGCTTGCCGGCATATGATAGATACCGGTTTTTTGAGTATAGGCGTACCCCTGATGGTTGTTGCCCGACTCTTTTCTAAATACAATTGTTTCACCATCCGGAGAAAATGAGGGTTCTCTATAGATTCCTTTCTCTTCTGTGATAGTTTGCGGATTTGCATTTCGGCGATCCATACGGAGAGTTTTGATCATGCCAAGGTCGCCATCATCCCAGGTAACATAGGCCAGTGTTCTGCCATCCGGAGAGAATGCGGGTTCGAACTCCAAATTTTCATCATCAGAGAGACGCTCAGGAGTTCCGTTGGGAAGATCTTTTTTCCAGAGTTGTCCGGCCGCGTTAAAAACAAGCAGATCACCATCTGGTGATGTTACAGCGTGACGGATGGCCTGCGCTGTGAATGTGTCGGGTGCGGGATCAAATTCGTGGCGGACCGCTTCTGCAATCTCGTGATTCATCTCGGCAGTGAATGGAATCTCTTCAATATCGAGCGACTCCACATTTAGTTTATGAATACCGCCTTGCGCCCAGAAAATGAGGTGCTCGCCGTTGGGTGTCCAGTTGAAATTCGTGTAGGGGCCGAAAATAGCCCACGCCTGCTGCTGATCGTAGCTGAGTCCGTCATATACCGGTTTTTCGATTCCTGTCTCCAGATCGCGGATGTACATAACTGATTTGGTTCTGACCCGCTTGATAAAAGCCATCTTAGAGCCGTCTGGCGAAATAGTTGGGGATATTGCTCCGCCGGGTCCACCTGTCACGCGTTCGATCTCACCGGTTTCCCGGTCGTACCGGTTGACGACATAGATCTGGGTGTTTGCATCTTTGTTGTACTGAAAGTAACCGCCGGGATATACATCCTGGCTATAATACACATAGCGTCCATCGGGTGAGACAAATGGCTGACCGGCATCCTGCTGATCGTTCGGGCGTTCTGTGAGCTGAATTCCGGATCCGCCTGTTATATGATACATCCACATTTCGCCGGCTCCAAGAGAACGGCCCGATGTGAAGTGCTTGCGTGCAACCAGATAGTTGCCATCGGGTGTCCAGGATGCATTATTCAGCAAACGGAAGCTTTCGTCGGTAATTTGTTCTGCTTCAGAACCATCACGATTCATCACCCAGATGTTGTCTCCTCCACCGGCATCACTGGTAAACGAGATTTTGGATCCGTCAGGGCTAAACCGGGGCTGTATTTCGTAAGCCAAACCTTGCCGGAGCACTACCGCGTCACCGCCATCAACGGGCATGCTGTAAATGTCGCCGAACAGGTCAAAAACGATTTCTTCGCCATCAGGACTCACATCAAGATTCATCCATGTTCCTTCAGACGTTTCAAAAGTTACGTTTGTTGTTTCGTCGGCCCTGTGCTGGTTTACGTCCCATTCGTCTTCACTATCCTGTGCCGTGAGCTGAACGGTAAGTGCTATTGATATCAGAAGCAGAAAAGTATATTTCATAGATCTAATTATTAGTTGTAAATCGATTGTCCTGATGTTACTAAAAGTTTGGCAGAAATTCGGGAAAAATGTGAGCAGCTATAGTATCACAGAGGGTAAAAAAAGAGAAGGTTCGATTCCTGTTTTTGGTCTGAAAAGTGTCAGATACAGTGTCCATAATGAATATGGAGATGGTTACTGGCAGGTGTGGTCGATTCAGCGAAACATACTATTAAAGGATATCCCTGAATGTGAACTGGTAATTTATCAAGCTGATGACACACTGTAGTTCAAGGTTCATAAAAAACCGGGGTAAGTCTCAGCGGTCTATTTGACATTTTAAATAACTAATATTTAAATAGATTTGTTTTAGTTGACTCTCTTGAAGTAAACAAAATCAGCAGAATATCAGCAACCGGTACCAACCACTTAAAATACATAAGGATCGCAATTTAACCCACATCACGCGCCACAATTTGCAAACCTTTGAAGTAGCCGGGGAGGTGAGTATTTCAATTGAGCTGGATGGGGAAGACGGTTTATATAGATACCCCAGTATTTTTATTTAACCGATTGCAATGAGTACGTTATTGTGGTTGGCCGTTCGTGCCGTCACGATAATTCAGATAACACCAATCGATTGGTTGACGGAATAACGCTAAACTGACCTGGTGATTCGTTATCCACTAATAATCAGTTCTCCTTTGCGGCGTCTGAACCGACTACTTCTTACTTCTGAGCATCATCTCCTGGATCACCGTGTCCAGCGGGATGTCGCGTTCCACAAGCAGAACAAGCAGGTGGTAGATCAGGTCGGCCGATTCGTTAACCACTTCCGACTGCTTTTTGTTTTTTGAAGCAATCACAGTCTCTACAGCTTCTTCACCCAGCTTCTGGGCAATTTTATCAATTCCTTTTTTGAACAGTCTAGTGGAGTAGGAGCCTTTAGGTAACTCTTGTTTACGACTTATGAGAAGTCGTTCGAGGTCGTATAAAAATTCTATCTCGTCTTTGGTATCCATATCTATTAGTCAGTTGATTCGTGAAGAATTCGCATGTCAATGCCTTCTTCCTGCATTTTTAATTTCAATTCATTGATTTCAATTTCCCTGAAGTGGAAAATACTGGCGGCTAATACCGCATCTGCTTTCCCGATGGTAACGGCATCACAGCAGTGCTGAATGGTGCCGGCGCCGCCACTCGCGATCACAGGTATTGTAATATATTTGTTTACCTCTTTCAGAAGCTCAAGGTCGAATCCAGATTTGGTGCCGTCGCGGTCCATGCTTGTAAGCAGTATTTCTCCAGCACCGAGTTGTTCCGTTTTCTGAATCCATTCGAGAGCATTAAGGCCGGTTGGTTTGGAGCCGCCACTGATAAAAACCTCCCAGTGGTCGCCGGTTCGCTTTGCGTCAACAGCCGCAACAACGGCTTGTGAACCAAATGCATCCGATGCGCGTGTTATTAGGTCCGGGTCGCGTACAATAGCGCTGTTAAGCGATACTTTATCGGCACCCGCTTTCAGGATATCTTCAATCTCATCAACCGCCTTAATACCACCGCCTACGGTAAACGGGATGTTGATATGTTGCGCAATATCTGTTACCAGCGCAACAAGTGTTTTCCGTTTCTCCTTCGTGGCCGTAATGTCAAGGAATACAAGTTCATCTGCACCTTCGTCCGTATAGCGCTGCGCCAGTTCTACAGGGTCCCCGGCATCACGCAATCCGACAAAGTTCACCCCTTTAACGGTTCGTCCGTCTTTAATATCTAAACAAGGTATGATTCGTTTTGTAAGCATAAATTAAGACAGAGAAGATAAAAAGATTTGCCTTAAAATTAGACGGGAATCTGTTTATTTACCGATTGAGAAACACGAGGATTGATTGCTTATCTGCCGGAAAATAAGATACACTATTTAGTTCAACTTTAAACCGCTTTGCTGAGAAACTTATGCCACATGGCCTCTAATTAAGAAAAGGAAGTGAATCGCACGTCTACCTATAGTACGAACCGACCTGCTATATTATCACGTTAGTAGTTTTCTGTTTGGATAAGCCTGCGGACTTTTATTCCTTTTCAGTATGATATTCTTTAGTTTTGAGCATGCCAATCACATATGCCGACATTGCTTTTCCCACCGCTGTCCGACAAGTGTTTACCTACGAAACCCGTGACGAGAAAATTAAGCCAGGAATGAGAGTTTGGGTACCACTGCGCAAGGAGTTCGCCATTGGTATGGTTGTAAATGTTCACACCGAAAAGCCATCGTTTAACACGCGTCCGGTTGAACGGGTGCTGGATGAGGATCCCATCATGACGCCCGGCATGCTGCAACTCACTGAGTGGATTCACCGGTTTTATTTCTGCAGCTGGGGTGAAGCGATTCAGGCGGCACTTCCGGTAGGACTAAACTTTTCCTCAGAAAAAGTGCTCCGGGTTAAGAAGGGGTTCAAAGACGATCCTGATCGTGATGATCTGGAGATGCTGAATGAAATAGAACAAAGCGACTACACTCAAAAAGATGCTGAAAAGCGGTGGCGGTCAGGTACGGATAAGAAAAGGCTAAAAAAGCTGATGAAGAGAGGCTGGATCACCGTGTGGGAGCAGCCACGCCAGCGGGTAGACTATAAAAAAGTAAAGCACTGGTCGATTGCTGATACTACAGATACAGAACAAATAATATCGGACCTTTCAGAATCGGATCGTGACAAAAAATGGATTCAGGCATTTCTGGAGCTATCGAAAATGGATCTGCCGCTGCCGCATCGCGAGCTGATTGATGAGAATCTTTTTACGCCATACACGCTGAAGCGTATTGAAGAAGAGGGCTGGATTGAATCTGTAGATCTTCCCGTAAAAGGCCCGGAAGTTTACAAAGGTATTCATCAACCCGAGTTGATAAAAACATTGTCCGGTCAGCAGCAGGAAGCGTTTGAACAGATACAGGCTGTACTTGAAACACGAGAGTTTAAAAGTTTTCTTTTGTATGGTGTGACGGGATCCGGCAAAACGGAGGTTTATATCCACGCGCTCAAATATGCGCTTGAGCAGGGTAGGGGAGGATTGGTTTTAGTTCCCGAAATTGCTTTAACACCACAGACTGTGCAGCGTTTTTTTCAAATCTTTGGCGACCAGATTGCGGTATTGCATAGCCGGATGAGCGAACGCGAACGGTATGAGGCCTGGAAAAGTCTCAGGTCGGGAGATAAACGTATCGCGATTGGCCCGAGATCTGCCGTGTTTGCCCCGGTGCAGGACGTGGGTCTGATTGTCGTGGATGAAGAGCACGACACGTCCTACAAGCAGTACGATCCGGCGCCGCGATACAATGCCCGCGACGTGGCAGTGATGAGGGCTCATATGGAAGGCGCGGTTGCCGTACTTGGATCCGCAACACCCGGTATGGTGTCCGTAAAAGCTGTGAAGGAGGGGAAACACGATTTGCTGCACTTGCCAATGCGGCCGACCGGATCGATGCCGGAGGTCAAAATACTGAATATGATTGAGTACAAGTCAGCCATGCGCGGACCACTTACAGTGGAGTTGCACCAGGAGATTGAAAAGTGTCTGGAGCGAAATGAACAGGCAATTTTGCTCTTCAACAGGCGCGGGTACGCGTCGTACCTTCAGTGCGAAGATTGCGGCCATATTCCGCAGAGCCCGGAAAGCTCAACGAGCCTGACCTATCACAAAAAGAAAAATATATTACTATGCCATTATAGCGGCTATTCGCGAAGAGCTGATAAAAGGTGCGAGTTGTGCGGCTCGGAAAATCTTAAAACTAAAGGGAGCGGCACGCAGCAGGTGGAGGAAGAAATCGCCGAATTGTTTCCTGATGCTCGTCTGTTGCGGATGGACCGTGATACGACCTCGGGAAAACACGGCCATCAGACTATATACCAAACGTTTCTGAATGGGGAAGCCGATATATTGATCGGAACTCAGATTGTGGCGAAAGGGCTCGACTTCCCAAACGTTACGATTGTAGGCGTGATCAATGCCGATACAGAACTGGCGTTTCCGTCGTTCAGATCAGGTGAGCGTATGTATCAGCTTCTGAGCCAGGTAGCGGGCCGTGCAGGACGCGCGGAAAAACCGGGCGTGGTGTATGTTCAGACCTGGAAACCGGAACATCCGGCAATTAAATGCGCCAAAACACACGATTTTAAAGCGTTTGCAAGACGAGAAATGGCCGAGCGGGAAATGCTCATGTTTCCTCCCTTCTCCCGGCTGATTGTTTTCCAGTTTAAGAGCCCCTCATGGAGCACTGTGCAGCAGGTAGCGGAAAAGTTTTGTGATGCCATCAGGCTGGCGATCGGAGATGAGACGGTATCTGGTCCGGCACCCTCAGTTATTGAATGGATGAGCGGGCAGTACCGGTGGGAGGCAAATATAAAAATGAGCCGTAGCTTTAACGCTCATAATATTGAGCATATTCTGGACTCAATATTTAAAAAGTACGATGCGATGAAACCTAAAGGCGCGAGCAAGGTTAGAATTAACGTGGACGTGGATGCGGTTGAATAATCAAATGCCGCAGTTGAATCGTTAATTTTGCATCTTGCTCAGTTGATCCGAAAACGTAATTATAGTATATAATGGCTGAGAGAAAAGAGAAGATAAATTTTAAAAAGACCCATTTTATGAAAAAAATATTACAGGTAACTTTTTCTGCGATTGTTGCTCTGCTGGCTTTACAGCCACTGCATGCTCAGGATGTGGCTGAAATCGGTGCACTGAAAGACAATACACTATATGAAAACAATACCACTGATGCAGCTTTGAGCAATGGAGCCGGTCAGCACTTTTTTGCCGGGATGAATGGAACCAGCGAGGTCAGGCGCGGTATCCTACAGTTCGATCTGTCCGAAGTCCCAGAGGGATCACAAATTGAGAGCGTGCAGCTTCATCTTTATATGAATAGGTCGGCATCCTCTGAGGTTATTGACATTAAGCTTTT
>Ga0307966_1000670_pt1 | contig 28026 bp, 26 predicted proteins | sample OrgLakmetagen646_FD_203141 | JGI IMG/M metagenome (GOLD analysis project Ga0307966, IMG submission 203141) | Saline water microbial communities from Organic Lake, Antarctica - #646 | ecosystem: Environmental > Aquatic > Non-marine Saline and Alkaline > Saline | place: Antarctica: Organic Lake... | reverse complement strand
CAAAGCCAAACTTCAGGGTACATCCGAGACCTGGATTGCAGCCACCTTGTTTGTGTTGAACCTCTCTGCCTTCGCCGCCCGCTCAGGCGTGACTTTTTGAGGAAGCCCTAAATAGTGGGAAGTGATTAGTCTTTTTAAATGACAGACATAATTTCTTCTAATCGCTGATCAGTAAAAAGAGTGAAACGCCAAATTATTTTCGAATAGAGAAGTCCCGGATGTATGATTCCGGGGTGCAATACTGGAGTGGTGGGTAGATACCGAATGTGGTCGGTGCCTAATAAGGCGATATGCCTAATCAACAGACATACGCTCAATGGCCCTTGGTGTTAGTGGCCGGATGTATACGTGTTGGTTAATCCTCTGGCCCTCCATATCGATGATAATCGCCAACCCATTGTAGGGATCTCTTGAGCGAATGGAATGCGTAAGTTGAGCGGGATTGGCTGCAATTGAAAGACTTTCAAATAAAAAATTACCGATATCGTATCCGAGTTTGGAAAACTGATCGGCTTCAAGTCCAAACCTTGTCTGAAAATCTTCTTCAAAAAGGCGTGTGGCGCTGGTATCGGCTGCTTCTCCAAATGATTGCGAGTAATAAATTTCAAAGTTTCTCTCTTGATATGCGGATAAGTTTGCGCTTTGCCACTCTTCAGACCCCAGAACGATCATACCACTGTTAAGCACTTCCAGGTCGGTCATCAACAGGCTCATAAGCGTATTGGCGGCCTGTCCTGTAAACGGCGCGTAAATGGCCTCGGTTGGAATATAGTTTAGAGAATCGACTTCGACAGAATCAGTCGTAAACACCTTGGTGAAATCTGTAAGGTCATATCCAAAGGATGAAAAATCCTCTTCTATATAGTAGGATACGAATGCTCCCAGCCTTTCGGCCTCCTGCCTGAAACTTCGGGCGGATGCTGTGCCTAATGCGTCATTTGGAGTGATTACAGCAAGTGTATCGAGGCCGAGTTGCTGAACTGCATGTTGGGCCATGCGTTTTCCGTGAACCTCAAACGTCGGGTTCATCTGAAACGTGTAATTATAGTCCAGGTTGATCTCATCAGAATTTGCCAGAGGGGCAATCATAGGAACTCTGTATTGCTCAGACAAACCCGCCATGCGACTGGCGGTTTCGGAATAAAGTGGGCCGATTACAACATCAGAAAAACCTCTCCACACAACGTCGTGAAAAGATTTGGCTGTAGAATCTGGGTTATTGTGAGAATTTCTGTAATTCAGCGATATTTTTTTGTCTGTATATTGACTGTTAAATTCTTCAGCAGCTAGTGTAATACCGTAGTATAAATTACGTGGAACGAGCATATCTGTGCCAGGTTCTTCATCTCCGGGCATTATCACTCCAACATTGTAAACCATACCATCTGGAGCAATCAGAGAAGATTCTTCGGTATCTGAATTTCCAGGTCTGACCGGTCTGTCTAGTTCAGACGCCAGTGTTGCCCGCTGTTGTTTATCAGTAACTCTGTCTAAAAGAACTGAAACAAGTGCGCTGTAATCCAGATGGTTTACTATGCTGTAGGATGATGTAACCACATCTCTTGCAACAGGAAGATAATCCGAGGATTGAATAATCTGAAAGCGCTGTTCGAGAGTGAAAAACTGTAGTATCTGCCGGTAAAATCGTTGGGCATCCACTTTTGCACGACCGCGTTCATCTGATGTGATGAGTTCATGGAGATGGTCGATACTCTTGGTGTAATTTTTCATTCTGAAATATGAAAGCCCGAGGGTAAACTCTGCTTCCTGGCGATAGGCAACTTCATTGGACGCCTCAATAGCCTGTTCGAGGTAGTCGTTTGCTTTAAGATAGTTTTGGAGGTCGAAATGACTTTTTCCGGCAAATAAAAGTGATCGTCCATCATTAAGAGACGTGAATATCTTGAGAGCTTCCTCATACTGCTGCTGATCGTAAAGACTTAATCCGTCCTCAAATGTTTGGCTGAATGCAGAAGCGGTATAAAAGCAGATTAAAAGTGTAAGTAGTGTAAATCGTTTCATGGAGGTCATTTGTGTTCAGTAAAATGAATACCAGAGAGATGAAAATGTTCCAATCTAATTGATATAAGCACAGTCAGGCAGTGATTTACAAAAAAACTAAGAAATTGGTAACAGCATGTCATGCAGAAAATAATCTATTCCCATTCAATAGTTGCCGGTGGCTTTGAACTCACGTCATAAACAACTCTGTTTATCCCTTTCACTTCATTGATTATCCGGTTACTGACTATTGAAAGAAATTCATAGGGCAGGTGGGCCCAGTCTGCTGTCATGCCGTCAAGGCTTGTGACAGCTCTCAAGGCTATTGTAAATTCGTATGTCCGTTCATCTCCCATCACACCGACTGACTGAATGGGAAGAAGCACTGCGAGTGCCTGCCATACGTCGTCATACAGGTCGTGCTCTCGCAGAGAATCAATAAAGATAGCATCGGCCTCTCGAAGCAAAGTAAGCCTCTCCACTGTAATATCGCCTAATATACGTATTCCAAGTCCGGGACCGGGAAACGGATGACGGCCAATAAATGATTCAGGTATACCAAGTTCGCGACCCACATTCCGGACTTCATCTTTGAAAAGCTCACGAACAGGCTCAACAAGCCCCAGATTCATTTTTTCCGGAAGTCCACCTACATTATGATGCGACTTGATAGTTGCTGATGGCCCTTTGAAAGAAATACTTTCAATCACGTCTGGGTAGAGGGTGCCTTGCGCCAGAAAGGTGTATTTATCATCATCAAGTACCTCGCGGTCGAATACATCTATAAAAGTAGAACCTATAATCTTTCGTTTATTTTCAGGATCAACAACTTCTGCAAGGTTCTCAAGAAACTCCTGCGAAGCATCAACGCCTTTTACGGGCAGGTTCAAATGCTCAAGATAAGTGCTGAGTACATTATGAAATTCATTCTTACGCAGTAGGCCGTTATCAACGAATATGCACTGAAGCTGATTGCCGATAGCCTTGTGCAGAAGCGTAGCAACTACAGTTGAATCGACACCACCGGAAAGGGCACAGAGCACGTTTTTATTCCCTACCTTTTCCCGGATTTCACTGATCTGAGTTTCAATGAATGATGCAGCTGTCCACGATCTTGAGCAACCACAAATATTATCAACAAAATTTTTGAAGATGGTTGTTCCTTCATCTGTATGTACAACTTCAGGATGAAACTGTACGCCAAAAATGTCTTTCGTTGTATGGCGCACGGCGGCTACAGGCGCGTTGGATGTATGTGCAATCGTGCGGTAAGATCCCGGGAGATCCATAATATGATCGCCATGACTCATCCACACCGTTGACTGTTCTTCCAGGTCTTTGAGGAGGTCGGAATCGTCATCCACGAGCAGGGTGGCCCTGCCAAATTCCCGTTTATCTGCTTTTTCAACGGCACCGGGATGAATGGCTTGGGCAAGTGACTGAAGGCCATAACAAATCCCAAGTACCGGCAGATCCAGATCAAGATAACTCAGGTTTAGTTCAGGAGCATCATCATCAAAGACACTGCTTGGACCGCCTGACAGTATAATGCCTTTAGGAGGGTGGTCTATAAAAGAGTCGGGGTTTGTATTGAACGGATGTATCTCACAGTATACATTCAGTTCACGTACACGACGTGCGATGAGCTGAGTGTATTGAGATCCAAAATCGAGGATTAATATCCAATCATCAGTATGTGAATTCATTCAGTAAAATTGTCCGTCATTAATCGATTACATCCTGGTAATCATCGGCAGATAACAGGTTCTCAAGCTGAGACGTGTCGGATACTTTAATTTTCACCATCCAGCCTTTATCGTACGGATCGTTGTTGACCAGTTCAGGATCATCTTCAAGATCTTCGTTCACATCAATGATTTCCCCGGCAATAGGAGCAAACAGTTCGGAAACGGTTTTAACGGCTTCTACGGTACCAAATACCTCATCTTTATCAAACTCGAACCCTTCCGCTTCCAGCTCAACAAATACGATATCTCCAAGTTCACCCTGTGCAAAATCGGTAATTCCAACCGTTACAGTTCCATCGCCGTTATCGCGAATCCACTCGTGTTCCTGAGTATATTTAAGCTCTGAGGGTATGTTCATAGTGCTCCGTTAGTGTTCCTTATCGGGGTTAAATTTGAAAGATTTTTCGAGATAATGCGTATTGAATTCACCTTTTTGAAACCCTTCGTCATCCATTAACTGCAAATGATACGGGATAGTTGTTTTGATGCCTTCTACAATAAATTCCTGGAGGGCACGCCGCATGCGTTTAATCGCTTCGTCGCGGGTAGGGGCACTCACAATGAGCTTTGCGATCATGGAGTCGTAGTGAGGCGGAATTTTATACCCGGCATAAGCATGAGTATCCACCCGTGTACTGTGGCCCCCCGGTATATTAAATACAGTTGCTGTTCCGGCGGTAGGCCTGAAGTTGTGGGCCGGATCTTCTGCATTGATACGACACTCTATAGCATGACCGCGTATTTTCAGGGGAGAAGTGTCAATTTTTTGGCCGTCGGCTACCCTTACCTGTTCCTTCACAAGATCAATGTAGGTAACTTCTTCAGTAACGGGATGTTCTACCTGTATCCGTGTGTTCATCTCCATGAAGTAGAAATTGAAGTCGTCATCCACAAGAAACTCAACGGTTCCGGCTCCTTCATAGTTAATCGCTTTACCGGCTTTCACAGCCGCAGCCCCCATCTTTTCACGAAGTTCAGGTGTAGCAACAGGTGATGGAGCTTCTTCAAGTACTTTTTGATGGCGTCGCTGAAGAGAACATTCCCGTTCACCAAGATGGATGACATTACCGTGCTGATCGCCCAAAATCTGAATTTCAATGTGGCGCGGATTCTGGACAAATTTTTCAATGTATACATCCGGGTTGCCAAAAACCGTAGAGGCTTCATTCCGGCACGTATCGAATGACTGTTTGAACTTCTCCTCGCTTTCCACAACTCTCATACCGCGGCCGCCACCACCTGCACTGGCCTTGATAATAAGCGGGAAGCCGGTATCCTTAGCTACTTTTTTTGCATCCTCATACGTGGGTACTATTCCATCAGATCCCGGAACAACAGGAACGCCGCTTGCAATCATTGTTGCTTTGGCTGTTGCTTTGTCGCCCATTTTAGCAATCATTTCGGGCGACGGGCCGATAAATTTCAGTTCGTGCTCAGCACAAATACGGCTGAATTCAGCATTTTCGGAGAGAAATCCATAGCCGGGATGAATTGCTTCTGAGTTGGTAATTTCAGCGGCAGCAAGAATAGATGGTATCTTCAGGTAGCTTTCTTTACTAGATGGAGGGCCGATACACACTGCTTCATCAGCAAACTTCACGTGAAGAGAATCCTGATCGGCTGTCGAATAAACCGCAACCGTTTTAATCCCCATCTCCTTACAGGTTCGAATGATCCGAAGAGCAATTTCTCCTCTGTTGGCAACCAATATTTTATTAAACATGGGCAGGGGTTACGATTTTTTGATAATAAAGAGCGGTTGATCAAATTCTACAGGCTGGCCGTCACTGACGATCACTTTTTCTACTGTGCCTGAAAATTCAGCATCGATTTCATTCATTATTTTCATCGCTTCAATGATGCATAGTGTGTCTCCGGCACTCACTTTGTCTCCGACCTGTACGAATGCTTCTGAGTCGGGGGAGGCAGCCCCATAAAATGTTCCTACAATGGGAGACTTAACTACGTCGCCATCTGGCTGCGAATCGGTTTCGCCCCCGGATTCTCCCTTTTGAGGCGCAGACTGTTGGGCCGATTGAGCCTGTGGTTGAGGTGCTGCCTGAGACTGTGCCGGCATCTGGTACTGCAGATTTGCGGCCGGTGCATCCGACTGTTTTTTCACTTTTAATTTGAAATCTCCTTCCTCAATAGATACTTCATTAGCATCGCTGTCAGAGATTAAATCAAGAAGGTTTTTAATTAATTTTAAGTCCATAGTGGTCATCGGTTATTTTTATTTAGCTCGTTCGAGGTATTCACCTGTTCGGGTATCGACCTTGATTTTTTCACCCTGATCGATAAACAAGGGTACTTGCACAATAGCTCCGCCGGATATTGTAGCTGGTTTGCTGCCACCTTGGGCCGTATCTCCTTTTAATCCGGGATCTGTTTCAATCACTTCAGCTTCTATTTGATCAGGGGGTTCAGCGTATAGTATCGTGTCGTTCTCTACATCAATTACAAGCGTGCAAATCATCCCATCAGAGATGTATTTCTCTTTTACAACCCGGGCAGCTTCCAGAGGAACCTGTTCGTACGTTTCTTTGTGCATAAAAAAGTACATGTTTCCATCCAGATAAAGAAACTGATAGGGGTGACTTTCTATTCTGACGGATTCGACACTTTCGCCGGACCGAAAGGTTTTGTCGATATTTTTTTCATTCACAACACCCTTCAGTTTTGTACGAACAAAGGCAGGGCCTTTCCCCGGTTTTACGTGCTGAAATTCAACAATCGTATAGATCTCGCTATCCTGAATGATATTGAGTCCGTTTCGAAAATCAGAAGTACTAATTTTAACCATAGAAATACGTAATTATATATTTTGATCAAAAATACTGCAGTTGTTCATTGATAACAAACCTGTCTTTCTGTACCGTTAAATCAGCCGCTGAAGAAAGAACTATAAATGGTCTGAATCAGAATAATCAGAATTATTAACGGACATACAAACTTTACGAACACTGACCATGCTTTGACAAAAAATGTGTCTTTTATCGTCTCAAATCCGTGCCTAATCTCCTCGATGGCATTATCTGTTTTCCAGACATATCCAATGAAAATGCAGATCAACAACCCACCAAGAGGCAAACCGATAACACTGAAGGTAAAGTCGATTGTATCGATAAGGGCTGTGTTGAATGAAATAATCAGAGATATGGACAAGATCCCAAGGCCTACGTAAAGAGCAGCGTTTTTTCGTATAATTTTGTGTTCATCAATAACATAAGCTACCGGCACTTCGAGCAGTGAAATAGTTGAGGTAAGTGCGGCAATACTAAGTAGTGAGAAAAAGAGTACGCCAAATATCAGCCCTGTTACGCCCCCCATTTGGGCAAATAGTTCAGGTAAGAGCTGGAATATCAAGGCGGGACCGGCGAGGAAATTACCGTCCGCGTCAAAAATCTGAACACCCTCTGCCTGCGCCATATAAATTGTTGGGAGGATCAGAAGACCGGCAAGGAACGCAATTCCAACATCCGCGAGAGTGACAAATCCGGCTGCTTCAACGATATTTTCTTTTTTACTCAGGTATGATCCGTAGGTTATGATAGCGCCCATTCCCAGGGAGAGTGAGAAGAAAGCCTGACCCATCGCTGCCAAAATGAGTTCCATGTTAATCATGGAAAAATCGGGGTACAGATAAATTGCAACGCCTTTGCCAGCACCCGGCTGGAAGAGAACGTAAACGGTCATGATTACCAGAATTAAGAGTAAAAGAGGCATCATCAACTTTGTAGCGCGTTCAATACCATTGCTCACTCCACCCCGTATGATACCGATAGTACAGGCCATAAATAGTATTGCAAACACGGCATTAACATACCCGTTTTCAAAGTCTGCCAGAAAGTTGGCCGTCTCCTGCATGCCTGCATACACAAATATTTCGACAAATACGTGGCTGAAAGTCCAGCCTGCAATTACGGTGTAAAAAGAGAGGATCATCACGCCACACAGAACACCCCAAACTCCTACGAGAGGAAAAAACTTATTTGTACTCAGAGAGCGAAATGCCCCAACCGGGTTTTTCTTTGAGCTTCGACCGATCGTCATTTCAGCAATCATGACAGGAAACCCAATCAAAAAACAACAGGCCAGATAAATAAGCAAAAAGGCTGCACCGCCGTTTGACGCCGCTTCAGTCGGAAATCTCCAAATATTACCCAGGCCAACAGCCGAGCCTGCTGCTGCAAGTATAAAACCTAATTTTGAATCCCAGTTTCCACGGGAATTATCGGGTATATCAGCCAATTTTCCTCCGAATATGTTTAGTTAAATATCTGAATATTACTGGTTAGTGGCGAAATTTTCGGAGTATTACTCCGCTTTTCGCAGGGACTTCTACAGTACCGCTTAAGATATCAAATGCCTGCAAGGATGCAATCTGTTTATTTGCTATTAGTTCCCACGATCCTTGAGGCAGATGCTGCGAGATCGTGTCTGCCAAGTTTGCATTCAAAATGATGTAGTAGTCGTACATATCGCCGGAAGATGTTCCTTTGATGTAGAAACTCATTAAAAGCGGGTTATCAAAATGGTCGAAGCTGATCTCCTCCGGCTTTGCTTTGCGCAGGGCAGGTGATGAGAGCCTGATATTGATCAATCCGCGGTAGTAATTAAAAAGGTCTCGGTTTAAATCCAGGACATCGAAATTGAGCCAGTTGGTTGCATTGTCTTTTTGATAGCTGTTGTGATCGATCTTGCCGATGTTCGGATCTTTGGTATCTGTCTCAGCAATGATTTTTGTGCGGCCAAATTCCTGTCCTGCGTGGATCATTGTCATACCCTGTGCGGAAAAAAGAGTAAGTGCCGCTAATTTTGCGTGACCCATCTGCGAGTCATTCAATTTGTTAAACGCAAGGGATTTTTTTATCACTTTATCCTGTAATTCGGGATTCAGCCCTATTCGGATGAAATCCGCAAGAGTGTACCCATCATGACTTTCAAGGTAGTTAACACTGTGGGCCGATGTATCAAACAGACCGCCATCACCGTCTTTTAACGTGCCACGAAAAATATTCTCGAGCCGGCCCCGGCTTGTTTCATGCTGCCATTCTGAAAAAATGAAACCTTTATCATGCAGCGGGTCCGATCCTTTGATGCTGTTGCGGATCCTGTCGTTCCACGAAGCCCATTCAAAATCTGAAAATTTTGAGGGCGCATAGTGGCCGCCCCATGGTTCAGCAATCAAAACGATCCGGGGATCTATTTCATGAATTGTCGTTCGTATGGCTGCCCATGTATCCATATCGAGAAGAGCGGCCAGATCAAACCGAAACCCATCCACATGATACTCATTTACCCAGTAGGTCAGTGAATCGAGAATAAGTTGTCGCGCGATAGGAGCTTCGGATTTATACTCATTACCTGTCCCGCTGCGGTTCATCAGTTTGCCTTTATCGTTGTACCTCAGGTAGGTATGAGGGCAGAGATGCGTATGCGGATTTCTGTCAAAAAGGGACGTGTGATTATATACAACATCCATCAGAACCGTTATGCCGTGTTTGTGAAGCTCTTTCACCATCGTTTTAAACTCTGAAACGGCAGATGTGGTGTATCCGCGGATTTTACCAGTCCCGTCAGATGAAAGTGAGTTCTCCGGAGCAAAAAAGAAAGATGTCATGTATCCCCAGTAGTTTTCAGCATATGGGTTCCATGAGTTGAAGAATCCCTCTTTTGTCTCTTCTCCGTATGGCGGCTCAACCGGCGCAAATTTCTGAAGCGGAAGAAACTCTACACAATTTACACCCAGTTTTTTTAAATGGGCGATACCACCTTTTTGATTGAGATCAATAAACTTATTGTAAAACCCATCGCCGGAGGCACCGCTGCTTGTATGCGCCGTGCAATCTTTCAGGTGCGTTTCATAGATAACAAGGTCACGCGGGTCTTCAGGGTATCGGTGCTTATCACCGTCCCAATTAAAAGAGTCCTCAAAAATAAACGACTTTGCCTGTTGATCGTACCTATTGTTTACCGTGACATGCTTGCTGTAGGGATCGGCAAATAGTTTGCCTCTATATGGATTTGTCTCCTCCAGTGTCTTGGGGTGTTTTACGTGATACCCATACCATTTACCGGTGAGATCATCGTCTATTGAAAGATGCCAGTAACCTTTTTTATCCACTTCCATGTCATACCGGGAACCGGATGTTTCTTCGTAGTCGTCGAATATCTCGCACTCTACGTAAGATGCATCTTTGCAGTAGAAACAGAATTCTGTCTCAGACTCCCCGATTTTGACACCAGGAGTTTCATTTATTTCTTTTGCTTCCATAATTAAACTGATAGCATCATGTAATCGGGCTGCCGGGTTCGGCATCTGTTTCAACGAAATGTAATGAGCCTTCGGAATCTTCTCCCATCAGGATCATTCCGTTACTTTCGATACCCATCATTTTTTTAGGGGCAAGGTTGGCTACAACGCATACAGATTTGCCGACGATGTCGTCGGGAGAGAAGAATTCTGCAACTCCGGAAAGGATGGTTCGTTTTTCAAATCCAAGATCCACCTTTATCTTAATCAGCTTGTTCGATTTTTTGACTTTTTCAGCAGCCACAATTTTTCCGGCTCTGAGGTCCAAAGACATAAAATCGTCGAAGGTAGCTGTTTCTTTTAGAGCCGGAAATTTTTCTTCTTCCCCGGTCTGGGTTTCTGATTTATCTTTTAGTTTCTGAATTTCTTTCTCCACAATGTCGTCCTCAATCTTATTAAATAGAATTTCCTGCTCAGTCACAAGATGACCCGCAGATACAAGATGGTCGTCAATCTGTTCCCACTTGGTGTGATGGGGAATGCCAAGTTGTTCACGAAGTAAGTGCATTTTTTGGGGCATCACCGGCTGAAAAAGCAGGCTTAATGCACCACAGATTTGTGAGCAAACATAAAGTGTATTCTTGCACACTTGAGGCGCTTCCTTTCGTGATTTCCAGGGCTCTGTTTCAGTAAAATACCTGTTACCGATTCTGGCAAGATTCATTGTTTCAGCAATGGCTTCCCGAAACCTGAAGCTGTCGTATGCTTTTTGAATCAACTCTTTCTGTTCAGTGATGGCACTAAGGGCAGCCCTGTCCGTTTCGTTCAGATCTTTTGCTTCGGGAACCTGTCCATCGAAAAATCGCTGTGTAAAACTGGTGGTGCGATATACAAAGTTTCCGAATATATCAGCCAGCTCACTATTAACCCGCGCCTGGAAATCTTTCCATGAGAAGTCGGAATCTTTTGTTTCGGGGAGTGTGGTTCCCAGAACATACCGGAGCAGGTCCGGCTCAAAATCATCCATGTATTCATCAAGCCAAACAGCCCATCCTTTAGATGTGGACAGTTTTCTACCCTCAAGATTCAGGAATTCATTAGCCGGCACATTCTTTGGTAAAATATATTTTCCATACTGTTTTAAAATGGCCGGGAACATTATGCAGTGAAAAACGATGTTGTCCTTGCCAATAAAATGGATAAGAGTTGTGTCGTCATCCTGCCAATAGGTTTTCCAGAGGTCAGGATCGCCCTGCTTTTTCGCCCACTCCTTGGTTGCTGAGATATACCCTATGGGCGCATCAAACCAAACGTAAAGAACTTTACCCTCTGCTTCCGGTAGGGGTACCGGTACTCCCCAGGTAAGATCCCGGGTCACCGCTCTGTCTCCCAATCCCGTATTCAGCCAGCTTTTGCACTGTCCCGTCACATTAGGTTTCCAGTTTTCGCGCGATCCGATCCATTCCTCAAGCCATTCCTGGAAATTTCCAAGTGGCAGATACCAGTGTTCCGTCTTTTTTGTGATCGGCTTATTGCCCGTAATAGCACTGACCGGATCAATCAGTTCAGTAGGTGAGAGCGATGATCCGCACTTTTCGCACTGATCTCCATACGCTTCAGCGTAGCCGCATACAGGACATGTCCCTTTCACATACCGATCAGGCAGAAACATGTCGGCATCTTCGTCGTAGAGCTGTTCTTCTGTTTTCTTTTTAAATACACCTTGTTCATTTAGAACTTTGAAAAAATCCTGTGATGTTTCGCGGTGCGTTTTGGAAGAGGTTCGACCATAATAATCGAAGTCGATGCCAAAGCGCTCGAAGATGCCTTTATTTTGGGTGTGGAACTTATCAACAACCTGTTGCGGTGTTATCCCTTCTTTTTCGGCAGCAATAGTAATGGGGACACCATGTTCATCTGATCCGCATATGTGAATTACATCCTCGCCCTTTAATCGAAGGTAGCGGGTATAAAGATCCGCGGGTAAGTACGCGCCGGCAAGGTGACCTAAATGAATTGGGCCGTTAGCATACGGTAGTGCGGAAGTAATTAGTGTACGTTTTGACATAAGTAGTTTTCTATCAGTAAGGCGCCGAAAATAACGTCTATTGCTCAAATTTACCAATTTGGAAGCAAAAAATTCTGTTTAACCCGGATTATACATCAAGGAGGCTGTCCAAAAAAAATTACTGGCACTAGTTTACTGACAAATTCACTTTTTGGACAGCCTCTAGTGTGAACGCGGTACACATTAATACTATACCGCAAAATGTCTACACTCAAAATTGGGCTATAAGATAAATAATGTACATACATTAATTGTAACACGTTAAGGTACTCATACACGCGTGATCGTGAATAATCCGGGTTAACTTATGGATTGAAGTTTCAGCAAAAATGCATAAAGAGCTACACCGCAGGCAACAGACACGTTCAGTGAATGCTTCATTCCAAACTGCGGGATTTCAACTGCTTTATCCAGGAGTGGGATAATCTTGCTGTCGATGCCGGTGACTTCGTTGCCAAGTATGAGGCAGATCTTTCGGCCTCCGGGGTTAAACTCTGATAGTAATTCACTGCTGTTGGTTTGCTCCAATCCTACGATTTGGTAGCCAGTGTTTTTTAATATGTCAATTTTAGCAAGCGGGTTGTCAATAGCGCTCCATGATACGTGCTCTTCGGCTCCAATGGCTGTTTTCGTGATTTCCGGGCGCGGTGGTAATGGTGAATAACCCGACAGGTATACTTCTTTAACCCCAAAAGCATCGGCATTTCGGAATGCCGCGCCCACATTGTGAAGACTCCTCACATTATGCAGCCATAAAATGAAATCATCTTTCAAAGCAGATTTCCTGGCTAAGTTTGTTTCTAATATTTTTCGGGTTGAACGTTTCTTCAATGAACCGGATATCTATTAATATTTTATGAATTGAATATACAAAGCTGACAAGAGCACTCCATTTTATTTCTCGTAATTGCATGTAGAAAGGGCCTGCAAATCATGATAATTTTCTAACTACCATCAAAATAGCGTCTATGTAGCAGACAGAAGCGTATTGAATAAAAATTATGGTTGGGAAACAGCGTGGAACACCCTATTTTCTAGGTCTGTAAAAAAACCGAAATATGTAGTACAAAGCAGTTTGAATAAACTGCTTTTTTATTTTTTAAAGCTAAGATTTGAAAACAGAATCAATAGACGTATGAAAAAGAATTATCTATCCAAGGAAGGGTATGAAAAACTTGATAAAGAGCTGAGAGATTTAAAAACGCGGGGTCGGAAAGAGATCGCAAATGATATTGCCGAGGCTCGTGCAAAAGGAGATCTCAGTGAAAACGCTGAATATGACGCAGCGAAAGAGGCCCAGGGGCATCTCGAATCGCGGATCGCTGAGCTCGAGAATACGCTTGCCACATCCAGCATTATTGATGAAAGGAATATTGACGATACTAAAGCCTATCTGTTATCTACGATTACCATATTGAATCATAAAACGGATAAGGAGATGAAGTATACACTTGTCTCTAAGGATGAAGCTGACTTTAAGGAAGGTAAAATTTCTGTGGATTCACCCATTGGTCAGGGAATTCTCGGTAAAGAGGTAGGGGATGTTGTAAAGGTTGATGTCCCAGCAGGCCAGTTAAAACTAGAAATTTTGAAAATTGAGCGTCTAAGATCATGAAAATTGCAGTAATCGGAACAGGATATGTTGGACTTGTAAGTGGAACATGCTTTGCCGACAGCGGTAATGATGTCTTGTGTGTGGACATCGATGAGAAGAAAGTAGAACAAATGAGAAATGGCGTTGTGCCGATTTATGAACCCGGACTTAACCGAGTGTTCGATCGTGCAATTCGGGAAAAGCGTTTGAGCTTTACAACAGATCTGGAAGAGGCATTCAAAACTGCTGAAGTTGTTTTTCTGTGTCTTCCAACACCTCCCGGTGCAGACGGCCAGGCCGATCTCAGCTACGTGTTGAATGTAGCTGATAATCTGGGTGACCTTTTCAACAAATACCCGGAATACCGCGTTGTTGTTAACAAGAGCACCGTGCCTGTTGGAACTGCCGATAAAGTAACTGACAGGATATCATCAAAAACAGATGCAGTATTTGACGTCGTCTCCAATCCCGAGTTTCTCAGAGAGGGTGCGGCTGTTGAAGATTTCATGAAACCAGAGCGTGTTGTAGTCGGAGCAGGTAGTAAGCGCGCTGCTGACCTGATGACGCGACTCTATGAGCCGTTCGTTCGCAGTGGTAACCCGATTATTATAATGGACGAGCGGAGTTCTGAACTTACCAAATATGCAGCCAATGCAATGCTGGCTACGAAGATTACATTTATGAATGAGATCGCTAATATTTGCGAAAAAGTAGGAGCCGATGTTGATAACATTCGAAGGGGAATTGGAACTGATTCACGTATTGGTAAACGATTCTTGTTTGCAGGTATTGGATACGGAGGCAGCTGTTTCCCGAAAGATGTGAAGGCAATTCACTACACAGCAGCTCAAAACGGATATGATTTCAGAATCCTTGATTCCGTGATGAAAGTGAATGAAAAGCAGAAAGTCTCGTTAGTAGAGAAAATGAAGTCTTACTACGGGAAATCTCTCAAAGGTAAAACGATTGGCATATGGGGCTTGAGTTTCAAGCCTGAAACAGATGACATTCGCGAAGCTCCGGCACTCTACATTACTGATGCACTTGCAAAAGAGAGCGTTAAAATGAAAGCTTACGATCCGGAAGCAATTGGTACATTTAAAGCGGCTTCCTCAAATGAGACACTCGAGATGATGGATTTTGAACATGATCGCGACAGTGTACTTAATGGAATAGACGCTCTTGTTATTTGTACAGAATGGAATGAGTTTCGTCGACCGGATTTCGAAAACTTCAAGAAACACATGAAATCCCCGGTTATCTTCGACGGTCGAAATCTTTATAGTTTAGAAAGGGCAGAGGAAGCCGGTTTAACCTACTTTAGCGTAGGTCGCAAAACGGTTGGCGCATAAATTTCAACAGGGTTTTTACTACTCTCTATTTAAATTATATATATGGCTAAGACTAAAAAGAAGGTTTTAATTACAGGCGGTTGCGGATTTCTGGGTTCTCACCTTTGTGACCGCTATCTCAAAGAGGGATTCCGTGTGGTGTGCATGGATAATCTTATTACAGGATCTCCCGAAAACATTGCCCACCTGATGGGCAATGAAGATTTCGAATTTGTTAAGCATGATGTAACAAATTACATCTATGTGCCGGGAGAGCTGGACCTGGTGCTTCACTTCGCATCTCCGGCATCTCCGATCGACTATCTGGAAATGCCAATACAGACGCTTAAGGTAGGCTCACTGGGTACACATAAGGCACTTGGACTCGCAAAAGAGAAAAATGCCCGGTTCCTTCTTGCTTCCACAAGTGAAGTTTACGGAGACCCGCTTATTCATCCCCAGAACGAAGATTACTGGGGGAATGTTAATCCTATTGGTCTTCGTGGGGTCTATGACGAAGCCAAGCGTTTTGCTGAAGCAATGACTATGGGCTATCACAGGTATCACGATTTAGAGACACGCATTGTCAGAATATTCAATACCTACGGTACAAGAATGCGCCTGCGTGATGGACGCGCACTTCCGACGTTCATGCGCCAGGCTCTCAAGGGAAACCCTATCACTGTTTTTGGTGACGGGTCACAAACTCGTTCTTTCACCTACGTAGATGATCTGGTAGAGGGTATTTACAGACTCTCTCAGTCAGATGAGGCCGAGCCGGTGAATATCGGGAACCCCGAGGAAGTAACAATCATGGAATTTGCCAAAGAGATTATTGAACTGACAGGCAGCAGCAGCGAGATTATACATGAAAAGCTTCCTGAGGACGACCCAAAAGTGCGCCAGCCGGATATTAGCAAGGCCAAACGTGTGTTGGACTGGGAGCCAACGGTAGATCGTAAAGAAGGGCTGAGGAAAACCCTTGATTACTTCAAAGAAGAGGTAGAACGTACCGATGGATAAAAAGAAACTCATTGATCTCTATCCTTACAAGGTGGTAGACAATGAGGTCTCGTTTTTGCTGTTCAGACGGGCGAAAGGAAAGATTTACGAGGAACAATGGCGGATGGTTGGCGGAAAAGTGATGCCGCAGGAAACGTACTGGCAGGCCGCACTACGCGAGCTCAAAGAGGAAACGAATCTTGTACCAAAAATCTTTTGGACTATCCCGAGTATTAACCAGTTTTATGAATACTCATCGGATAAAATTTTGAATATTCCGGCGTTTGCTGCGGAGATCAATCCAGATGATACGATTCAACTTGATGCCGAGCATACCGAATTTAAATGGATACAACCTGAGGACGCATCAACTCATATTCAATGGCCGGAACAAATTCGTCTGATCGAGCTTACAAACAGACTAATCACATCAAACAAAATCTTGGACGATTGGCGCGTACCTATCACTTCATCATAGTTGGATTTTTACTATTCCTGTGTTCTGCTTTGCCTGCATCAGGTCAGTCGCCAAAATCCTATGAGTTTATACCTGCGCCCGACTTATGGTATAACGATGTGGATGGAATCCGTCTTGGGCTTCGCCTGAAAGGCCAGGTGCCTGGTACATTCGAAGATGGCCCGCACAGACTTGATGCCGGACTTTGGCTGAGTACATGGTTCCCCGAACTTCCGGTATCTTATTACGTCAGCTTCACAGAGCCGATACCCAAATGGTCAGACTTTGGAAGCGAAGCGAGTGTGCAGGCAATAACCTCCATTCGATCTGGATACTCTCGCCATGGAGTTGGCCTTAATAAACGCTGGCAGCAGGGGTTTGATGAGCGTCGCTACAGAGAGGTAAGGATTTTCAACACATACGAAAAAAGATTCGATAAAGAGTATACGGCTTTCCCCGCTTTGTGGTCAGATGAAGATAAATTTATCGCATCTGTTTCGGCTAATATGAAGGACGAAAACGGGCTTGGGTACTATACGGTTTCCATTACCGGGTCGGTGCAGTATGCTAATAAAAATTACGGGTTTGGATCAGTAACAGCTGTACAGCGCATTCCATTTAGTGATAAATGGGGCCTAAAACTTCGGGGATTTGCTGGAACCTCATCTGGTTCTACTGCTCCGGAATATCTTTTTTCACGAAGTACCGGTCAGGCAATTGGGACGATATTTAACGGAGTAACCCGTGCGAAAGGGACCATCCCGCAGCCATGGATCAAGAGTGGCAATTTTCATGTAGCTGGCGGAGCCAATCTGAGAGGATACACCGGAGAGGATGTTGATTCCTTCATTGGGGGGGCGTGCACTGACTGCTCAGAAGAGGAGCTGGCGAATCTTCAGCCTAACATTTACAATTCCATCGCTGCCTTAAACACAGAACTTGATTATCCCAACCCGGCAAAGTCACTCTTTAACCGTATCCCCTATATTTCAGATTTCATTACTTTTCGTTCCTATCTATTTTTTGATGCGGGTTCAACACTTGGGTCGAGTGAATCTTCAAGCTCCTGGATTGCTGATGCAGGCGCAGGATTCGCATTATCGTTGAATATTCCCGATTATCTTGGAAAACCGCGCGGATTTGTACTTCGATATGACATTCCTTTTTGGTTGTCTGACCCTGAAACAGGCGATCCATTTAAGTTCAGAAGTTTAATCGGATTTGGTGCTGTTTTATCATTTTAATGAATAGGTTCATGGGTTTTGTCCGAAACGTTTTACTGGGCATTTTACTATTGGCATTCGCAGGATGCACTACAAGTAAGTGGACGGTCATCGATGAACATGCCGTGGATAGCAGTGAACAGCCTGATATTGTTCAAAATTCAACGCAGCTGATCCTCGAACAGAAGCCTACAATCGAAAATCCCGTACTTAGACTCACTCCGTACAACATTGTTCAACGTGAGTTTGCAGAACGGGTGCAAGTTCAGCGTATGGTACAGGAGTATAAACCAAAATGGGGATTTGCACTCCTTGCATTAACCGGATCAGCAATCTCATTTTTTGCTGCTAACTCCGATTATCTTCTACCCTCGGCAACCACAACCCAGCGGATTACGCTCAACGCTACCGGGGCAATGCTCGCGGTTCTGGCAACAACGAATCTGGAAGAGAAGGGAGACCCAATTTTAACGAATGAAATCCGATATTTGAGACAGACCGGATTTGATGTTCGCACAGATACTCTTGCTCTCGACACATTCGGTAATGAAACTGCGTCGATCACGATCAATAAAGGTGATGAGGTGCTTTTAAATGAACCTTCCGTATCTATTGATAACGGGTTTATTGAAATAAATTTAGGTGCACTATCAGCCGAAGTCTCAAATCAGATTACAGGAGACACAGAATTTGTTGTCAGTGCCTCCTACAAAGAATTTGAGAATACTTACACAATTCCTGTCACAGATTTTTTGGAGCCTTATTTTCTCATTCACGAGCCGGTTGCAGAGGTGCGGAGCGGAGCTGCGATTACCAGAGACAATGTCATTGCTGAAGTAGGAGAGGGAAGTGCTCTAAGAGTAGCCAACAGTACATCGGATCAGTGGACAGAAATCCGGTATGGAAACTCGAATGCATTTGTACAGCGAACCTCAGGAAGAATTGAATGGCGGTCAACAGCTGCAGATGGTCCGGCGCTACTGGTTGAGTTTACAAACATTCCATTTGGCGAAATTGATGTTGAATCCTCTGTCCCTGTACTCAAACCACGCAATAGTGCCGACAGAGCATTTGTTTTGAGTGGCCATAATGAGAACCAGGCAGGTTCGAACCAGTTTGGCGATCGGGATGTCCAGTTGTTTCGCCACTATATGACTACAGCTCTCGGAATGGACCAGAGTCAGGTAAGGATTATTGATAATCCTGATCTGCCAGGCTGGATAAACGATCTACAGTCCTGTGAAGAGATTGCCGGTGGGTCCCTGCACATTTATTTAACCGGATATGCGAGGTCCAGCACGTCCGAATCCGGAGCGAAAAATTTGGCACTATTTCATATAAACGAGGCCGGTAATGTAACTGCACTACCGTTGATGGACTTATTTGATCAGCTTTCAAGCTGCACGCCAGAGAAGATGTTTGTGTATGTAGATCTCGAATATGTTGATGAAGTGGAGGATGGGCAAATTATCTCATTTATGAATTCCAACGGCGGAAAACAGCAGCGGCTTGCAAACCGGCTGCTCAGAAATTTTCCCAACGCGTTTATACTTTTCGGAAATCGTATCGGGCAGAGTTCATCCGTTTTCAGCCGGCCACCCGGTGATGATAAACGCCATCATATCTTTCCCTACTTTTGGGCTGAAGCCATTCAGCAGAGGAAAACTCAGATGTCTGAGCTGGTACGTCATCTTGAAAACAATGTAGATTATACATCCCGGCGCCTTCATGATGAACCTCAGGAAGTTCGGGGATATGGTAATTTTATGCTTGATATTGCAAAGTAATGACCGGATGGATCTTTATTTTTTTAAGTTCTGCCTGCTCTCTCTTAATTGCACATTTTTTAAAAGTCACCGAATTTAAAAGGCTGAGCACGACAAAAGTTCTCACCGTAAACTATGTGATCGCGTCGTTGGTAGCTTTTCTTTCTCCGGTAGGCGGAGCCGAATTAGATTTTCAATTTGAGGCTGCATGGCCTGCACTTACACTTGCGGTAGTTGTTGGATTTATTTTTATCGCCAATTTTTTTATATACAGCAAGTCGGTAAGTAAAAACGGTGTTGGCATCAGCGTGGCAGCAATGCGAATGTCCCTGCTCATTCCCGTTTTACTATCGACGTTTTGGTATCTGGAGCTGATGAATACCCGGCAATGGACTGGCTTTCTTACAGTTATTGTCGCTTTGTTTTTACTCTTGCCGAACAAACGCAAGATGCTTGGCGAACCGAAAAGTGCAGCATGGCTGCTTATCCTTCTATTTTTGGGAACCGGTTTAGGAGACGGATCACTTAAAATTTTTGAAGTGGATTTCAGCTCTTATCTTACAAAAGAGCAGTTCATGGGCACTGTATTTCTAAGTGCAACATGTGTTGGCGCTCTTGCAGTGGTAGTTAAAGGTGATTTTAAATTTTCTAAGCAGGAGCTTGGCATGGGATTACTTGTTGGTATTCCAAACTTATACTCCGCTATTTTCCTTATTGAGGCGCTGGAGGTTATGAACGGTGCTATTGTATATAGTGTCGTGAATATATTAACGGTTTTGGGTGCAGCTGTGTTGGGCATGTTACGCTGGGGTGATGTCGTCACACCAGTGCAGTGGGTCGGAATTGCGGCAACTTTACTTTCAATTCTATTATTGATGAGATGAAAAAATCTATACTTCAGAAAATTTTAAACCGAAGCATTGAACTTAACCGAAAAATAGTTTTTCCGGAGGCTGGCAGAGATCCTCGTGTTCTTCATGCGGTGATGGATCTTCACAAGGCCGGGGCGGTACAGCCGGTGATGGTTAGCCTGGATCAAAACGTGGAAAAACTGGCCGAGACTGAAGGAATTGAACTTCCTGAGTCTATTCCGATTGTTAGTGTTGAAACTGAAGAGGAACAAAAAAGGCGAGTCACATTTTTCGAGCAGAAGCTGATCCACAAGAATCCCACGAAGCAACAGATTTTGCAGCTTGCAACAGATCCGTTGATGACAGCCGGCTGGCTTGTTGCCACGGGAAAAGCCGACGGTTCTGTGGCAGGATCAATTGCATCTACAGCTGATGTGATCCGTGCATCATTACGGACAGTCGGGACAGCTGAAGGAGCCAAACTCGTGTCGAGTACGTTTTTAATGGAGCTTACAAATGGAACGGTGGTTACCTATGCCGACTGTGGCGTGGTTCCTTATCCGGATGCTGAACAGCTCGCGGATATTGCCATTACATCAGGCAACACGCATAAAATTCTAACCGGTGATGATCCCCGGATAGCTTTTCTCTCTTTTTCTACCAAAGGCAGCGCATCACATGAACGAGTGGACCTTGTTAAAAATGCTCTTCAGATTGCACAACAGAGCAAACCGGACTGGCTTATGGATGGGGAGCTTCAGTTCGATTCAGCTTTTGTGCCCGAAGTTGGCCGAAGAAAAGCACCGGATTCAAAAGTGGCCGGAAATTCTAACGTGTATATTTTTCCGAATCTCGATGCCGGAAATATTGCATACAAAATCACCGAGCGTATTGGCGGTGCAACGGCAATTGGCCCCATACTTCAAGGTCTGGCCAAGCCGTATATGGACCTCTCCAGAGGATGCTCAAAGGAGGATATTTTTTATGCAGCTGCAATCTGCAGTGTTTTGTCGAATGCCTGACCATTAGTTATAACTTTTCATGTAGTGTATTTATGTCCATACAAAAAAGGAAAAAAGATCACGTAGACCTCTGCGTGAATGATGATGTTAGCTATGAGACACCAACCGGATTTGATCAGTACTATTTCCGGCATAACGCACTGCCTGAAGTCAATTTGGAGGATGTGTCTGTTGAGGGCACCCTGCTTGGGCGTTCGTTTTCGTTTCCGCTAATGATCTCTTCGATGACCGGCGGGTATTCTGATGCCGGACAAATTAACGCACAAATTGCCAGATACTGTGAGTCTGAGAATTTGCCGTTTGGCGTGGGGAGTCAGCGTGCATTGCTCGATCATCCCGAAGAAATTGAAAGTTTTTCAATTGTTCGTGAGGAAGCACCGACGGCCTTTATTGCTGCCAATATCGGAGGAGCGCAAGTTGCAGGAGGTCTCTCGGACACGCAGATATCGATATTAGTCGAATCTGTGAAAGCTGATGCAATTATTGTACATCTGAACCCACTTCAGGAGCTTGTTCAACCCGAGGGAGACCGAAAGTTTGCCGGAGTGGAAGACGGAATATCCAGGCTTGTCAATGAGTCTCCCGTACCTGTTATCGTAAAAGAGACCGGCGCAGGCATTTCCGGAGGTGTTGCCAGGCGGCTTCTCGCAACCGGTGTTTCCGTTATTGATGTGGCAGGTTCCGGGGGGACCAGCTGGTCAAAGGTAGAAAACAAGCGAAAGGATGATTCTGAATCCACAGAGATGTTCAATGAATGGGGCATTCCCACACAGACCTGCGTACAGGAAGTGGCAGAATTACGGGAGCAGTTTCGGTTTGAACTGATTGCCTCGGGGGGCATCAGCGGAGCAGCTGATATCGTAAAATCTCACTGTCTTGGCGCTGATTTCGCTGCATCAGCCCGGCCGGTAATTCAGGCATTGATGAATGGCGGGGAAGAAGAATTGCACCTGCTCATCAGCCGCTGGAAAGAACAAACCGCTATTATTTTGGCACTCCTGGGACGGCGGTCATTGCAGGAGTGCAGCACTAAAGATCTTGGAAATAAGTAGATCTATGAGGCTTCATTTTTTTGTATATTGGACATCTTTGAACTCAGGATGCACCTGCTGTACTCTTAATTCTGAATCACATTTTATTATTCGTTGAATTTCATCACGCCCTACGTAACGAGCATTGAGAATGCACTTGGCTCGCTTAACCTTCCTGAAACTCCTCATACGCTTTACGATCCTCAGCGGTATATGCTTGGTAACGGAGGTAAGCGTATCCGTCCCGTACTTACGCTGATGGCCTGCGGTATGTGTGGAGAAAAGCGGCGAAAAGCTATGCCGGCTGCATTGGCAGTAGAGCTTCTCCATAATTTTACCCTGATGCACGACGATATAATGGATCAGGCTGAAAGCCGACGTGGAATACCGGCCGTTCATAAAAAATGGGATGAATCTGTTGCCATACTTTCCGGTGACAGCATGCATACCCGGGCTTTGCTGGTGTTGAATGAACTTGATGACTCCGTTGATTTCAGAAAGATTAACGCATTGTTTTTGACTGGCATTAATATGGTTTGTGAAGGCCAGGCGCTCGACATGGAATTTGAAAGCCGTGACGATGTTACAATAAGTGAGTATATGGCGATGATTGGCGGAAAAACCAGTGCGCTTCTTGAAGCAGCACTTCAAATGGGCGGAGTCATTGGCGATTGTAATGATACTGAGCTTACGGCACTGAAACAGGTCGGTAAAAATATCGGGCATGCGTTTCAAATACAGGACGACTGGCTGGATGTTGTTGCCGACCCTGATAAGTTTGGAAAACGGGTCGCCGGTGATATTTATGAGTGTAAAAAGACATACCTGATGATACTTGCTTTTGAGCGCTGCAATAAAGATCAAAAAAAATGGTTAAGAGACTGTCTGAGGAACAAACCTCTTGGGGATAAGAATGTCCAGTCGGTGATTGAGCTGTACCGAGACTTTAATGTTATAGAAAGCGCACGGTCGAAAATGGAAGAACTGTACGATTCTGCTGAACAATCCTTAGAAATATTTGGTGAAACAGAAGATAAGCGAGATCTTATTAAACTTATCAGAACTCTAAAAAAACGGGACCATTGAATTTAATGCGTAAAGTTATACTTTTTACTTTAGCTGCTTTTGCACTTATGTCATGTCGAAGCCAGGAGCTTATTCGCCCAGGTGATACCCTCGAAGTAGCATTTGACAAGGCGAAGGCTCAATATGATGAAGAGAACTGGTCGACTGCAGCAAGAGCATTCGAAACCGTTGTTTCAATAGGGCGTGGTACCGACCTTGGCCAGCAGGCTCAGTTTTTACTGGCTGAAAGCTATTTCAACAATCGACGGTATTTGCTGGCAGCTTCCGAATATGACAGGTTTACAACGTTTTATCCAAGGTCTGAACAGCGGGAACTGGTCGATTTCAAAGCAGCTCTCAGTTATTATTACCTAAGTCCCCGCTATCGACTGGATCAGAGCTATACTCGCCAGGCACTTGAGCGGTTACGTTTGTTTAATTCAAGATATCCAAATTCTGAACGGATGGTTGAATCGTCAGAATATATAACCGAGCTCAGAAACAAACTCGCTAAAAAACAATATGAAGCCGCTCAGTTTTACAAGCGTACAAGCCGTTTCAATGCTGCCATTGTATACTATAATCTCGTACTCGACAATTATCCTGAATCGAGATGGGCAGAAGAGTCACTTGTCGATCAAATAGAGGCATATATTCTTTACGCCGATAACAGTGTTCCGTCAAGCCAGTTAGGTCGGTATGAATCGGCAATTTCGAGCTACGAAACGTATCTTCAGCTATTTCCAAGTGGAGATAACAGAAGCCGTGCAGAAGATCTTTATGACCGTGCCCGTCGCGAAATCGAATCTATACAGGACGACAGCGGTTCAGAATCGGTAGCTGAAAGCGAGTGAGTCCATTTTGTCAAAGAACGGGGATATTCGGAGGTGCGTTTGACCCTATTCACCGTGGCCATGTGCAAATTTCAGCATCTTTTTTAGCCAGTAATCTGATCGACCGGTTGCTGGTTATACCGACGCCCGTATCACCTCATAAAGAGACTACAGAGCAAACTCCATTTCTGCATCGCTTTAAGATGTTGAAGCTCGCTTTTCAGGAGTTCGACCGGGTTGATATTTCCGATATTGAAACTCATCTTCCCAAACCGTCTTATACACTCAGGACTATCCGACACCTTCAAAAAGAAAATCCCGATGCCGAGTATTTCCTATGTATGGGTGAGGACAGTCTCTCTTCATTTCATACCTGGTGGAAGTATGAGGAGATTATCAACCGTGTACCCATTATAGCAGCAGGCCGACCGGGTGTTGAAAGTTCGAAACAGTCTAAGGCAATCCTTAACAGAGTGATTTTTGTAGACCATACGGAACTTTCGATCTCATCCTCGGATATCAGAAAGAGTGTTCGTGAAGACGATATTCATCTGACAGATGTTGTACCTGATGCTATTACGAAATATATTCTCGCAAACAATCTCTACTGCAACTAATGTTGTGTCAATTATGAATTGACGGGATTTTCACCGGATGAATTCGCTTCGTCCGGTGAATCGTCTGGCCCAGACATTAACCACCAAAAAATATGTTACGGTAATGAGGAGCCCTATTCAACTCATCCGATGACGGGAAGTCAGCGGATGAGTATTTATTTCTCAACCCGACAATTCAGAATTGACTTTACACTAACCACTTAATTTATTGATAAACCATGAAACGATCTGATTTTCTAAAAACAATCGGCTCAGCCTCACTTCCGTTAGCGTTGCCTTCAACAGGCTTTAAATACGATAAAAGTTCTTTGAGGCGCCCAAAAAAGCTGAAGCCAGGAGATTTGATCGGATTGGTTGCTCCGGCCGGTATTATTTATGATGAGGCTGAATTTCAAAGAATGCAGACGGAAATTGCAGATTTAGGTTTACGAACGGTATTTGGTGATCATGTTCGAAACAGGCACGGATACTTTGCCGGTACCGATGAGAACAGAGCAGCTGACCTGAACAGTATGTTTGAAAATCCCGATATTAATGGGATCATGGCAGTTCGCGGCGGATGGGGGTGCGCGCGCATATTGCCTCATCTCGACTTCGAGTTGATTGCTCAAAATCCCAAAGTTTACTGCGGATTTAGCGACAATACAACGCTACATCACGCTTTTATGGCGTACAGTAACCTGCAGTCGTTCCATGGTCCCAACGGTAACTCTGAATGGACTGATCTTACGAAACAGATTTTTGAATCTGTAGTGATGAACGGTGATCGGACCTCCTACAAGTCAAACAGCCGGGTGGAGACACTGGTACCTGGTAAAGCCACGGGCCGCCTGATAGGAGGAAACCTAAGTATTCTGGCAACGACACTTGGTACGCCTTATCAGTCTGATTTTAATAATGCGATTCTTTTTGTGGAAGATATCGGGGAAGATACATATAAGATCGACCGTATGATGTCGCACCTCGAACAGGCTGGAATCTTAGCTGAGATATCAGGGTTTGTTTTCGGTAAGTGTACTGATTGTTCAGCAGGGACGCCGCCAACGTTTTCGCTGATGGAGGTTCTGGACCACTATTTAAGCCGCCATGAAGTTCCCGCTATTTACAATGCGGATATTGGCCATGAACCGGATAATTTTACAATCCCGATGGGTGGAATGGCTGAGCTTGATGCGGGAAACGGAGTGATCACCCTGCTGGAGCCCGGGGTAGAGTAGGGTAAAATATCAGCTTTCGAAATGTTTTTTCTCTTTTTTAAAGTCCTCATCACTCAGTAAACCCTGTTGCCACAGTCCGGTAAGGTAATCAAGTTTATCAAGAGTTCCTGGTGGTGGCGGTTCGTCTTCAGGTATGTTTTTGACATGGCTGAGCTCATCTATACGTTTCCGCTCGGCCCGGACCGCTGCTGAGATCATATTTGACAGCTTTTCCGGATTAGACTGGCCTTTAAGAGTGATACTCCGTGTTTCTGTAGACAGCGTTAAATCACCTATACCAAATTTTTTGTCCAGCCAGTTTTGCTTAACATCAAGTGTCTTGACGTTAGCGAGGTCAATTTTTTGAGAGATCTTCCGGTTCCGGTGTTCTATCTGACGATCGGTAACTTCGTAGATTACCTGTTTTCTTCGGGTATGGACAATCCACAACACTGCGATACCAATGCCGAGAACGGGAACAAGCAGCACCCCGGAGAAGTACCCCCAAAACCACCGTTTCCAATTTGGCTTAAGCACTATTGATTTTGACATATCAGAAATTTATTAAATAGTTTACGACCAGTAATGATGTATGGTCTATCGTTCAGGAATCCATGGCGTCTCTTTTTCACCATGGAGTCGGTTTTCGTAACGTGCAAGAACAAATAACAGATCCGACAGGCGATTGAGATAAATAATGGCGTCAGCCGGTATCTCTTCAGCCTCAGAAAGTTGAACGGTTTCGCGTTCAGCACGCCGGCATACAGTGCGGGCAAAATGAAGGGTGGATCCGGCCCCTCCGCCGCCGGGAAGAATAAATGACTTCAAGGGGGGAAGGTCTTCCTCAAGCATATCAATCCATGTTTCAAGCCCTTTAATTTCAGTATCGCCAACCTGATCAATCCTTGATTTTTCAGGATCCGGTGTAGCAAGAGTTGCGCCAACCACGAACAAATCGTTCTGAACCTGAGAGAGAATTTTTGCACCTTGATCAGACAGAGAATAGGACAGCACCATACCGATAGTTGAATTCAGTTCATCAACGGTTCCGTAGGCATTGATACGAACGTTACTCTTCTTGGTCCTGGATCCGCCGAAAAGTGAGGTTTCACCGGCATCGCCTTGTTTGGTATAAATTTTCATAGAGAATTAGTTCAATTTTAAAATTTGAGAGGTTCAGGAAATGATAATTTTAACTGTGATTCTGTAAGGCAATGTATCGTGTGTGCCTGACTGTTCACAACATTTTCAGAATATAACTTCATTCAGATGGTTTTGATATAACGTGACAGGAGGGTTCTCCTTTTTCAATGTTTAAAAAGAGATGCCGAAGACTGTCAAGCCGGGCCTCAAATGTTGGGAGCTCTTTTTTTGGGCATTCAATGACTAATGTCACGTGTTCGGTGTACGACGATTCGATTTCGAAAAGTGTGAAAGTATAAGTCAATTTATCAATAAGTGTCTGCTGGTCATAGGAATATGTAATGCTGAATCTGTGGGTAGGAACCAATTTTTTTAGCGCGGATTTTTCAATTACGAGCCCTGTAGATTTCCCATACGCTTCGATGAGTCCTCTTTTTCCAAGTTTTGTACCACCGTAGTATCGCACAACAACGACGATTGTATTTACAATATTTGCCGAACGCATTGCATTCAGAATGGGTGGACCGGCAGTGCCGCCGGGTTCTCCATCATCCTGGCTATACTCAGAAATGTCCGTTGGATCTACCCTGAAAGCATAGCAGTGGTGAGTAGCTGTTGGGTGGATGCCCCTGATTTCTGAGAGCTGGTATTCTGCCTCCTCAGTTGAATCACATGGATTTATATAGGATAAAAACTTTGACCCTTTGATTCTGTATTCGGCCTGAAAACTCCGGGTTACTGTAAGCAATAATAGTCAGTTCTGTAAGTTGAAAATTTCCCTAATGTAGAAAGATTCTGAATAAGATGGTGGCTATGAAAGAA
>Ga0307966_1000662_pt1 | contig 28249 bp, 28 predicted proteins | sample OrgLakmetagen646_FD_203141 | JGI IMG/M metagenome (GOLD analysis project Ga0307966, IMG submission 203141) | Saline water microbial communities from Organic Lake, Antarctica - #646 | ecosystem: Environmental > Aquatic > Non-marine Saline and Alkaline > Saline | place: Antarctica: Organic Lake... | reverse complement strand
GTCGCCTGCGGCGTTCCTTTTATTTAGCGGAATGAATTCCGCCCCTGGGAATTTATTGTGTCGCCTGCGGCGTTCCTTTTATTTAGCGGAATGAATTCCGCCCCTGGGAATTTATTGTGTCGCCTGCAGCGTTCCTTTTATTTAGCAGAATGAATTCCGCCCCTTGGAATTTATTGTGTCGCCTGCGGCGTTCCTTTTATTTAGCGGAATGAATTCCGCTTTTTTCTTGCGAGATAATTGGAGAATTCCGCTTTTTCTTTCTAGAGAATATTAGAATTTCGATTTTTCTTAACTCTTAACTCTTAACTCTTAACTCGCCTTGCGATAAGCCTCAGTTATCGTTTTCTGCGCTTTTTTATTTTGTGGCGTAAAACGTTTTTCATAGCCATGCCATTTGCTATTTTCGGCATGATGTTTCCAGATAAAGCCACCAGCCATCCAGTCTTCCTGCCACATATTTTCATAAAGCTGTTGAAAAAGTATGTGCTGTGCTTCTTCATTTACTTCATGTTCTTCTTGTGCATTTTTCCAGGGTTCTTTGCCAGCAAAGTCGGCACTTATATAACCGTATTCTGAAAAAAGGATTTTTTTATCGAACTTTTCTGAAATCCCTTTCATTTCATTTTTCCACTTTTGCCAGTTCTTTGTTACCGTAGTAGCATCTGGAGTTTTTTCTTCACTCAAAGGGAAATAGGCATCTACCCCTATAAAATCCAGTTCGTTCCAAAACGATACATGTTTATAACTATCCCAGTTACCGGCATAGGTTAGTTTTCCAGTATAAATCTCGCGTATGTTTTTGATAAGTTGTTGCCAGTAGGCGGGTCGTTCTTTTACAAAGGAATCTAATTCTGTACCTATACAAAACATGCCTATTTTTTCATTTGCAGCAATATGGACAAATCTCATGATGTAGGCCGTATAACTATCTTCTAGAGTTTTCCAAGCTTCTTCTGTTTTTAGTTTGATATGGCCCGTATAATCTCCACGCCCTATCCATATTTGTGGTTTGAGCAATACATCAATTCCTTGATCTTTCATTAATTGAATGGTAACCGCTACTCCTTTAGGTTTCTCGCCCCACCAGCCTCTTTTTTCTTCATAATTAATTTGTGGCTGATCCAGACTATGCATCCACGCATAGGGAATTATAGCAGCGTAGTTGGCATTATAGTTTTTTATAGGAGTTATTGCCTTATGATCAATAGAATCACGTGTGGCTACTAGTGTAATGCCATTGATTTTTGAAGCACCGGTAGCCTGAGCTGTGGTTTGATGCTGCGCTAGATCCTTGCTTTGTGAATTGCAGGAGGCAATTGCTATAGTTAGAAGTAAGAAAAGTTTTTTTTTCATGGAAATTATGAGTTTAATTCAGTTACGTGAATTTTTAAGCATTCGGTTTTTTGATCTATGTTCATTTTGCCTTCTGCCACCTTAATCGTAAAGGCATATTTTTCATTTTCTGTAATAGTTAAGTCTAAACGATTAGTGCGTAGAATAAACATCATCAACATAAATCCTATTCTTTTATTACCATCTATAAACGGTTGGTTGATTAAAAGGCTTTCCATGATTGCAGCCGCTTTGTGAATAGCAGTAGGATAAAGATCAATACCATCAAATAATGAAAATGGTCTATGCAAAGCAGATTCTAGAGCACCTCGATCTATTATCCCTTCTCCACCACCATAAATTTGAAGTGCTTTAGGATGAAATGCAACTGCCAATTTTAATTCTATCATTGGGCTAATCTTCTAAGAAGTCCATCATTATCCTTCATGATTTTATCCATGATATCATGCATTTCTTTTTCAGTCGTTTGTGGCTCTACTGTGTCCAATAATCTAATTACTTTTGACAATATATTGTCATCGTTTATATGGGAAACTTTATTATGTATTTGTTCTTTTAATTCTTGCGTATTCCTAATTCTTACCTTTTATAAAATTAATCAAATTTGACCGATTTTATTTTTTTAACTGAATACTATGAGTCGAGCAAGATTCTTGCCAGCTTATGTGTGAGGTTAAGTTGTTTGTATTGATCTCGCTTTCGCCCTGAGCTCCCTCAGGATAAACTTCTATTTTCAGAAATGAAAACAGAAAGCAAAGCATAAGAAGTTTATGCCGCAGTTGTATACTTTGATTTTACTTGTGCTGCTTATCGAAGCATCGAAGTGTTGTGGCAGGAAACCGTAACCTAAATAACACTCCATCTTTATAAAAATATGATCTCGATTACCCATAAATGTATAACTTACACTTTTTAAAGAGCTGAAAACTATATTTAGGGAACAAAGAGTCACTTCAAGGGAAGTTTCTACCTGTCTATATCTTTAATAAATCAGTTGATTTGTTATTTAATAACTCACCTACTCATGGACCACATAGTCATTATAGGAAATGGTATCGCTGGAGTTACCGCAGCGCGTCATATTAGGAAAAATTCTGATCATCGCATCACTATCATTTCTGGTGAGGCGGATTATTTTTTCTCTCGTACAGCGCTCATGTATGTTTATATGGGGCATATGAAATTTGAACACACGCAACCTTATGAAAATTGGTTTTGGAAAAAAAACCGAATAGAATTAAAAACCGCTTGGGTGGAAAAGGTCTCTGGTGCTGATAAAACCATCCTCTTCACTACAGGAGAAACTATGAGTTTTGACAAGTTGATTATAGCTACGGGTAGTGTTCCTAATAGATTTGGCTGGCCAGGTCAATATCTCCAAGGGGTTCAAGGTTTATACCACAAACAAGATCTGGAACAACTAGAGAAAAATGCTCCTGACAATGAGACCTGTAAACATGCCGTAATCGTAGGCGGCGGACTTATAGGAATTGAAATGGTCGAGATGTTGCACTCGCGCCATATTCCAGTTACTTTTTTAGTTCGAGAAGATAGCTTTTGGAATGCAGTATTACCAGCTGGAGAAAGTGCGATGGTCAATGAAGAAATTATGGCAAATGGCATTGATTTGCGCTTAGGGGCTAATCTGGAAGAAATCATCGATGATGGTAACGGAAATTGCAAAGCAATCAAAATAAAAGAAACGGGAGAGGTAATAGCATGCGATGTGGTAGGGCTTACCGCTGGAGTAAGTCCTAATGTGAACTTTTTAAAAGATTCCGATATAGAAGTAGGTCGCGGTGTAAAAGTAAATAGACTTCTAGAAACTAGTGTAAAAGATATTTATGCGATAGGTGATTGTGCAGAACAGCGAGAGGCAATAGGCAGGAGAAGACCTATAGAAGCTGTATGGTATACAGGACGTATGATGGGAGAGGCTATCGCTCAAACTATTTGTGGGAACCCTATGGAATACAATCCGGGTCACTGGTTTAACAGTGCTAAATTCATGGACGTAGAATACCAGACTTATGGATGGGTAAGTGGAGAGCTTCAGCCAGATTTTGAAGAGCAATTTCACTGGAGACACGATGAAGAAATGATATGTGTCACCATTGCTTATCATAAAGAGACAGATGTGTTTTTAGGCATCAATACCTTCGGAATCAGAATGCGACATGAGATATTTGATCGCTGGCTTACGGAGGGTCGCAAAGTAGATGAGGTAATGACCTATTTAAAGGATGCGAACTTTGATCCAGAATTTTACAAGCTACATGAAAATGCCATAGTTGATCATTACAATCAACAAAGAGGAAAACAAATCAAGCCATTTAAAAAAAGCTGGAAACGCATTTTTGCTTAAACAAAACCTAACAAATTACGCTTTATGAAAGCCATACAACATATAGGCATAGCCATTTTTTTAGTGGGTTTTGGAATTTTTATCAGCCTTCCTTTTTTAGGCCACTTTAAACTCGATCAAAAAAGTTTTGATCAGATAATGGTCAATCAAGGAATAAAAAGCGAGATTTTTATTCAGGATCTACAAACCGAAATAGTAGGTAAAGATTTTTCTGGTATCACGCCTTTAGCCTCTATAGTGGCAGAAGTTACTGAAAATGCCAATGCCATCCATACGGAGAATAAGGAATGGGATAAAAAAGTATATGCCAGTGATGATGATCTAGCAACATCCATAAGAAAGGAATCTGGTTACGGCTTTATTCCAGAAAATAAAGGCTTGATGTGGTTCCTCACATTTGGACTTGGTATTTTAGGTGCGCTGATGTTTATTTTACCACAAGTGATTACTTTAGGTAGAAAAGGAATTAAAAACAATGGTATTTATCATCAAAGTTCGACCAATAGAGGCTGGATCGCATGGCTTGTTTTTATCTTCTTAGTTAGTTTTTACTTAGTTCTCTATTTTCAATCAGAATATACGGTAAACTGGACCTATCTAGTAGATCCTATAAGTAAAAGTTTGAGCGGTAATCTGGCAAGTCATTGGTTTGTATATGGTTTTATGTATTGTACGGTAATGACAGTTATGGCCATTAGAATGTATGTCAAATACCGTTACAATAAGTACCAAGTTTTGAGAACTACCTCAGTGTTGTTCTTTCAAATCGTTTTTGCGTTTCTCATTCCTGAAATCATGGTACGATTACAATTATCTTATTCTAAAGGCTATGATTTTAAAAATGCCTTCCCTTTAGATTACGATTTCTTTTTTAGCTGGAATCTGTCAGAGTTGATTTCTAGTGGAGGATTAGGTCTATTTATTCTGGTATGGGGAATTATATTGACCGTGGTGATTGTTCCAGTAATGGTCTATTTCTTTGGAAAAAGATGGTATTGTTCGTGGGTTTGTGGATGTGGTGGACTGGCCGAAACCTTAGGAGATCCTTACCGTCAGCATTCCAGTAAATCGCTGTTCTCTTGGAAAGTAGAACGCTGGTTGGTTCATGGCGTACTCGTTTTTGCTGTGGTCATGACTGGTTTTACATTGTATGGTTTTTTTACAGAGGCGAGCGCAGTCCTAGGTATTAAGGTACAAAGTATTATGAATGTGTACAGCTTTTTGATAGGGGCTATTTTTGCAGGAGTTATAGGTACTGGATTCTATCCTATTTTTGGGAATCGAGTTTGGTGTCGTTTTGGTTGCCCACTGGCAGCTTATCTCGGATTTGTGCAACGCTTTAAATCACGTTTTAGAATCACAACTAATGGTGGTCAGTGCATTTCTTGTGGAAATTGTTCTACTTATTGTGAAATGGGAATAGACGTAAGAGCTTATGCTCAAAAAGGGGAAAACATCGTACGTTCCAGCTGTGTAGGTTGTGGTATTTGCAGTGCGGTGTGCCCGCGTGGCGTATTAAAGTTGGAGAACGGTCCAGAAGATGGACGTATCAACCCTACAGAAATATTGTTAGGAAATGATGTGGACTTAATGACCTTATTAAATAAAGATAAATAAATGGAAGGCTTTTCTCTTTCTTTTCTTTTTTTAAGGAAAGGAAGTTTATCTTGATGCAGCTCAGGGCGAAAGCGAGCCAAATATCAGTTCCTAATCATGCCTTGAGTTCTTGATCATAAATAAAAATACAGCCGAATTAATTTTAACAGCAGACACCTTACCCGAACAGGAAGGTTTATAGTGATTTAATATCGCAAACCAATTAAAACGTCACTTTAGATCTTTTAGAAAGCGTTTCTATAATCTGTTTGGCATGTATGCGGCTGTTCTCAATGAACCATTTATGGGTTTCTTCACCACCACAAATAACCCCGGCTAGAAATATGCCTTTCACGTTAGTTTCCATGGAGTCTTCGTTGTAGGATGGAATCTGTTTTTTGCCCACGAGCTTTATCCCCATAGCTTTTAAAAATGTAAAATTAGGACGGTAACCAGTTAAAGCTACGACAAAGTCATTAGGGATAGAAATATCTTTACCCTCTTCATTGATGACTATTTTGTCTTTTGATATTTCTTTAATCTCACTGTTATAGTAGGCCTTAATCGAACCTTCTTTAATACGATTTTCTATATCTGGCTTTACCCAATACTTGACACGATCCCCTATTGCTTCTCCTCGTATGATCATAGAAACCTCACCGCCTTTGCGGTAAATTTCTAACGCGGCGTCCACTGCGCTATTACTAGCCCCTACAATAGCAACCTTCTGAAAGGCATATAAATGTGCATCATTGTAATAATGAGTTACTTTAGAAAGGTCTTCACCCTTAACATCCATCTTATTAGGAATGTCATAGAATCCAGTAGCGACAACGATGTTTTTTGTTTTGTAACTACCTCTATCAGTAGTGACTTTAAAGTTATTCACTTTATCTACGGCAATTACTGTTTCAAACAGCTTTATATTCAGGTCGTTTGAAACTGCTATACGCCTATAGTATTCTAAAGCTTCTTGTTTGCTAGGTTTTGCTTCTTTAGAAATAAAAGGTATATCATCCAGTTCTAATTTCTCACTGGTAGAGAAAAATTTCATGTTCGATGGGTAGTTGTAAAGCGAGTTAACTATAGGTCCTTTTTCAATAATTAGGTAGGATAGGTTATTCTTTTTTGCTTCTAGAGCACAATTAATACCTATAGGTCCTGCACCTATAATAAGAACATCCATTAGTTTTTCATTTTCCATAGCATTCAAAGGTACTTACCCAAGGGAGAAAGGATCTTAAGAAAATATTATTTTTTATGTCGTAACGCTGCTTTTCTCATCGACATTCCATCAATAATACTAAAAAGCTCTTGCGGTTCAAAGAAATCTGTTCTTTCTTCTTTAAGGTTTCCATCTAAGCCTATCAGGACAACTTTAAAGTGGTGGCTCTTTCCCATAAACTGGTCAAACAGAGTAAAGGTAGACTTCCATTCTTTGGTTGTCTCCGTAGTAAAATCCTCAAGTCTCCAGTTATTGAGCAGGACTTGGTAAATAATCAATTTACGATCCATACAAGCTGCTGCTTCATTAGTGAGCGCAGTTATTTGTTTTTGAAACAAAGGGTTAGAAAGGCCATCACTTAAAACAATGGCAATTCTATTGTTCCATTGGTGTTTTTGAAGGGTTTGGGAAACTGTTATAAACGAAGTCATAAAGAGAAGTAGGGTGCTTATAAATTTCATGTTCCAAAATAATCAAATAAGCGCATCATTCAACTTAATAATAGAAGCTTAACAAATAATTTTCAGTGTAGTTGGTACTTTTTAAAGCATAAAAAAATCGTCTTATGGAGATCAACGGACTTCCATAAGACGATTTATAATTAATTATTTTAAGTTAAGCTACCACCTTTACTTTTCTGTTCAGAATCAGGTTAAGGTATTGATTCACTTTCTTTTTAAGTTCATTTCTAGGACATATAAAGTCTAGGAAGCCTTTTTCAAGAAGGAATTCTGCTGTTTGGAATCCTTCTGGAAGTTCTTTTCCTGTGGTATCTCTAACCACACGAGGTCCCGCAAAGGCAATTAAAGCTCCAGGTTCTCCTATATTAATATCTCCTAACATAGCAAATGAGGCAGTTGTCCCACCGGTAGTAGGGTCTGTGCATAAAGATACATAAGGAATTCCTGCATCGCTTAATTGAGCAAGTTTAGCACTTGTTTTTGCCAGCTGCATTAATGATAGTGCCGCTTCCATCATACGCGCACCACCAGACTTAGAAATGATCATAAATGGAATGTTGTTCTTAAGGGAATAGTCTGCTGCTCGAGCAATTTTTTCTCCTACAACACTACCCATAGAACCACCTATAAATGCAAAGTCCATACAAGCTATTACAAGATCATTACCATCAGATTTACCTACTGCTGTGCGCACGGCGTCCTTAAGTCCTGTTTTCTTTTGAGCTGCCTCTATACGATCTGTGTATTTCTTAGTGTCCTCAAAATCTAAAGGATCTTTAGAAACAATATTAGGATTGAGCTCTTTGTATTTATTGTCGTCAAACAAGATTTCAAAGTACTCATTACTTCCTATCCTTACGTGATACCCATCTTCTGGGCTCACATAAAAATTATTTTTAAGTTGATCGGTATCTACTATCTTTCCAGTAGGCGATTTGTACCACAATCCCTTAGGTGTGTCTTTCTTTGCCTCTGTAGGTGTAGTAATTCCTTTTTTGTCTCTTTTAAACCAAGCCATATATTTTTCCGTAAAAAAGTATTTAAATCCTTTAGGATTCAGATACTAGGGTTTATTTATAACGTATTGATGTTATTTAGATCTTCAAAAGCTTGCTTTAATCGAGCTTTAAAAGACTCTTCTCCTACACGCAACCATTTACGTGGATCGTAATATTTTTTATTAGGTGAATCGGCACCAGATGAGTTTCCTATTTGGGAACTTAAGAAGTCATCGTTACGGTCCATGTATTTTTTAATACCATCTGCAAATGCCCATTGCAGGTCTGTATCGATGTTCATTTTTATAACTCCATAACCTATGGCTTCTCTTATTTCTTCTAGTGTAGAACCAGAACCACCGTGGAATACAAAATCGATGTGATTATGCGCTACGTTGTATTTTTTAGAGATGTATTCTTGAGAGTTTTTAAGAATTTTAGGAGTCAATTTTACATTACCAGGCTTATAAACACCGTGAACGTTACCAAATGCTGCTGCAATAGTGAATTTATCACTCACCTTTTTAAGCTCTTCATAGGCATAAGCCACTTCTTCTGGTTGGGTGTACAGCTTGGACTCATCTACATCACTATTATCTACACCATCTTCTTCTCCACCTGTAATACCTAACTCTATTTCTAAAGTCATGTCCATTTTAGACATTCTTTCTAAGTAACGTTTACAGATCTCTATATTTTCTTCTAATGGCTCTTCACTAAGATCGATCATGTGTGAAGAGTATAAACTTTTCCCGCTTTCGCGAAAGCGTGCTTCACTAGCATCTAATAAACCATCGATCCATGGGAGTAAGCTTTTTGCACAGTGGTCGGTATGTAAGATAACGCTTGCACCATATGCTTCAGCAAGTCGGTGTACATGCTCTGCACCAGCGATACCACCTAAAATAGCGGCTCTTTGGTTGTCATTTTTCAATCCTTTTCCAGCATTGAAAACAGAGCCTCCATTGGAATATTGAATAATTACTGGAGAGTTTAACTCTGCAGCAGTTTCCATAACAGCGTTCACGGTATTAGAACCTACGACATTTACTGCAGGAAGTGCATAGCCGTTTTCTTTTGCGTGATTGAATATTTCTTGAACTTGGTCGCCAGTGGCAACTCCTGGTTTAATTTTATGACTCATATTTCTGTGTATTGAATAGCAAAAATAAGCAAAAATAAACGCCTTTGTTACGGTTACTAAAAAGGATAATTAATCCCAACGTTAAGAACAGACTTAGAAATCTTGAATTCTTTGAGCCACCTTCTGTTTTCTTCTAGAGCTGGGTTGTAGGTTTTAAAGCCCATGTCAAATCTCAATACAAAAAAGCCAAAATCATAACGCAAGCCAGCACCAGTGCCTAATGCTAAGTATTCTAGATCACTTATATTGTTAAAAATAGCATCTGGATCATCTTCAATATCAAGTACGTTATAAATATTACCTACATCTGCAAAAACAGCACCTTTAAAAGCTCCTGATATAGGGAATCGATATTCTACATTAAAAGCTAGCTTCATGTTTGCTTCATTAAAATCATTAAGGCCGCCAGTCTTCCCAGGTCCTAATTCATAGGCTTGCCAGGCTCTGTTATCATTAGGTCCACCGGCAAAAAAAGATCTTATAAATGGAATGTTATCGGAGTTGCTATATGGAATCGCTATACCACCAAAAGCTCTTATGGCAAGTACGTGGTTATTGACATATTGCCAGTGTTTGATGTAGTCAATTTCTGTTTTTATGTATTGGCTGTATTCTACCCCAAAAACACGTCTTCTGTTATTGTCATTTTTATTAATACCAGCAAGACTTGATATTCCTGAAAGCACATTTCCAGCAGCTTCTATTCTCAAATTGAATCTAGAAAAGTCATCGTCATAAATCCCTACTCTATTGTTGCGTGTCCAGCTGTAACTTGATGATATAATCAAGTTGTTTTGCGATAATCGATTCCGGCGTTCCCTTACATTTCTTATGATCTCTCTTTGAGCTGCGTCTGCACCTAAATTACCTGCTATCGCATCATTTATAAATGCTGTAGTGCCTTCTGGAATGGTCAGGTTACCGCTATCATTCACATAAGTAGGATCATTAATGTTCAAATCGTTTGCTAGATCATTAATACTACCATAACTACTTTGGTACACATTAAAGAAATTACTTGGGTCTAGATTTCGTACATATTGGGCGTTGACTAGGTCTAGTCGTGTACTTTTTATAGCAGTCTGTCTCCAGTTATAGGTAAGTGCTCCATTGAGACTTTGTTTATCGAGTCCTATATTTGTCTGGCTAAAAAAACCAACTGAAAAATTTGTTGATGGAGACATGTATTTAGGAATCAAGTTGTCGAGTCTAAATGGAAGGAAGAGACGTGGAAAACTCAAACGTGCATCTGCGCCTAATTCTTGAAGATCAAAAAATCTAGAGTCCCCAGTTGCAGCATTGGTACTAGCGCCTATATTACCTCTAAAAGAGATATCAAGCAATTCGCTACCTCTAAAAAGGTTTCTAATCAACAAGGAAGTATTGAGACCTACTCCTATCGCTTGTATGTTGCTATGTGTAGCCTCAACTCCATAGGTGAATTCAAATTTCTTTTTTGAAGTCAACAATACATTTGCAATAAGATCTGTACCAGTGGAATCTCTAGGATCTGCATCATACCGGATAGTAGGATATAAAAAGCTCTGAAGTTCAGTGATTCTTCTGTAGGTCCTGTCACGATCTATGTCTCTATAAACATCTCCTTTATGAAAAAAGATAGCGTCAGTAAGGGTAGATTTTTTGTATTTACGTTTTCCAAAGCGCAGTATGTTATAATTTTCATATCCTGAGGTGTCTGCCACGTTATTGCTTGTCGCATTTTGATAGTCAGGAATGATATTTACTTCACTAATCTTATGGACTCTATAGGGAACGGTAATGGTTGAGTCTCCATCTTGTACTTCACGATCTTTTATAATTAACGTGATGTTTGCTCTTTGATTGGTCTGAACGGTATCTCCTTCAAATCTTATGTTTTCCTTTTCCATATGAAAAGCACCGTGGTTACGAAAATAAGAGTTAAGTCGGTCTCTTTCTGCATTGATATCTGGGGTGAAATATTGTTCTCCATTTTTTAGAATACTCTCTGATTTAACGAGTTGATATAAAGAATCGATAATAGGAGTAGCTATTTGAGTGGTAATACTATCTATTTTATAGGGTTGATTCTTGGTAACATAATATTCTATTCGGGCTCTTTTTTTGTTTTTACTGTCAATTACTTTGTGATCGACCGCTGTGTTGAACCAGCCTTGATTCCAGTACCATGCTCTTAGCCTTTCTTTAGATTTATCAATTGCCACATCATCAATTAGTGCAGGGGCTTCTCCGGTTCTTTTTAACCAATTATTAAAATCTACAAGGCTTTGTCCTAATCCCATAGTTTGCTTCTCAGACAGTATGGCGTTACGTCTTTTCAAACCTTTGGGATGGTCTTGCATCCATTTTAAATAAATTGAATCGCGATGAGGTCTTGCAAGATTATAAATATGGAGACGCAGTGGTATACCGAGTACCTTTTGATTAGGCTGCAATACAGGAAGGGTATTTACTCTTGGGTCTCTAGGTGAGGCACTATCGATTAGGATGGTGCTTTTTGTAAGAAGTGTTTTTGCTTCAGGAACGCGTTTGATAGCGTTACAGGAAACTAATAAGATAATAAGCAATATAATTAAGCCTATTTTTGCATGAAGTCCTGTTTTTCCCATAGTACAATATTCAAAAATACGATTATAAATGATTACCAAAAGCAAGTTAAAGCTTATCAAATCTCTTCATAGGAAAAAAATAAGGGAAGAGCACCAGCTTTTTATCGTAGAAGGATACAAATCTATTAGAGAACTCCTCAATTCTGGGCTTATTGCAGCAGATATTCTTATTGTTTCTGGGAATCATCAACTGGATGCTATAGAACCTGAAATAATAAGTGCAAAGGATATGAATATTCTTTCAAACCTTAAAACTGCACCGGGATATCTGGCTGTTTTTAAGATGAATAAAAAGCAAGAGCTTCCTAAGACGGGTAAAATTATAGTTCTGGATGATGTAAAAGATCCAGGTAATTTAGGCACCATTATAAGACTGGCAGACTGGTTCGGTATAGAACATATCGTTTGTAGTATGGAAACAGTTGATGTTTATAATTCAAAGTCTGTGCAGGCCAGTATGGCATCGCTAGCAAGAGTTCAAATTCACTATACGAACCTTAAAGAATACCTCAGTAATTCGTTACTTCCTATTTTTCCTACCGCTATGGGTGGAACAAGTATTTATACAGCAACACTTCCAGAACAAGGGATCATTATAATGGGAAATGAATCTCACGGAATAAGTGAAGACTTATTAGCTACAGGGACTCCTATCAGTATACCTCAATATGGAAAGCTGCAAAACACAGAAAGTCTTAATGTGGCTATGGCCACATCTGTCATATTGGGAGAATGGCTGCGCTCTTCATCTATTTAGCCCTAAAACAGGGCATATCATTAGTTTCGTTTTTGACATATTAAGATATCACAGTAGTTAAAGCGGTGCTGAGGTTCTACAGATCATCTGAATTACAAATAGTCCAAATTGAGAAGTCGATTTTTCGCTAAATAGAGGTTACTGAAATGTGAAGTTGATAAAAAGTCCTCGAGACTGCATGCTTGTAATATTACTCGTCCATGCACTATTAGGATCTGCGTCACGCACGAGTTCGTCTCCCATGGCAAACACCCCTCTTATAGAAGGAGAAAATTTAAAATAAAACAAATAAAGATCTATACCTATTCCCAATTCGTAATTAAAAACACTGCTAGTCTGTCTAAATTGTCCTGCGCTATTGTCGTCTGGATTATCTTGATTGCTGCTCAAGTTATTGGACCAGGAAGCTCCAGCTACGATAAAAGGTTTCCAGTTGTTAGACCTCTTTGTAGAAAATTTTACAAGTAGAGGGATATGAATGTAAGTAGAGGTAACCTCACGTTCCATTTGCGCAACTGTTGTCAGAGAAGGATCCGGAAAAGTTAAGTTTCTAGTGGCAAAAACAATTCCGGGCTCTAGCCTTAAATTGAAGTAATCGTTAAGACGTAAATCACCTATAAGGCCTACATTAAAACCCGCACTGGACTCTGTGATGATATCTTCAGTAATTTCATTATAATCAAACTTGTAATCATAAGAATTAAAACCTAAATAATAACCCCAAGTCAAAGTCTTCTGATCAAAGTTCTCTAAATTTTTAATTTTTTCTTTTGAAAATAATTGCGCATTTGCGGTCTGAAAACCCATTGCTACAACTATGATGACCATAAGGTGTCTCATATTATGCTTTTACTGCTTTATAAATGGTGGATGCACCATGAAATTGTAATTCGTTTTCTACTTCTTTAAACCCTACTTTCTTTAAAATATTGTTGAACTTCTCTCCATAAGGAAATTTAGAGGCACTATTAGAAAGATAACGATAGGCGATTTTATCCTTTGAAAATAATTTCCCCAGTGCAGGTACGATCACACCAGAATACAAATAATAACCTTGTTTGAAAGGAAACTTTGTCGGCACACTGGTTTCTAAAATGACTAAAATTCCGCCAGGTTTTAAAACTCTTAAAATTTCAGACAATCCTTTTTCAAGATCTTCAAAATTACGCACTCCATAAGAAACTGTTACGGCATCTATAGAGGCGTCTTCAAATTGTAAATTTTCAGAATCTCCTAATACCATTTCTATACGGTCATCTAGATGCTCTTCTTTCACTTTCACTTTTCCTACTTCCAGCATACCACTAGAAATATCGAGTCCTATTAATTTTTTTGCGTCCGTTTGCTGCGCCATTTTAATAACCAAGTCACCGGTTCCAGTAGCGATGTCCATAATCACTTCAGGATGCTGTGCAGCTACCATTTTCACGACATTATCACGCCATTTTTGGTCCAGACCAAGAGAAATCATTCGGTTGAGGCCATCGTACTCACCACTGATGGTGTCAAACATCTTTGTGACTTGTTCTTTTTTTCCAGAATCTTCTTCTTTATAAGGCTTTACTTCTTCTGACACAATCTTTTTTTTAGAGCAGCAAAGATAATGCAGAGTGTTGAGGTTATTGCTATTCCCTTTCTATTCTATCTTTAGAATGGAAGTTTACCCTAGTGTAGCTCAAGGCGAAAGCGGGATAATCATCCAATTTACCGTTAAAAACTTAGCTTTTTTTATATTTTAGGTCACATTCTAGTATCTTTGATCTACTACAGATACGATTCTATGAAAATCATTATTGCAGGAGCTGGTGAGGTAGGTTTTCACCTGGCAAAACTGTTGTCCTACGAGTCACAAGACATCACGCTTATTGATCCGGTTCAAGAAAATTTACAGTACGCTGATACGCATTTAGATATACGAGTAATGCGGGGAGATTCTACCTCGATAAAAATTCTTCAAGATGCTCGTATAGACGAAGCAGACTTGGTCATTGCGGTGACCAGTAGCGAGACTACAAACATTACTATTTGCGTATTGGCAAAACAACTGGGTGCAAAACGAACTATCGCCCGTATAACCAATACAGAATTCCTGGAACATCAAGATTCCATAGGTTTTGCGGGTTTTGGGATTGATGAGTTGATCTCTCCCGAAGCATTAGCAAGTAAGGAAATCGAATTACTTCTCAATCAAAGTGCCTTTAATGACAGTTATGAATTTGAGGAAGGTGCGCTTACGATGGTAGGAGTCAACCTTCAACGTACGGCACAATTTGTTGGTAAAACAGTACAACAGGCGGGTGAAATTTTTCCTGAAATTCATTTTATGCCCATTGCCATACAGCGTTTTGGTACGCAATATACGCTCATACCTAGGGGGGATACCCAGTTCAAAGAAGGAGACCAAGTTTATTTTATAACCACAACTGGTGGAGTGGAGGAGCTTTATAAACTTACTGGTAAAACAAAACAAGCCATGCGTAACGTCATGATACTAGGCGGTAGTAACATAGGTAAGCAAAGTGCTATGCAACTTTCTAAGGCTGGTATCAACGTTAAGCTGATAGAAAAGGATGCAAAAAAAGCCTTTGATCTTGCTGATGCATTACCAGACGTGCTGGTTCTCAACGGGGATGGTCGCAATGTGGAATTACTTCAAGAGGAAAATATACATGAAATGGATGCCTTTATAGCGGTTACTGGAAATAGTGAGACCAATATCATCTCCTGTCTTATGGCTAAAAGTAAAAGTGTCAAGAAAACGATATCGCTTGTGGAGAATATGGATTACTTCCAATTGTCTCACAGTATAGGAATTGACACGTTGATCAATAAAAAATTACTTGCAGCAAATAATATCTTTAGATATGTGCGCAAAGGGGAAGTAGTCGCGATGACAAAACTTAACAACATGAATGCAGAGCTGCTAGAATTTATTGTGCAACCAGAAAGCCCCGTATGTGGAAAAACCATAGCAAATGCTGGTGTACCTAGAAGCGCGATCATAGGTGGTGTAATAAGAGAAGGAATAGGTAATATAGTTTTGGGAAGTTTTATTATCAAGGCTGGTGATAGAGTGGTAGTTTGTTGTTTACCACGATCCATTTCAAAAGTGGAAAAACTGTTCTTATAATGACCAAACTTAATTATAAGATCATTGTTTTTATTATGGGACTGCTTTTAGTCTTTAACGGTGGGTTTATGCTGATTTCTGCATTAGTCAGCGCTATTTATGAAGAAAGTGAAGCTTTGGATATTCTTGCAGCTGCAGGCGTGGCCGTTGCAGTAGGAGGATTAGTTATGTTCCTGACACGTCATCATATAAAAGAACTGAATAAAAAGGAAGGTTATCTTATTGTAACTTTAGGCTGGTTGATCATGGCTTTTGCCGGCACCATGCCCTACATGTTTACAGGGGCGATCACTAGTTATACCGATGCTTTTTTTGAAACTATGAGTGGTTTTACCACTACTGGGGCAAGTATCATCAACGATATCGAGATCATGCCTAGAGGAATTCTGTTCTGGCGTAGTCTTACGCACTGGATAGGTGGTATGGGTATTATTGTTCTCGCTGTCGCCATATTGCCATTATTAGGAATTGGTGGTATGCAACTCTTTGCTGCAGAAGCTCCTGGGCCTAGTGCTGATAAATTGCATCCCCGCATCACAGACACTGCAAAAAGACTCTGGTTGATCTATGTAGGTTTTACTGCGGTAGAAACCTTGCTGCTTAGGATTGCTGGAATGGGATGGTTTGATGCGGTGAATCACGCGTTAAGTACACTCTCTACAGGAGGTTTTTCAACAAAAAATGCCAGTGTAGCTTTTTGGAATGACAATCCTGCTATACAATGGATCATCATCTTATTTATGTTTATTGCTGGAACCAACTTTGTTTTAAGCTATTTTGCTATTAAGGGAAGGTTTAGTAGAATCTTAAATGATACCGAGTTCAAATGGTACGCCGTTTTTATAGTGGGTTTCTCTGTTTTAGCAGGGGTTTTGATTTATTTTCAAGCAGACCCATTGACCTCCTCAATTGCTCACCCTATGGTTTTAGGTGAAGCAGAAAGCGCTTTCAGACACGGTACTTTTCAGGTGCTAGCGGTCATTACAACAACTGGATTTGTCTCTGCAGATTATACCATGTGGACGCCATTTTTAACCATCATGTTTTTTGGCTTGTTCTTTTTAGGAGGTAGTGCGGGTTCTACTGCCGGTGGAATTAAAGTGGTGCGTCACATTGTTTTAATACGTAATGGTATTATGGAATTTAAAAGAACACTGCATCCAAATGCTATTTTACCGATACGGTATAATGGTAGAGCCTTACAAAGTGGTATTGTTTTCAACGTGCTCGGGTTCTTTATTCTCTACATGCTTTCTTTTATCGTAGGAGCAACTGTACTAGCAGCGCTAGGCTTAGATTTTGAAACAGCCATAGGTGGAGCTTTAAGTAGTCTAGGGAATGTGGGGCCAGCTTTTGGTGATCTATCTCCTGTAGATAATTTTTCTGGATTACCGCAATTAGGAAAATGGTGGTGTTGTTTTTTAATGTTGATAGGAAGGCTGGAATTATTCACGGTTTTGATATTGTTGACACCGTTCTTCTGGAGGAATAGGTAGGCTATATAAAGGGTATTTAGTTTTTTAATGACTACTATCCGGGCGGTATGCTACTACCTAACCGCCATGGCTCTGTAGATAGTGATGTTTATAGATATGGTTTTGAAGGACAAGAACGTGATGATGAGTTAAAAGGAGCTGGGTACAGCTACAATTATACATTTAGAATGCATGATCCTAGGTTAGTTCGTTTCTTCACAATGGATCCATTAGATTATAAATATGCACATTATACACCATACTCTTTTGCTGGTAATAAATTAATATCTTATACTGAACTTGAAGGTCTTGAGGAAGAAGATGCCGTAGGTAGAATGTTTGGAGCATTTATACAATGGAGTAAATCAAAGCTTGTGCTGATGAGTGATGATGACCAAGCGAGAGACCCATTTTATAACGTTAAACTTCAAACGATTAATTACGTGGGCAGAGTACATAGTGATGGTTTTACTCCAGAGGAAGTTCATATTATTTTAGATGGAATGGGTGCGATACCTATTATAGGAGAGCCATTAGATGTTGCAAACGGTGTTCTATATGCTGTTGAAGGAGATTATGTTAATGCCAGTTTTTCTTTTTTTGCTGTTATTCCAATTATAGGAGAAGCAGGTAAGATTTTAAAATATACTATTAAAGGTGTAGATGCAGTAGTTATAGCTGGTAGAAGCTTTAAGCGAACTAATACGGCTACTCGCTATTTAAAGATTTCAGATAATTTTCCAGGTCAACAAAAAGTAGCAGATGCTATTTGGGATTCTGGAGGAAAAAGATTGGGACAAAACGTTGGTGCGAATAAGTTAGCGAAAGCTCTCGGTACTACAGGTACTACTAAAGCTGCGCATCATTTGATTCCTGTAGAGCTATTACAAAATAATAAATATGTTCAACAAGCAGTCGAAGAAGGTTTTGATTTCAATGGAATAGTAAATGGTCTAGGACTAGAAGTTATTCAGCATAGCGGTAAACATCCAAATGATTATGCAAAAGGAATTATTAAAATGATTAATGATGCAAGAGAAGCTACTCCTAATGCTACAGCAAAAGAGACTCTTGAGACGGTAACAGGAGCATTAAAGCCTATGTTAGACGGTACAGGAATAAAAGTAAATGATCTTTTTAAAGGTTAAAAAAATAAGCTAGCAGATTTAATTCAAAAAATCTGCTGGCTTACTTGTAATTCCAGTTATGTTTTCTGATTCTAGTTTATTTAATAAAACTTCTGAAACAATCAGATCGCTATGAATTTTTGGAAAAAAGAATAGATCATAGTTGAAAGTTGTTTTTAACTTGAGTCTTTCTACACTTATAATGTTTGACCTTTTCAAACATTTTTCAAATTCAATTTTGAACTGATATTCGTTTTCAATTTTTAAGTCGCTTACTTTGTGTCTAAACAAATTAGTTTCTATAAAATTAGAATTAATAAAGTCAATATTATCGAAATTATCATGAACTAAATGCAGCCAATAATATTTAAATTTTTCATTTCCCTTCTTCAATTCCCCTGAGTAGATCTCGTTATTTAAAATTTTTTTCTTATTAATAATATTAAGTGCTCTTTCATTCATTAGAATACCTCTAGCAGATATATTACTTGGACTCACTACATCAGTTAGTATGGCTTTTTCTTCGAGCTCAAATATCAAATTAGGATTATTCTTTGGAAATTCCTTATTAATAAGATTAGTCATTGAGTCAGGTTCATCATACCATGCAAAAGTATAACCATTAGGTACACCTTTACATTGAGGATAAGTTTTACCTATTTCCTTTTCATCAGTTGCATTAGATAATAAATAGTATTTCATGTTTTTAAATATTATATCGCCTTCAACTTAGAAGCACGCACGAGATTATCAATGAGATAGAACAAGTGTTCTTTATCTTCTTCTGGCAGCTGCTCGATGTCATCAATGCGTTTTAAAACCTCTTTATCATAAGTGGATAATTGTCCTTCGCCTATTAGGTAATCTACAGATACGTCAAAAGCTTGAGCAATTTTAAGAAGCACATCTATAGATGGCGTGTTGGTACTACGTTCATAGTTCCCTATCATTACACGAGAAGAACCTACTTTTTTAGCCAGTTCATCTTGCGACCATTTTTTGGTCTTTCTAAGTTCTGTTATTTTACTTCCTAAGTCTAACATATCTATCAAAAGAATAGTAATAATCACTAATTAATGCAAATGTAGATATATTTTTATATCAAAAGAAGTGTTGTTTTGTTGTTTGAAAGTTATAAGAGTGATACATTTGCCATAAATGTTTATCATTTTAAAACTTTTCCACAATGACAAATAATTTACAAACTGACAATCCAGACCAACTCCCCCAGCTGGCGCGAGCGTCTCGCTCGTGATCTACACAATAAGAGTCAAGAATTATAATAGAAAAGGAAAGCTAGAGATGGTTTTCCTTTTTTTTATGCGATAGATTTAAGTCTTACGTTTTTAATAAGTGCGTCAAGCGTGTGTTGCAAATCGTCAAAACCGCTACAAAAGTGTTCCAAGATTGGGACAAGTACCATAAATAAAAGTGTTCCAATAGCATGAATTTTAAAGAGTTGGTCTTAGGACCTTTTTAAAGATCCTTGCTGTTGGTGTGAGCTTGGTACAGGGATTCTGAGTGTTATTTTATGGAATGAGTTATTAAAAAAGGAAAGTCGTTACGGGCTTTCCTTTTTTTATGGTGTGCTTTTAAGATGCCTAAGCTTTCTTTGCTATATAATCTCTAATAGTTACATCAAGAAATTTAATAATCAGACCCTTGTCCTCTCCGATTATATCCCTTGCTGGGCTGACTATCCACAACAGTTAGTGCTTTGGGAAGTACTACTGCCACGACCATTTTGAGTAAGGGTTTTTACAAATCCATAACAATAACAAATCAAAAACGCTTGCTTGGTCATAGTGGCTGTAGTGCTGTGCGGCTGGCAAAGCACTTCGACAAGCTCAGCACGGGCTATGGCAGGAATCAAGGAAAAGACTATATTTAAGCAACCGTAAAAGGCAGTCGTTCTTTAAAATAAAAAAAGCAGGTTTTAAGCCAAGGTATACGCAAAAAAAAGTGATTTTTTCTGAAAAAATGCGCTGACTACTATCCGTATGGCATGTTACTTAATAATAGACATGGATCTGTGGATTCTGATGCCTACCGCTATGGTTTCCAAGGGCAAGAACGTGATGATGAAGTCAAAGGCTCTGGAAGTTCTTATGATTTTGGTGCTAGGATGTATGATAATAGGATTGGGAGGTGGTTTACAACTGATAATTACAAGAAAGCTCATTTGAGTTCTTATCAGTTTGCAAGTAATAATCCTATAATGCGAGTCGATCCAGATGGTAATGATGAAATAACGTTTTATTTTACGTTTGCTAGAAAAGGTGATGCACTAGTCGCAATGGTAAATTTTCAGATAGTTGAAGATGGAAAAGACGAACTAATCTTTAGAGTTATAAGTCCCAAGGATGGAAAAATAGAAGATATAAAATCTGTCATAAAATCTATAGAAGGAAGCGATCTGTTTTTAATTTCACCTGCAGTGCCAGGGACAAATATCGCTAATACAAGAAAAGGTTATGAGGCTAGGAAAAGAAAACTTCCTTTTGCAGAACCTACAAACATGGCTGGAGTAACAATAGATGATTATACCTATTTAGGAGTTTTATTAAATCAAGCTAGACCATTGCCAGAACAGTATTACGAGTCAGAATGGGGTGCTTTTTTAAGAGGTGCACAAGATATACCTGTTAGTCTAGACGTAGCTGGTTATGCAGGTTTCGCAGAAATCGGAATTGGATTAGGTCTTCAAGGAGGTAAACTACTTCTTAGAAAAGGTGTTGGTGAGCTTGTACCTTCTTTGGCAGACGATGTTACAAAAACTGTAGTAAATGGAATTTCCGATGATGTATTTGGAGCTGTTTTAAATAATTCAGAGCATATATTTTCTGCTAGGCATATAAAAGGCGGAATAATGGATTTAGGATCTTCTGTCGAAGACATACTCAAAAATATTGGAGAAGTAATTACCAGAAATAAATCTTCTCTTAAGGAAGGTAGTAACGATATAATTGCTATGATTAATGGACATAAGACAACTGTTAAGGCTTTTGTAAGAGAAGGCGAAGTAATGAGTGCAAATGCTTTTAAAGGAACTTCTAAAAGAGTAGCTAAAAGCACTATTGATGAAACTATTAAAACTGCTGCTAATAATGGATAATAAAATTGATTTAGTAATAAAGGAAATAATTGCCAACTATTCAGAAGAACATGATGAAGAAGAGTATCTGATTGAAAAATATCTAAATGAGTTTGTTAAGATAAACTCAAAAAATATTTATGCTATTTCAAAATTGATAATTGTCAAATTAGAAGTGCCAATTTTGGAGTATGATGAAGCATTAAGCCTATTGAATTCTGCAATAAACATTAAATCAAATGTGAACCTTTTATTATTAAAGTATTATACTGAATCGTTTTTATGTCTTAGCAGTTATATTCAAGACGTTAAGAACTATAAAGCTAGAAACATAACTGAACAATCCTATTTATATTTTTTAGAAGCGATGTATTTAAAAAGTATTTATAAATCAAATGTTGAATTGTTAATAAATTCATTAGAAAGAAACCCTTTTTTAAATGCTGCTAGAATTCAATTAATCCAGTATTATATTGACAAAGGACTTGATCATGAAGCAAATTTACAATGGAATGCTTTAGTGGATAACATTGATATTATTGATAAGATAGATGAGAGGGATTTCTACTCAGTTGAAAATTTTATTAGGGAAAAAATTTTGTTTACAGAAATGAGTTGTGTAAGTTATAACATTTTAACAAGTAGACTAAAAACACTATAAAACTCACTAGGGTTCTGTCGCATTACCAGATGATGAATGTGACGGACCCTGCTGGCGCCAGTATACACGGTCGCTAGTGCTAGTTTTTAACTAGTACCGAGTGTGAGTAAAAGAGTGGTGCAAATCGCAAGAACCGCTACAAAAGCGTTCCAAAGTTGGGACAAGTGCCGTGTATAAAGGGATTCTAATAGACATGCATTTTAAAGAGTAGGTTTTAGGATCTTTTTAAAGCTCCTTGCTGTTGGTGTGAGCGTGGTGCAGGGATTCTGAGTGTTGTTTTATGGAATGAGGGATTTAAAAAGGGAGGTCGTTACTGGCTTTCCTTTTTTATGGTGTGCTTTTTAAGATGCGTAAGCTTTCTTTGCTTTATGCTCTCTAATAGTTACATAAAGAAATTTAATAATCAGACCCTTGTCCTCTCCGATTACTACCCCTTTTGGGCTGACTATCCACAACAGCTAGTGCTTTGGAAAGTACTACTGCCACGACCATTTTGAGTAAGGGTTTTTACAAATCCATAACAATAACAAATTAAAAAGGCTTGCTTGGTCATAGTGGCTGTAGTGCTGTGCGGCTGGCAAAGCACTTCGACAAGCTCAGCACAGGCTATGGCGGGAATCAAGGAAAAGACTATATTTATACCGCCCAAAAGGCAGTCGTTCTTTAAAATAAAAAAAGCAGGTTTTAAGCCAAGGTATGCGCAAAAAAAAGTGATTTTTTCTGAAAAAATGCAGTGATTACTATCGGTATGGGATGTTACTTAATAATAGACATGGAGCGGTGGATTCTGACGCGTATCGCTATGGCTTCCAAGGTCAAGAGCGTGATGATGAAGTGAAAGGTGAAGGGAATAGTTATAATTATAAATTTAGGATGTATGATGTGAGACTTGGACGTTTCTTTGCGGTGGATCCTCTTGCTCCAAAATATCCTTTCTATTCCCCTTATCACTTTTCTTCGAATACACCAATTTATTCAATTGAATTAGAAGGATTAGAATCTTCTAAAATTATTAACGAAGCAGAAAAATACGTTGGAACACAATATGAATTTGGAGGGAAAAACCCTGTCGAGAGTAATATAGGTCTCGTTTCAGATAACATGTCTACTACATCGGATAATTACTTAACCTGGCAAGGTATGGGTGATGATTTATGGATGATTTCAAGTTATCATCCACAACATTATAAGAAGCACAAAGGAATCAATGAAGTTTGCACTGGAGGTGATGTTTGGGGTCATTTTTTTGAAGCAAGAAATGCCGTTTATAATCGTTATGATATTCCTGATAATTATTCTGTAGGGATTGATTGTAGTGGATTTACTAAACAAGCGTATTCAAAAGATCAAGAATTATTGATGAGTAGATTAGTTGATGGGTCTACTGGACAATTACGTCATTTTGAAAAAGCTCAAAAGTTAAATATAGCTTTTGTTCATAAAGATTCAGAGTTAATATCTGAGGGAGATTGGGTTTATAGACCAGGTCATGTGATGATTGCAACTGGAAATGTTAAGCGAAACGAATCTGGTCAAATCGTTTCATTTGAAACATTAGAAGCAAAAGGTACAGGTGATGGTACTGTAAAGACTTGGCGAAATGTTTATAATTCCAGAGGAAAGAAGAAGAATTATACCTTTGCTCATCCGCATAGGACGTCAGATACTACCTACGACCTTCATCCCGATGAATCTTATGGTGTTTTTAATGAGTTTAAGAGGCCATTTGTTGGTCCCTTAAAGGAATGCCAACAGCGAGAAAATGAAGGAAGCGATTATAATTTAATCCGAACACAAAATAATATAAACCAAACAACTGTAACAGATTATGAAATTGATAAAAACCCTTAACAGCAGCCTATTATTATTATTATTATTATTTAGTGGGTGTTTTCATTCTGCAAAAAAAGAGGTGTTTAATCAGGAAATTGCAAAGGACTCTGCAAAACCTCAAAAGGAAAAAATGATAGACTCAACTCAATATGATATAAATACTATAGAACCCAAAACAAAACAGAAAAAAATGAATCGCTATCTTACAAATAACCTTAGTTTTTTATCTAAAAGTGATTTAAATGTAGTGGGCATAAGATATGATAGTTTAAATAATATCTCAATAATTAACGCAGAAGTCTTTGATTATGCTTGCAATTTTCAGGTTTGGTTTTTCTTAAACAAAAATAAAGAGAATAAATATCAAAACATATATTTTCAGAGTTGTGATTCTGAACCAAGTGAATTGGAAAAAGTTAATGTTTATGAGTCATTTGAATCAATTCCTAAAGGTTTAGTAGTTAGATATTCGGAATATAATTCTAAAGGAGAATCGATTAAAAAAGATACAATATTCTCTTTTAAGGTTTTATCGCATTAACGTGTATTAAACGTTGCAAATCGTTAAAACTGCGACAAAAGTGTTCCAAGGTTGGGACAAGTGCCGTGTATAATGGGATTGTTGCAAATCATCAAACCCGCGATAAAAGCGTTCCAAAGTTGGGACAAGTAATATAAACAAAGGGATTTCAATAGATATGGTTTTTAAAGAGTTGGTCTTAGGATCTTTTTAAAGATCCTTGCTGTTTGTGTGAGCAAGGTATAGGGATTCTGAGTGTTGTTTTATGGAATGAGTTATGAAAAAAGGAAAGTCGTTACGGGCTTTCCTTTTTTTATTGTGTGCTTTTAAGATGCGTAAACCTTCTTTGCTTTATACTCTCTAATAGTTACATCATGAAATTTAATAATCAGACCCTTGTCCTCTCCGATTATATCCCCTGCTGGGCTGACTATCCACAACAGCTAGTGCATTGGGAAGTACTACTGCCACGACCATTTTGAGTAAGGGTTTTTACAAACCCATAACAATAACAAATAAAAAACGCTTGCTTGGTCATAGTGGCTGTAGTGCTGTGCGGCTGGCAAAGCACTTCGACAAGCTCAGCACAGGCTATGTCAGGAATCAAGGAAAAGACTATATTTAAGCAACCGTAAAAGGCAGTCGTTCTTTAAAATAAAAAAAGCAGGTTTTAAGCCAAGGTATGCGCAAAAAAAAGTGATTTTTTCTGAAAAAATGTAGTGACTACTATCCGTATGGTATGTTACTTAATAATAGATATGGAAGTGTGGATTCTGACGCATACCGATATGGTTTTAACGGTATGGAAAGGGATGATGAAGTAAAAGGTGAAGGGAATAGTTATACTACTTTCTTTAGAAAATTTGACTCTAGGCTGGGAAGAACTTTTAGTTTAGACCCTGTAATGAGATCTGAAATGAGTATGTATGGAATGATGTCAAATAATCCAATTGTAAAAATTGATCCTTTAGGGGATGATGATTACTTCTCAATAAGAGGTGCTTACTTCGGGTCAGACGATAAAAAATCTAAATTGATAAAAATTGTTTGTGAAGGTGAAGAAATATCATTTTATAATTCTATAATACTCGGTGTAGAGAGTATCAGTAATAATAGTAATTTATTAACAGATTATAATTTTAATACTTTTGAAAATCAAAACATGTTACTGACTATAGCAAATTATTATTCCGGAAAATTAAACGTTCATGAAGTAAATAGCGTAAAGGAAAACATCAAGCTAAATGGAAAACGAAAATCTATTATGACTACGAGAAACAAAAAGGAAATTTTTATTAGCTTGGATAATAAAGGTAATATATCTCCTGCTATTGGTCATATAGGTAATATGAAAAGTACTATCGTTCATGAGGATGGTCATATAAGAGATAAGGATGAGAGAACGGATCTAGATCATACTGAGAGATATTTAGAACAAATTGATCATGAAACATTTGACGAAATTTCGCAAGATTATAAAGAAACATTATTTAGCCATTCTACAGACTATCTAAATAAGTATCTTAGGAATAATGAACTGAACAGTTTTGACAATCAATCTTTTAGCAGTAGGATTGATAATGTAAAAAATAGAGTTAATGATTTTAATCTCCGATCAGTTTTCACAGGGTTTCAATTAAACTTTGATGAAGAAAACTTAAGAGTATCTTATGAACAAATATACGTGGCTCCACCTATTGACATTGGTAAATAAACAATTTTATGTATAGATTTTTAACTATTTATCTTTACTTTCTTTTAATTACACTAACTAGTTGTGAAAACAAGAAAGTATCATTTGAAAATGACCTAACGAATCAAAAAATTAAAATTTGGAAAGAATATGAAAAAAATAATTTAAGTTATGTTTTTAATGGGATAGTCGCCTTCGATTATAATAACAAAGAATGGCATGAATGCAAAAGAAATTATCTTAATCCTGAAGTGTTAAGCACATATCAATTTGATGATGTTGAATGGACAAATAATACCTATATAATTAAAGAGATAGATAATAAATTGACCTTAAAATATAAAAGTTATAGTTTAGAGGTGTCTAAAATTCAAAATGATACTATTTATTTCAAAAAAAGTGGAAAAGAGTATTTGTTTGTACGCTTTAAAGATGATATAACACATAATAATTGTTGGTAGAAAAAATGGTAGTGCAAGTATCAAGTGTAGTACAACCGGTGTAAATCGCAGGAACCTCTTGCTGGCGTGAGAATCCACGCCGGCTAGTGCTAGTTTGTAACTAGTACCGAGTATGAGTAAAAGAGTAATGAAAAGGAAAGCTAGCGCTGCTACCTGCGAGGGTGTTTTGAAATAGGCTGTCCCATAAATGGGATGTAGCTCAAATAGAGGTCGTTATAATCGCAACTATTTTAGGTTACAAATCATCAAAACCGCTACAAAAGCGTTCCAAGGTTGGGACAAGCACTGGTTGCAAATCGTCAAAACCGCTACAAAAGCGTTCCAAAGTTGGGACAAGTGCCGTGTATAATGGGATTCTAATAGATATGCATTTTAAAGAGTAGGTCTTAGAATCTTTTAAAGTTGCTTGCTGTTTGTGTGAGCGTGGTACAGGGATTCTGAGTGTTGTTTTATGGAATGAGATATTGAAAAAAGGGAAGTCCCCTGATGGCGCTAGTATCCACGGCGGCTAGTGCTAGTTTTTAACTAGTACCGAGTATGAGTAAAAAAGTAATGAAAAGGAAAGCTAGAAATGGTTTTCCTTTTATATTTTAAAGCGAAGCTACATTTTTATTAAAGAAGTCTTTGAACTTCTTTTAGTAAGAAAAGAATCAATCATTTTAAAGCTCATCGAGCGTTCTTCTTCAGCAATATAAAGCAAATCAGAAACTCAGTAATCGTAAACTGACTTTCTTTAAACCATCTAAGAAAAACCCAATACATGGCAGTACACAAATACATCAGTTCTACAGAGAAATATCAGCAGGATGATCTAGAAAGTTTGCAGGAAACGGTAAATATGTTTCATCCTTTTAGTCAATAAGAATCTATCGGTATTTTGCAGGATCTTGATGTGTGTTAAAAACACTTCTGATTTCAACGGTTTGATTTACTTCATCTAGCGTATAAAAAATGATGAAAGGAAAATTTTTAAGAGGTAAACCTCTCACGTTTTTATAGCGTACTTTAAAAAAAGGATTTTGTTCTAAAGCTTTGTATGAGGCTTCTATCTCGATATCAAAATCTTTGAGAACTTTTAAAGAAACATCTGCGTAATACTGATAAGCATCTGCTACGTCTACATCTGCAAGTGGAGAGATCGTAATTTTAAATTCCATGTTGATGCCTCAACTTTTTTAAGGAACTTCTTGCATCTATAAAATCAGCAGCATTTTCTTCTAGACGATTATCAAGAAGTTGTTGAACATCATTATTGCTATCAATAAAGGAATCAATGGAATCTTGCTTGCTGTTTTTAATTGATTGTAGCGTGCTGATTACGGCTTCATCTTTTAGATTAACGAGCCAGTTAATAAGCTCAAGTTTTGCTGTTTGAACATCCATAAAACAAATATAGTAAAAAAGCCAACGCGCGCTGGCCGCACATGCATTTTTGTCTGGCTGCCTAGCTCAAGTTGCACCTTGCTTTTTTATAGCATTTTATCTATTTTAAAAATACGGAAACCATAAAAAAGGTAAAGAGCTGCTGCCATTGCGCTCACACCATCCAAAAGCCCCAAGCGATCTTTATATAATAGAAGTTCTAGCACTTCCCAGCTGGCGCGAGCGTCTCGCTCGTGATCTGGAGTAAACAGGAAGTAAAAAAGAGTTACAAATCATCAAAACCGCGACAAAAGCGTTCCAAAGCCTGTCCTGAGTATATCGAAAGGTTGGGACAAGTATTATGTATAAATGGATCTCAACAGTC
>Ga0307966_1000659_pt1 | contig 28339 bp, 23 predicted proteins | sample OrgLakmetagen646_FD_203141 | JGI IMG/M metagenome (GOLD analysis project Ga0307966, IMG submission 203141) | Saline water microbial communities from Organic Lake, Antarctica - #646 | ecosystem: Environmental > Aquatic > Non-marine Saline and Alkaline > Saline | place: Antarctica: Organic Lake... | reverse complement strand
ACGCGCCCAAAGCTGAAAAAAAGCCACTCATTACCCACACGCACAATCATGCACTCAGCGATAATTATAGCTGGCTAAGAGCCGAAAACTGGCAAGAAGTCATGCGTGAACCCGATAAATTATCAGCAGATATTAGGTCTTATCTAGAGTCCGAAAATACCTATTACAGCCAAGCCATGGCCAGCACCGAAGCACTTCAAAAAAACCTCGTGAATGAAATGCGCGGGCGGATCAAAGAAGATGATAATTCGGTACCCGTCAAAAATGGGCCATTTGCTTATGCAGTGAAATATAATCAGGGAGCAGAGCATCCGATTTATGTTCGTACGGCAAGAGACGGTGGTAATGAGCAAATATTACTTGATGTAAACCATGAAGCCAAAGGGCAGGATTACTTTGAACTGGGTTTGGTAGATGAAGATCCCACTCATAGCATATTAGCATGGAGCTTTGATGATTCTGGCGCGGAATGCTACACCTTGGTGTTCCGTGATATCCCGACTGGCAAAGACCGTAGCACAAAGATAAAGGATGTGGGCAGTGCAGCTTGGGCAAACTCTAACACCCTTTTTTATACGAGAGTAGATAGTAACCATAGGCCTTCAAGAGTGTATCGCCATACGCTTAATACAGACCCGGCAACTGATGTCTTGGTATATGAAGAGCATGATCCCGCTTTTTACTGTGCGGTAGGTTTAACCCGTTCTGAGCAGTACATTGTGATTGCCAGTGGAATGAACGACCAAGATGAGCTCTATGTGATTTCCACAGATGACGTTGACGCTGCCCCTAGCTTGATTCAGAAACGACAGCCAGGTTTGGAGTATGACCTTGAGCATCAAGGTGAGCGTTTCTTGATTCACACTAATGCGCACGGCGCGATAGATTTTAAGATTGTAGAAACGCCAGTCAATGCCACATCTATAGAAAATTGGAAAGATGTGTTGCCCCACAAGGCCAATCGTATGGTGCTGTCATGCTGCGCTTATAAAGATTGGGTGATCTGGATGGAACGAGAGAACGCTTTGCCACGTATCTGCATGATGAATGATAGGGGGGAAATTACTGAAATTGCCATGGACGAAGAAGTGTATTCATTGAGCATGGCACCGAGTCCTGAGTTTGACAGCGGCGAGCTGCGTTTTACCTATTCGTCGCCAAGTACTCCACGGCAAGTGTTTGACTATAATTTGAGTACCCGCCAACGCACCTTACTTAAACAAGCTGAAATTCCCTCCGGTCATAATAGTAAAGACTATATTACTAAACGAATATTAGCCAAAAGCCATGATGGGGCTGAAGTGCCGGTAACAATCCTGCACCACAAAGATACCGCTATTGATGGCACAGCTCCGTGTTTATTAGAGGGCTATGGCTCATACGGGATATCTATACCTGCGGGGTTTTCGAGTAATCGCTTATGTTTGGTTAATCGTGGTTTTATCTATGCCATTGGACATGTGCGCGGCGGCGAAGAAAAGGGAAGGGCATGGTATGAGGGAGCAAAGTTTGGCCACAAACCCAACTCCTTTCACGATTTTATTGCGAGCGGGGAAACTCTTGCACAACTTAATTACACTGCACGCGGTAATATTGTTATTACGGGTGGGTCAGCGGGTGGATTGTTAGTGGCCGCAGCGGTAAATATGGCACCTGATTTGTTTGCCGGCGTTATTGCTGATGTACCCTTTGTGGATGTACTCAATACTATTCTTGATGCCAGCTTACCCTTAACACCTGCAGAATGGTCGCAGTGGGGCAATCCAATTGAAAGCAAACAAGCCTTTAACGACATAGCCGGCTATTCGCCCTATGACAATATTGAGCGCCAAGACTACCCAGCTATGTTAGTAACGGCTGGCCTATCGGATCCACGAGTGACATATTGGGAGCCAGCTAAGTGGGTAGCAAAACTGCGAGAATATAAAACTGATAATAATATTTTGCTGTTAAAGACAAACATGTCGTCAGGACATTTTGGCATATCGGGTCGCTTTGCGGCTTTAGAGGATGACGCAAGAGCTTACGCTTTTGCTTTGAAGGTAGTCGGTTTGAACTAGCTTTTAACGAGCGCTGCGTCATATAAGGTCTACTTTGCTAGTGTTTAGTAATCCGACAAGCCAAAGCCAAAAGGAAATAAAGCATTTTCGTCAAATTGGTTCAGGGGTAAGTCGGCAAAAGACTTAGGCCATGCGTAAGGTGATTTCCCAACTGGAGAAAAGCCATCAACTGCAAATAAAAAGTCGGCGACGCCAGCGCCCTCAGAGCCGGGTAACCATGAGGCAATAAATGCATCACTTTTATTTAGGTCTTCTTCAATGATTAAGGTTCTCCCTGAGATTAATACGACGACCACAGCTTTGTTTAATTGTTTACAGCTGTCTATATAGCCTTTATGGCGCTCGCTTAGCCAAAGTTGGTCAGTATCGCCCTTAAACTCTGCGTAGGGTTGCTCGCCTACTACAATGACTGCGATGTTGGCATCCATCTCGGCGGTGCAGCCTTGTGCCAAACCGATTGCGTCATTTGCCCAATTTTTTCTTGCAGGGTCATTTTTTCAATCAGTGCTTCAACAATTTCAGATTCAGTATCATACTGGCATAGGTTAATGCGCTCAGTACCCCACTCACAAACAATATCAGGCTTCACTGTCTCTTCAATAAAGGGCGCACCAAGTCTTATGTTCTTAACACTGACGAATAGCCCTTGCCTGAAAAAAAAGGTCATATACACTTAAGCGTATCGCTATTTCGTATATCGTAAAGATTAACACCCACCTCACTTGTAAGCGAGTTTATGAAACGATTTTATAAAGATTTCAATCAGTTCAAGGTACGTCAAATTTATACCTTACTCACAGATGCTGGCATTCCGTGTACGATTAAAAATGAGTTCATTCAAGGAGCTAGTGGAGAAATTCCGCATCATGAAGCCCTACCTGAGGTCTGGTTGTTAGATGCTGATTGGGAGCCAAAGGCTGAAGCTCTTATGGCCCAGTTTGATGAAGATGTCGCTGCCGAGGATGTATTGCCTTTTGACTGGATTTGCGAGAATTGTAAACAAAGCAATGAGCGACAGTTTCGTATTTGCTGGAAGTGCGAAACGCCGCGTTCAGAGAGTTAACAAGGACTTGTTAACAACGGCTAATCAGCGCTCGAACCGGCAAATAACCAACTTTCATATATTAAGCATGCCGAAACGCTGTCGACCTTTTCTTTGCTCAATTTTTTATAACCGCCGAGTTCAAACAGCCGGGCTTTTGCCTCTACAGTAGAGAGCCTTTCATCTTGATAATGCACGGGTAAATTATATTTGTGAGCTAAGCGACGTCCAAATTTTTTTGCGTTATCAGTAATTGCTTGAGGTGTGCCATCCATATTCAAAGGTAGACCTACTACTAATACACTTGGTTGCCAGTCTAAAATAGTTTTTGCCACAACATCCCAATTTGGAATGCCGTCTGTGGCTCTTAATGCTGCCAACGGAGATGCTGTGCTGGTAATGCGTTGGCCTACTGCAACACCAATACTTTTCATGCCAAAGTCAAACGCTAAGGCCGTTTGATGCTGCATCTAAGCGTTACCCGACTGTTGGGTAAGTTGCCAAACATCAACGCCCAATTTATTGACCGAGGCCTGCCATTTCTTATGAATAGGCGTATTAAATAATATCTCTTCGTCAGCCTCAATGGTGAGCCATGCATTAGCCTGAATTTCTTGTTCTAATTGGCCTGCTTCCCAGCCGGCGTAGCCAAGTGCGACTAGAGAGCGCTCTGGACCTAATTCGTTTCCTAGCACCGAAAGGATATCTTTAGATGTAGTCACCATAACAGTCGGCGTTACCTTTGCGCTGGAGCTCCAACCCTCTTGTGTACTATGGATTACAAAACCTCGGTCTGGATGTACCGGTCCGCCACACACCACAATTTTGTCCCTTTTATCTTCATTAACGGTGGCTTTGTTGTCACTTTGCTTAATGAGCTCACGAAAAGTCATAGCAGATGGATGATTGATCACGATACCCATAGCGCCTTCATCATTGTGTTCCAGTATATAGGTCACAGAGCGTCCGAAATACTCATCATCTAACGCAGGCATAGCGACTAAAAAATGATTTTGTAAACTGCTTATTTGCTCAATATCGGCCACAGCGTTAGCTTCTCCTAAAGGCGTTTTTCGATTGCATCAAAAATTTTGCCACAAATGTTAACTGGGTATGCGGCTTCTATTTCACGCACACATGTAGGTGAGGTGATATTGATTTCAGTTACCTTATTACCAATCATATCTAGACCCACAATGATGATACCTCTAGACGGCATGTCTTTGGCAATTGCTTGAGCGACGGCCATATCTTGTTCGCTTACCTCTTGTGCTTGACCTGAGCCACCAGCGGCTAAGTTTCCACGAGTTTCATTGGCCGCAGGAAGGCGTGCCAAGCAATAGGGAATGACTTCACCATCGATTAATAAAATGCGTTTATCACCTTGTTTTATTTCTGGCATATATCGCTGTACCATTGCGTGAACGCTGCCATTTGCAGTTAAGACTTCACTGATCACGCCTAGATTATTACCGTCTTCGCTAACTCTAAAAATGTTAGTACCGCCCATGCCGTCCAGAGGCTTACAAATGATGTCTTTGTGCTTGTTATGAAACGCTCTAAAGGCTGACTTTTGAGTGGTCACTAAGGTATCAGGAATAAACTCAGGATAAAGCGAGGTAAAAAGCTTTTCATTAAAGTCTCTCAACGCTTGTGGTTTATTTACTACTAAAGCACCTCTGCGCTCGGCTAGCTCTAATATATGAGTCGCATATAAAAATTCACTGTCGAAGGGGGGATCTTTACGCATCATTATGACGTCTAAGGTACCAAGATTAATCTCCTGCTCACTGATTACACTGTAGTAATTTGTTGCGTGGTCGGTTACCGATATTGTTTGCGAGGTGGCTAAAGGCTCGCCGTTATCGATACTGAGGTCTTTTTGCTGGATGTAATAAAGTTCGAAACCACGGCGCTGCGCTTCAAGTAATAAAGCAAAGCTTGTATCTTTTTTTGTATTTATGGCGGTGATGGGATCCATCACCATGCCTAATTTTTTTACAGCCATTCGATTGTCTCTTTACGTGTTATGTACTTAGTGTGGTGCTTTAGCGCAAAATTACAAGCTAAAGGTCACCATGTAGTGCCTGTAATACTGCAATACTGGTTGCTGCAGCTGTTTCTGTGCGTAAAATACGTGGGCCCATGTTAACGGCGGTGTACCCTATTTGCTCCGCGGTGTAGACCTCTTGCTCAGAAAAGCCGCCTTCCGGTCCAACTAATAGCTGAAAGCCTTGAGGATGTCTGGCAAGTCCTGACAAATACGTTTGACTACCTGGCGCTAGTATAATCCGCTTTTGCAGCGTACTGACTTTTATAAATTGACCAAACGTCATTGCTGGATGAAGCGATGGAATACAATTGCGCTGGCTTTGTTCGCAAGCACCAATGATAATTTTTTGCCATTGTTCATGCTTTTTCTCCCAACGCTCCTGACTGAGTTTTACATTACAAAACTCTGTTAGCACCGGCGTGATTTCAGAAACCCCAAGCTCGACTGCTTTTTGCAGAGCATAGTCCATACGGTCGCCTTTGGACACACCTTGCGCTAAGTGAATTTGAAGCGGTGATTCTACGTTCAAACTGATTTGTGCATTAATAACGACTTTGGTTTGTTTTTTATGAGGCGCTACTACGTCGGCAGTATAATCAGCGCCGTTGCCATTAAATAAAACGATAGGCGCATTTTCGCGTAAACGCAAAACAGTGCTTATGTAGTGTGAAACCGATTCTTCAAGTGTGATTTCGTCGTCAGCTTGTAGAGCTTGCGTAGTATAAAATCTGGGTATGCGCATATTTAATAAGATTAGTTATAACTGAGCTAAGTATCGCAGATTAGTAGGATAAAGAGGAGCGCTTTTAAGGGAATGTGTGTTTTGAAATTAAGGTTTTAGAAATAGAGTAATTGTTATTGATACGCAACATTATTGACATTTGCAGTATAGATAAAAACGGAGGCTATGCAGCCTCCGTCCGTTGTTTTTGTAAACTGTAAGCAGCTTCGTTGGATTGTGATATTGGATCTGGTTTAAGGCCAGAAGCCTTCTCTTTTGTATTTTCAGCTATTGAACTCGTTGCATGAGCATCTTTGCGAGCATAAACAGTGTTCTTGCCACGAGGCTCAGTCAAACAGAAAGCAAACAACGCTATTAGCACTAAAAATAAAAATGTTAAAATGATTATCGAGAAGTCCATACTCTTGTATCTCCTTTGCGTCAATGGTTGAAATTTATACACCCTTATAAATTCCAATGCAAGCAAAAGTGTTGCAAATTTGCTACACAAGATATTAAGTCCATGAATATAATGGTAAATTTATTTGATATAAAATTAAAAAAAATTAATAAAGCTTTGCGAGAAGAATGAAAGTGGTAGACAATACACAGAACATAGATTATTCAAAATAATAAAATTTATGAATAAGGAAAGTTACCATGTTTAATTTTAAGTCAACCGTTGATGCTGCGGCGGTTCAATCGCCTATAGCTGACGCATCAAAGCTTTTAGAACTAAGCCCTGATGATGCTTCAATGTATCTGAATGATTATGTCATACCTTTTGCGATTCAATTAGGCGTCGCGGTCATAATCTTCATCATTGGTAAGATTGTAGTTAACTTATTGGTTAATTTAGTCGGTAAATTGCTAACCCGTGCTAAGTACGACCCAATGCTTGTGGATTTCTTAAAGTCTATTGCAAAAGCTGTATTGATGTTGTTTGTTATCGTGGCAGCATTAGACCAGTTGGGCGTTAATACTACCTCCATGGTTGCTATATTAGGTGCCGCTGGTTTAGCCATTGGTCTGTCGTTACAAGGTTCACTGCAAAACTTTGCGGCAGGGGTAATGTTGTTAGTGTTTAAACCATTTAAGTCAGGTGATTTTGTTGACGCTGGCGGCGATATGGGCACGGTTAAGAGCATTGGTATTTTTACCACAGTAATGAATACGCCCGACAATAAAGAAATTATCATACCAAATGGCGCTATTTATAGCGGCAACATTACTAACTTCTCAGCCAAAGATACGCGCCGAGTGGATATGGTGTTTGGCATTGGTTATGGCGATGACTTGAAAAAAGCGAAATCATTACTCGAAGAAATGGTTAAAGCTGACGAGCGTGTATTGGCAGAGCCAGCGCCGCAAATCGCGGTGTCTGAATTAGGTGATAGCAGTGTGAATTTTGTTGTACGCCCATGGGTTAATGCAAGTGATTATTGGGGACTTAAGTTTGATTTCACTGAAGCAGTGAAACTTCGTTTCGACCAAGAAGGGATCTCTATTCCATTCCCTCAAATGGATGTCCATGTTCATAAAGAAGCAAAATAAGCTTGGTTTGTTTGAGTTGTTGATAACTCAACAACTTAGGAAATGAAAGCCTCTAACAAAGAGTCCAACATCTAATGTTGGACTTTTTTTGTAAAACAAAGGCCCAGATTCTAAAGATAAACTCGGTAAATTGAGAGCTATGTGCAATTAGGCTTATTTGCAACTGCATTGTATTGAGCTAATGCATTCGGCATGTTGGCTTTTAAATTTGCCATCCGCGTTTCTGGTGCAGGGTGGGTAGACATGATCTCTAAAGGACGATTACCACCGCTAGCACGGTTCATGTTTTGCCATAAGTTTACTGATTGGCGTGGGTCAAAACCTGCTTTTGACATTAGGTCTAAACCAATTACGTCGGCCTCACTTTCATGCGCTCTACTAAAGGGCAGGGCAACACCAACTTGAAAACCTAATCCAAGTGCGGACATAATTGCGCCAGATTGGCTTACATTGTTTGACTGAAGAGCAATGTTAACCGCTTCTTGGCTTATACCAATGAGGGTCGACTGACTCATTCTTTCATTACCGTGCTGTGCTAGCACGTGGCCCACTTCATGACCAATCACCGCAGCCACTTGATGCTGATTTTCTGCAATACCGAGTAAACCGGTATAAACGCCAATTTTCTTGCCAGGTAACGCAAATGCGTTAACCTGCTCAGAATCAAATACTACCACTTCCCAGTCTTCGGAGTTCTCATTTGGACCAAGCTGAGCAATGATATTATTACTGATGCACTGCACAAAACGATTGGTCACCATGGTAGTAGAAATCGGCGTTTCTTGCTTCATCCCAGCGAACGCTTGTGCACCCGATTGCGCAAGCTGCGCATCAGAATATAAAAGCACTTGATTGCGGCCAGTGGGTGAAGTTGCGCAAGCGCCCAACATTGCTATTGCGCTTGCTACCATTAATCCATGTTTAATATATGCTTTCATACTCTCATCCTGTTGCAATTATGGGCGAGTTGCCCACGCTTGATTTGGATTATATCTGAGCATCGTCTTTCAATACAGCAGCTCTATCGGTTTTTTCCCATGGGAATTCGTCGCGACCAAAGTGACCGTAAGCTGCAGTGGGTAAATAAATAGGGCGCTCTAAATCTAGCATCTGGATGAGGCCATATGGGCGCAAATCAAAATGACGCTTAATTAAATCCACTAAAGCATCGTCATCGATGACGCCAGTGCCGAATGTGTCAACACTAATTGAGGTAGGTTGAGCCACCCCGATTGCATACGAAACTTGAATTTCGCAACGCTGAGCCAAACCTGCGGCTACAATATTCTTTGCCACGTAACGTCCTGCGTAAGCGGCACTGCGGTCTACTTTTGATGGATCTTTACCAGAAAACGCACCGCCACCATGACGCGCCATGCCGCCATAGGTATCGACAATAATTTTGCGCCCTGTTAAACCACAATCGCCCATTGGGCCGCCAATCACAAAGCGACCGGTAGGATTGATATGGTATTGGGTATTTGCAGTGAGCCACTGTGCAGGTACAACGGGTTTAATGATTTCTTCCATTACTGCTTCGCGAATTGTCGCGTTATCAACGCTGTCGCAATGCTGCGTAGACAGTACAATCGCATCAATTGCTACTGGTTTACCATTCTCATAAACAAAGGTGACTTGGCTTTTTGCATCGGGTCTTAGCCAAGGTAGCGTACCGTTTTTGCGCAAGGTTGCCTGTTGCTGCATTAGGCGGTGTGCATAGGTAATGGGTGCCGGCATTAATACGTCAGTTTCGTTACTTGCATAGCCAAACATTAGACCTTGGTCTCCAGCGCCTTGTTCTTCAGGGTGCTCGCGGTCTACGCCTTGGTTTATGTCGCCTGATTGTTTACCAATAGCGTTTAATACTGCGCAAGACTCACCATCAAAGCCCATGTCTGAATGAGTATAACCAATGTCTTTGACTGTTTTGCGCGCAAGTTCTTCAATATCGACCCAAGCAGTGGTGTTAATTTCACCTCCAACTAATACCATGCCGGTTTTAACGAAGGTTTCGCAGGCGACTCTAGCCTGAGGGTCTTCTTTAAGTATGGCGTCGAGCACTGCATCTGAAATTTGGTCTGCTATTTTGTCTGGGTGTCCTTCAGAAACTGATTCTGAAGTGAATAAACGTGATGTCATGAATTGTCCTGAATATGGTGATTACTGTAGTGACCACTATCGTTATTTGAGTTACGCCAAGTTCGTAAATTGATTGGCTTTGTGGACTCGTCAAGTTATTTGACTCGACCCTAATATGCGCACAGTGTAATATATTTGCGTCTAGACGTCTAAAAGTCTATTTGATTATTTATAGAGTTCGTAAGTTAACTGAATAAAGATCACATTTTAAAGCGTTTTTGGGCGCTGTTTTGACTTAACGAGCCATAAATGCGCTTTTTAAAATGCTCGTGAGCCGAAAAATATGCAGATAAATGAATTAATGATTGAAGTGACTATAGTGTCAGGCCACAATATATAGTTAAACATATCTGACGCGGCTTGAAATGTCGCGCGCAATGCAGCCCTACAAAAAGCCGCATCTAATTGGATTCTAAAGGAGAATACATGTCATCACGCCGCCACCTCGCTAATGCTATACGAGCCCTCAGTATGGACGCTGTTCAACAAGCTAATTCTGGCCACCCTGGTGCGCCAATGGGAATGGCAGATATTGCGCAAGTATTGTGGTGTGATTATCTCTCTCATAATCCTAAAAACCCGAATTGGGCCAATAGAGACCGTTTTATTTTATCCAATGGTCACGGCTCTATGTTGTTGTATTCATTACTTCATCTTACCGGTTATGAATTACCACTAGAAGAATTGAAAAACTTCCGCCAATTACATTCTAAAACCCCTGGCCACCCCGAATATGGCTATGCGCCAGGCGTTGAGACAACCACAGGCCCATTAGGCCAAGGTATTTCAAACGCTGTTGGTATGGCTTTGGCAGAGAAAGTTCTAGCCGCTCAGTTTAACCGCGATAACTTTGATATCGTCAACCATTACACTTATGCCTTTTTAGGTGATGGCTGCCTAATGGAAGGTATTTCTCATGAGACCTGTTCACTTGCGGGTACTCTTGGACTTGGCAAATTAATCGCATTTTGGGATGACAACGGCATTTCAATTGATGGTGAAGTAGAAGGCTGGTTCAGTGACGATACGCCAAAACGCTTTGAAGCTTATGGTTGGCAAGTAATTGCTGATGTAGATGGTCACGACCCTGAGCAGCTCGCCAGCGCTATTGATCAAGCAAAAGCGCAGGCTGATAAACCTACGCTCATTTGCTGTAAAACTACGATTGGTTTTGGCTCTCCAAACAAACAAGGCAAAGAAGATTGTCATGGCGCGCCTTTGGGTGTCGATGAAATTGCTCTCACTCGTAAAGCCTTAGACTGGTCGTATGGGCCTTTTGAAGTACCTGCAGATGTTTACGCACAGTGGGATGCTAAAGACAAAGGCGCCCAAGCCGAAGCTTCGTGGCAAGCAAACTTTGCCGAGTATCAGCAAGCGCACCCAGAACTCGCGCAAGAGTTTGTTCGTCGTAAAACCAATGTGTTGCCAGACAATTGGCATAAAGACGCGACGAAGTACATTAATGCCTTGCAACAAAATCCACAAAACATTGCGACTCGTAAAGCTTCGCAAAACGCACTTAATGCATTTGGACCTATGTTGCCAGAATTACTCGGCGGTTCTGCTGACCTAGCAGGTTCTAACCTGACAATTTGGAATGGCTCTAAAGGCGTATCGAAAGAAGACGCCAGCGGTAATTATATCTATTACGGTGTTCGCGAGTTTGGTATGTCGGCAATGATGAATGGCATTACTTTATATGGCGGCTTTAAGGCCTATGGCGCAACCTTCTTAATGTTTATGGAATACGCCAGAAATGCGGTACGAATGGCAGCTATCATGAAACAGCCCGCTATCTTTGTGTATACCCATGATTCAATAGGTTTAGGTGAAGACGGGCCGACGCATCAACCGGTTGAGCAACTCGTTTCTCTGCGCTCTACACCAAATTTAGACAACTGGCGTCCATGCGATCAGGTCGAATCTGCGATTGCATGGAAAGCGGCAATTGAACGCAGTGACGGGCCAACTACACTTATCTTTACCCGTCAGGGCTTAGCGCAGCAAACGCGAGACCCTCAGCAGGTAAGTGATGTTGAACGTGGCGGATATGTGTTGGTTGATAGTGTAACTCCAGCCGAAATTATATTAATTGCGACAGGTTCTGAAGTACAACTAGCAGTAGAAGCCGCACAGCATCTAAGCGAGCAGGGTAAGGCAGTGCGCGTCGTATCAATGCCATGTACAGACGTATTTGACCGTCAGTCTGCGAGCTATAAAGAACAAGTTCTGCCAGCCAGTACGACCAAGCGTGTTGCCGTGGAGGCTTTAGCAAAAGATACTTGGTATAAGTATGTTGGTTTGAATGGCGCAGTAATAGGTATGGATACTTTTGGTGAGTCTGCTCCGGCGGGTGATTTATTTAAGCACTTTAATATCACAGCACAAGCCGTGGTAGATGCGGCGCTCGCCTTATAAACGGCGATTAATATAACTATTTAAGGATATGTAAACGTGCTTCGTATCGGCATCAACGGGTTTGGCCGTATTGGCCGCAGTGTAGTGCGAGCTTTATATGAAAATGGCTATCGAGATCGTATTCAGGTTGTGGCAATCAATGAGATTGCCGAACCTGAAGGGATCGCACATTTGCTGCAGTATGATAGCACTCATGGGCGTTTCCGTTATAAAGTCAATCATCTACAAAACAACCATAAAAGCACACTGCTTGTTAACCAAGACGAGATAGCCTTGTTTCACGAAAAGCGCATCGAAAATATCAATTGGGCGGCATATAAAGTAGATATAGTACTAGAGTGTAGCGGTGTTTATTCTTCCGCCGACGATGCTAAAGAGCATATGCGTCAAGGTGTAAAAAAAGTCCTGTTTTCACAGCCTTGTGGCCAAGATATGGATACTACGATTATCTATGGTGTCAATCACAAAAGCCTAGTTCCAGAGCACACTGTGGTCTCTAACGGCTCATGCACCACCAACTGTATCGTGCCGGTTATTCAAGCATTAGATAGGGCATTTGGTGTTGAAAGCGGCACTATTACTACCATTCATTCATCTATGCATGACCAACAGGTTATTGATGCCTATCATCCTGATTTGCGGCGCACACGAGCAGCGAGTCAGTCGATCATTCCTGTAGACACTAAATTGGCCCGTGGCATAGAGCGAATACTGCCTAAATTTGCTGGTAAATTTGAAGCTATTGCAGTCAGAGTGCCGACTATCAACGTTACCGCGATGGATTTGAGCGTAACTTTGCGAGACAAAGTAAATGTTGCCCAAGTCAATCATGTGCTTGCCAATGCCTCAGTAGACTTTCCGCCCAATATTATTGATTACACCGAAGCCCCGCTAGTGTCTGTCGACTTTAATCATGACCCACATTCTTGTGTAGTGGATGGCACGCAAACGCGGGTGAGTCATAAACAACTCGTGAAAACTCTGCTTTGGTGTGACAACGAGTGGGGCTTCGCCAATAGAATGCTCGATACCTCTTTATATATGCATCAGGTGGGATATTAATCCAATCTAACGTTTCAGAAAAGGAGCAAAAAATGCCAATTAAAACTATGTCTGAATGTGATTTACGTAATAAACGTGTGTTAATAAGACAGGATTTAAATGTGCCAGTAAAAAACGGAAGTATTAGCTCAGATGCTCGTTTAAGAGCCTCTATTCCAACCATTGAACAAGCAATTAAACAGGGCGCAGCCGTAATGGTGATGTCGCATTTAGGTCGCCCAACCGAAGGCCAGCCTGAACCTGAGTTCTCATTAAAGCCAATTGCTGATTATCTTGCTCAGCACTTGCCAGTTAAAGTTAATTTTGTCACTCAATATTTAAACGATAGTGTAACTGATGCGCCAGTAGGTGAAGTGACCATACTTGAAAATGTTCGCTTCAATATAGGTGAAAAAGCGAATGAGGAAACACTTTCAAAAGCCTACGCAAATCTGTGTGATGTATTTGTAATGGATGCCTTTGGCACTGCTCATAGAGCACAAGCGAGTACTCACGGTGTGGCCAAATTTGCTAAAGAGGTGTGCGCAGGACCATTGCTAGATGCTGAGCTGAAGGCACTGTCTAAAGCGCTCGATAACCCTAAGCGCCCACTTGTAGCTATTGTTGGTGGCTCAAAAGTGTCAACCAAATTGACGGTGCTAGCGAGCTTGGCAAATAAAGTGGACCAACTCATTGTGGGTGGCGGTATTGCCAACACCTTTATTGCAGCGCAAGGTCATAGTGTTGGAAAATCTCTTATGGAGGAGAGTTTGCAAGACGAAGCCAAAAGGCTCACCGATTTAGCAAAGGCCAATGGCGGAGAAATACCTATCCCAACGGATGTAGTTGTGGGGAAAGCTTTCGCAGAAGATACACCCGCGGTTATTAAAATGGTAGATGCAGTAGAAAGCGATGATATGATTTTTGATATTGGACCACAGACATCTGCATATTTGGCTAATATCTTAAAAAATGCCGGCACTATCGTATGGAATGGCCCGGTTGGCGTGTTCGAGTTTGACCAGTTTGGGGAGGGTACAAAAGCGATTGGTGAAGCGATGCATTTTCAATTGCAGGCGGTGGCGATACGCTAGCGGCGGTAGACAAGTATGGCATTGCCGACAAAGTGTCCTATATTTCAACAGGCGGTGGCGCTTTTCTAGAATTTTTAGAAGGAAAAGAACTCCCTGCTGTGGCAATATTAGACAGACCATAAATTCAAAATAATACAATATACCTAGTAAACACGAGGACAAACGGACCATGACAACACAAGCCCAACAAAACATGCTAACTAAAGTGCAGCAGGAAAATGGCTTTATTGCCGCCTTGGACCAAAGTGGCGGTAGCACACCTAAAGCACTAAAACTCTATGGTGTAGACGAAAGTGCATACGCCAATGACGAAGAAATGTTTGCTTGTGTGCATGCTATGCGAACCCGCATCATTACCAGTCCTGCATTTGATGGCACGCGTGTATTAGGGGCTATTTTGTTTGAAAACACACTTGATAGAGACATTGAAGGGAAGTCGAGTGCACGTTTTTTATGGGAAAATAAAAACGTGGTTCCGTTCTTAAAAGTTGATAAAGGTTTAGCCGACGAAAAAAATGGCGCGCAGGTCATGAAAGCTATGCCAGAATTAGACGCCTTACTTGCAAAAGCAACAGCACAAGATGTTTTTGGCACCAAAATGCGTTCGGTAGTGAAACTTGCGAATCAGGCCGGTGTAGATGCAGTAGTTTCTCAGCAATTTGAAGTTGGTAAGCAGATTATTGCTGCCGGATTGGTACCGATTATTGAGCCGGAAGTCGACATTCATAGTCCTGAAAAAGCGCAAGCGGAAGCCATGCTCAAAGCCGCATTATTAAAAGCGCTTGATGCGCTAAACGACAATCAACTTGTAATGCTAAAGCTGACATTGCCAGAAACAGCGAACTTTTATAAAGAATGTATCGATCACCCAAGAGTCCTAAAGGTAGTGGCGCTGTCAGGTGGATATGTGAGAGAAGAAGCGAATCAGCGATTAAGCGAGAACAAAGGCATGATTGCTAGCTTTTCAAGAGCGTTAACTGAGGGTTTGAATGCTCAGCAAGCTGATGTGGATTTTAATGCTATTTTGGACGCAACAATACAGGGTATCTTCGACGCTTCAAAAACCTAGAACACAGCTATTTTTTGATTGTAGTCCCGCCAATGTTCATACATGCGGGACTTTTTTTAGCCTAGAGCGAGAGTTCAGGAGCGATATTACGCTTTGTATATTCACTCAAAAAATAATCGTTATTTTTACAGGTTGCAATAAGCGCTCAAAACCTAACAAAATCAATGGCTCATGAAATGAACAACACGTTGAGTAATTCTCGTACAATTTTGCTTGTTGAATAGATCGAGGATGTCGTTTATTCTACGCAGACCTTGCTTGTTGCATACATTTGTTGATCGCGTCTGGTCATCGAACAACGGGCTCCGGAAATAGTGAAAATCGATTTAATTTCACACAATATAAAGAGCATAGATAATTATGCCAAGCGAATTTAAGTCATTAAAAATATAAGCGTTTTTATAATAAGAATACAAAAACACAGTAAAATTAAGTTAAATTATAAAGCTGTAATAAAACTGTAAAGGTTGGCAACGACAATCGGCACGCAAAAGTTAGCAGCGTTTAACATTATTAAAATACATAGGGAAACTACAATGTTTACAAACAACAAAATAAGCAAAATCGCGATAGCGGTAGCTTTGTCTGTTGGCCTTTCTACTGCCGCTATGGCGCAAGAAACGTCTTCAGCAATGGAAGGTCAAATTACTAGCCCATCAGGTGGCCCTGCTGCTGGAACGTTGGTTACAGTAGTGCATTTACCTTCTGGAACTAGCCGTCAGACTACGGTTAATGCAAACGGTACGTTCACTATGCGCGGTTTGCGAGTTGGTGGTCCATATCAGATTATTGTTGATTCAGCGGAATTTCAAGACACGACAGTAGACGGCGTTTTCCTTAATTTGGGTGAAGCGTTTGACGTTGCACTTCAATTAGACGCAGCATCTGACGTTGAAGTCATCAGCGTAAGCTCAGCATCTGTTAGCACTTCAGTATTCGGTGCAACGGGTCCACAATCAATCTTCAGCTTAGAAGATTTAGAGAATGCACCGGCGATCAACCGTGACATTAACGACATTGTTCGTGCCGACCCACGTATTTTCGTTGATGAAAGTAACAACGATTCAGTTCGTTGTGGTGGTGCTAGCCCACGCTTTAACAGCTTAACGCTTGACGGTGTTCGTTTAAATGACACTTTCGGTCTCAATAGCAATGGTTACCCAACCGAGCGTATCCCCTTCTCTTTCGACGCAATCCAAGAAGTAGCGGTTGAACTTGCTCCGATGGACGTTGAATACGGCGGTTTTACCGCGTGTAACATCAACGCGGTTATCAAGTCTGGTACTAACGAAATTACTGGCGGTGTGTTTTATGATTACACCAGCGACTCTTTCCGTGGCGATACCGCTGGCGGTGAACAGCGTGATAATGGTAACTACACTGAGAAGCGATACGGTTTTAACATCGGTGCTCCTCTAATTGAAGACAAACTATTTATTTATGCAGCCTATGAAAAACTAGAAGGCGTGCAGTTATTTGATTACAACTTCGGTAATGGCGCAGACCAAGCGGCTGTTGATAGAGTGGTTGAAATTGCTCAACGTGTATACGGTTATGATGCAGGTGGTACTCCAGGTAGTGCTCCTGTAGAAGACGAAAAAGTGTTGTTGAAATTAGATTGGAACATTACAGACGATCATCGTGCTGCGCTTGTTTACATTCAAAATGACGGTTTCAGCTTAAGCCAATCAGACGGCGGCTTTGGTCGCATCTCGTTGTCTAATCACTTCTATGAGCGTGGCGCTGAGTTAGATTCAACGGTTCTTACCTTATATTCAAACTGGACAGACGATTTCTCTACCGAGTTCCGTCTTGGTCAAACTAATTTAGACAATCGTCAGATTTCATTAGATGCAGCTTCTGGTTTTGCTGAAGCATCAATCAGAGCCGGTGGCGGTACTATTTTCATCGGTCCTGATGACTCACGTCAATCAAACGACTTAGACTGGGAACGTTTGGATGTTAAACTTGCTGGTACTTATTACCTAGGTGATCATAAAATCACTGCTGGTGTTGAATATGAAGAGCAAGATGTTTTCAACTTATTTATGCAGCATTCACAAGGTGAATACCGTTTTGGTAGCATAGACGAGTTTGAGCAAGGCCTTGTTGACCGCATTTACTACAACAACTCTGCTGGCACAAATAACCCGGCTGACGCAGGCGCGCAATTTAACTTCAGCATATTGTCTCTATACGTACAAGACGAGTTTTACTTGACTGACGACTTCCAAGTTAAATTGGGTTTACGTTATGAGTCATACTCATCTGACGATGTTCCAAACTTAAACCAGAACTTCCTTGACCGCTATGGTTATAGCAACCAAGGCAACGTAGACGGAATCAGCTTGTTACAACCACGTGTTGCATTTAACTGGGCAATTAACGATTCTGTTGAGCTTCGTGGTGGTATTGGTCTGTTCTCAGGCGGTAACCCGAATGTATGGATTTCTAACGCATACTCTAACGATGGTGTAACTAACATCGGTACCCGTGAAGATGACTTATCTAGTTACGTTGACGATCAGCCGGTAGACCTATTCGCTATCGACTTCAATGGCGAAGGCAGACCAATCTTTGACGTTCCACAAGAGCTGTTTGACTTAGTTGGCAACACTAGTCGCGTTAACGGCGACGGTAACACTGTTGCAACTGACCCAGACTTTGAAATCCCTTCTGAGTGGAAATATACTCTAGGGTTAACGTGGGTTGCTCCGCAAGACTATGTGGTTTCTGCTGATATAATCTTTACGAACAAAGAAGATTCTGCGATTTATCGCGATGCTAACCTTACTTACAATGGTGCAACTCAATTAGACGATGGCCGTATTGCCCTTGGTTTAATCGACGACGGACGACGTGTTGGTAGTGACTTCGTTCTTGGCAATGTAAATGTTGGTGACGGAAAATCTAGCATTTTATCATTAAGCGTAGCGAAAGAGTGGGACAACGGCATTAGCGGTACACTAGGTTATGCATACGTTGAATCTGAAGATGCTAACCCAATGACTAGCTCTGTAGCATTCTCAAACTATGTTAATTTTGCAACGGCTAACCCTATCGACCCGTCGGTAGCAACGTCTGACTATGAGATTCCACAGCGTTTAACGTTAAGCTTAAGCTATGCTCATGAGTTTATGGCGGGTTACGAAACTCGTTTCAGCTTGTTCGGTACAGCGTCTGATGGTCGTCCATTCTCTTATGTATTTGATGGTGATTCTGATGCGTTTGAAGATTATGACACTGCCAGAGGCCGTCAGTTACTTTTCGTTCCTGATGCTGCAGACCTTAGCAATGGTTCGGTAACTTTTGTTGATACCGTAAACAGAGATGGCGACATCACTCAGACTGCTGCTGAAACTGAAGCGTTATTTAATGCTTTCGTAGATGCTGAAGATTTAGAACGTGGCGCAATTGTTAAGCGTAACTCTAAAAATGCTGATTGGTGGGTTAAAGCTGACGTTCGTGTAAGCCAGCAATTGCCAGCTTTCTCTGAAGACCATAGAGCAAGTGCATTTATCATAATTGAAAACTTCACTAACATGCTTAACGATGACTGGGGCGATTTCCGTCAGGGTTCTTTCGTAGGTGAAGAAGTGATTACTGCTAATGCAGATGGCTTTGGTGGTTACCAATACAGTAACTTTAATGCTCCAAGCCAAAGCTTGTCGCGCGGTCCTTCTCTTTGGGAAGTACGTATAGGTGTTAACTATCGCTTCTAAGCTTTAGTTACCAATACCTTAGTTACAAAAAACAAAAACCCGGATTTATCCGGGTTTTTTATTGACTAAATTTAAGTAAAAAGACGATAGTTTGAGTTTAGCTATCTTCTCCTATGTCTTCATTCCACAGTTGTGGGTTTTGACTAATAAAGTCTCTCATCATCTCAATACAGCCCTGATCATTTAAGACCTCAACATCGATTCCCTTTTCTCGCAAACGGCCTTCTTCACCCATAAAGGTTTTATTTTCACCCACTATTACTTTCGGAATTTCATACAGCATAATGGCACCGCTGCACATGCAGCAAGGGGAAAGTGTTGTATAGATTGTACATTCACGATAGACGCTTGCAGATTGTCGCCCTGCATTTTCAAAGGCATCCATTTCACCATGTAATATTGGGCTCCCTGACTGTACGCGTCGATTATGTCCGCGGCCAATTATTTTATTGTTATGAACAATAACCGAGCCGATGGGTATTCCCCCTTCAGCTAATCCCTTTTTGGCCTCATCAATGGCCGCTTGCATAAAAATATCCATCTTTACTCCTAATAAAATTTAGTATCAACTGGCCTCAAGTTTGATCCCGAGAGCAGTGAGATAATGACTCTCTTTGGCTATATCAGCGACCAACAGTGGATTGTTCTTAAGTGTGTCCTGTATAAACACTAATTTGACCTCATTGCCTTTGACGGTGCATTTACCAACAAGCTCTGCTGAAATTTGTCGGTTGATGTTAAGTAATATACCGAGGCGCAACACCACTAGAAGTCTAGTGATAGTCTGTTCGCTATATTCAATGCTATTAGGGAAGCAATTAGTCTGAATTTTTTTGCGATGAAACCTCACTAGCACACTCATCACGCGTTGTTGATCTTGATTAAAGCCAGGTAAATCAGAGTGCGAGAGAATATAGCTGCTGTGTTTTTGAATGCTGCGATAATTGACTTGTAAGCCGACCTCATGAAGCAAAGCTGACCAGCCCAGCATAAAGCGATATTTAGCGTCTACTAAGTCCCAATCCTGCTTTACGTCATTGTATATTTGCATGCAGGTCTTTAATACCTTGTGTGCATATTGTGTGTCTACATCATATCGGGTGGCCAGACTTTGTGCGGTTCTTACTCGTACGTTCTGAGAGGTTTGTTTACCTCGTAGTTCAGAGAGTACACCCTCTCTTAGCGCAGCCTGAGAAATCTCAACCTGAGATAGCTTAAGAGACTGAAAAATGGCCAACATAATACATAAACCCGATACAAATACTGGTTTCCTATCGTCAGGTAGACCGTCAAAATCAAGCGCATCACAGTGCCCTTTTTCAATACACCTTGCCAGCAATAATTGCAAATCATGTTGATTAAAAGGGCTTGTTTGCTCCTCTGGATTAGGGTGAGCAACTAAGGCAATTGCTTTGGCGGTGCCTGAGCTGGCAATAGCATGTTGCCAGTGATATTCGCGTAAATTCGCACAAGCGAGCTCTAGGTCTTGTTGCGCTGCGGTAATGGCAGTTTCGACGGCATTACGCGTAATTTTCCCATCGGGGAAGAAACGCCTTTGATAACTGACGCAGCCCATCTGCACACTTTTACACAGTTGTGGCGCGCTACTTTTCCCCACTGCAAATTCCGTGGAGCCACCACCAATATCGATAACTAAGCGGCTCCCTTCGGTATTTCCGTTTGTGCTAACACCCACATAAATCAATCGGGCTTCTTCTGCTCCTGAGATTACTTCTATCGGAAAAGGAAATATTTTTCGGGCGCGACGCAAAAATTCATGTGCATTCTTTGCTCGTCTTAGGGTGTGAGTCGCTACTATTCGCACGGAATCAATAGGTAAGCCAGAAAGAGGCTCAATCATGCTCTCAAGAGTATCTAAGCCTCTTTGCATAGCTGCTTCAGATAGCTGTGATTTATCATTTAGGCCGTCTGCTAGTCGTACTTTGTGTTTTACACGATTAACCACTTGTACTGCGTCGGCCACTACTCGCGCCACTACTAGATGAAAGCTGTTAGAGCCTATGTCTAAAGCGGCGATGGTTTCGGTTGTGCGTTGTTCAGTGTTATCAAATATTTGATACAGATTTTGCAATTAAGTAGCCTCTCGATCAGCCAAATACTGATGAGTTTGAATTTGTGAACGTAACTTTTTACGATTACCGCGTTTCACGTATGTGTTTGATTGTGTTTGGTCGATGACTCTGGCTTTAAGCGTGTCAGTAAATTGCAGCTCGAGCAAGTCGACAATCATCTGCCGTGCGTCGGGATCTTTTATCGGACAACCAACTTCAATGCGATAATCCATGTTACGAGTCATCCAGTCGGCAGAGGAAATAAACATTTTTTGGTCGCCGCCATTTTCAAACACCATAATTCTTGGATGCTCCAAAAAACGGTCAACGATACTAATGATCTCTATATTTTCGCTTTGACCAGGTACTCCGGGAATTAACGAACACATTCCGCGAATAATGCCGCGAATTTTTACGCCTGATTGTGAGGCTCGGTATAAATCATCAATTAGTTCGGGGTCAACTAAATTGTTTATTTTAAAAGTAATTTGGGCAAAATGACCTTCTGTGCTGCGCTGAATCTCTTGACGAATTAGTGATTGAATTTTACTGCGTGCATTAATAGGCGAGACTTGCAGCTGATTAAATCTTACCTTCTTGTAAGGGTTTTGAATCATATCAAATACTTGAATGGCTTCCATTGCAAGCTCATGATCACAGGTAAACAAAGAGAGGTCGGTATAAAGTTTAGCGGTTTTTTCGTTAAAGTTACCGGTGCCAAAATGTGAGTAATGGCGAAGCGTGCCTCGTTCTTCTCGCGTGACAATGCAAAGCTTGCTGTGGATTTTCACGCTAGGGTTACCTAACACGACCTTTATTCCCGCATCCGTCATGCGTTTTGACCAAGCGATGTTGTTTTCTTCGTCAAAGCGAGCGCGTAACTCAACCACAACCGTGACTTTTTTACCATTGTCCACCGCGTCAACTAAGGAGCTAATAATACGAGACTGTGACGCAACCCGATAAATATTTAGGCGAATATGTTTAACCTGAGGGTCAAATGCTGCTTGTCTTACAAATTCTGTGAAATGTAAAAAGTCATGGTATGGGTAGTAAAGTAGTATGTCTTGTTTAGCAATCGCTTCAAAAACGGTATTGTGCTCTACAAAGCTCTTACTGCGCAAACGCGGGAGTTTTTTGTGTTCAAGATAATCACGCCCAACATTTGGAAAACCAATAAAATCTTTAAAGTTACGGTAATGACCAGCGGATTGAATGGTGTCGACGTTTGAGATACGTAAGCGTTTACGTAAATCATTGATCATCTCATCTGGCATGCCTTTATCGTGAATAATACGCACAGGCTCTGCAATAAGTCGCTGTTTCATGCCTTCTGACATTTTGTCCACGTAGCTTTCGTCTATTTCGTCATTAATCGAATATTCGGCGTCCCGTGTGATTTTAAATGAGTAAGCGGCAGAGGATTCAAAGCGCACAAAACCTTTAAATATTTCATCAATACAGAGTTTGATGACATCATCAAGTAATATGATTTGTTTCACTGTTTTACTCGACTGAGTAGGCAATACTACAAATCGACTGGTTTGATTGGTGGGAATTTCTACTACCGCGTATTTAGTGTTTCTGCCGGGGCGATACAAAGCAACGTCAAGATACACCGAGCTGTCATTCAAGCGCTTTATTAGTTCTACTTTGTTATCCAACAAAATTGGCGCAACGTGCAATAAAACGTGATTACGAAAGTAGTTTTTTACCCACTCAACTTGTTTTTCGTCCAGCTGCTCGTAAGCTAAAATATGTATGTTATAGCGCTTTAAATCATTGGTGACCTGATTATGTATCTTATCAAATTGAGCAGAGAGTACTTTTACGCGTTGCTGAATCTCATGCAATAGTTGCAGTAATTCGTCGGCGCTTTCTAACTCACCGTCGTTTTGAGAAATCGTAATTAAGCGTTTAACGTCAGCCACGCGTACCCGATAAAACTCATCGAGGTTGTTGCTGTATATGCCTAAAAAACGTATACGTTCGATCAGCGGGGTATTCTCGTCGGCTGCTTCTTGCAGCACTCGCTCGTTAAATGAGAGCCAGCTCAATTCCTTTGGAAAGTATTTGGTCTTGGTAATGGTGGGCACTTAAACGTTGTCCTCTATTAATTCGACGACTAGATCATCGGTAATATGCTCTAAGGCTTCTATAATATCATCAATAGTGGTGTTTTCGTCGCCGGCGAGGGTCATTTTTGCGCTGAATATTTGGCTCCCCCAATTAGGCGCACTTTCGCAGTTCGTTTCCATTTCTTTAATACTAACATTAAGATTCGTCAGACAGTGACTAATGTCGTTTACAATACCTTGGCGATCGTTACCGGTAACACTTATCTCAAATTCATGTGTTTGCTTGCTATCCTCAAGTGATGCAGGTACTAGGGTTATTTGCAGATTCGATATAGTATGACAGGACTGAATAAGCTGATTATGACTTTCGAACGGGAGCATTACTTCAACAAATCCTGCAAAATGACCTGACAAGTGGCAAAAGCTGCTCTTCAGCCAATTACCATTAGCGTCTTTGATCGATTTAGCTATTTGTTCAACTAGTCCTGGCTTATCTTTCCCCACTACCGTTAACACCATTGCCTGCATATTCATTACCTTTTTCGTTAATTCGTCTATCATTATAGTCAACAATATTGCATTCTTATAAATCATAAACCAAAACAGCCCCTATGCAACCAAATCCATTAGCACAGTCTGACAAAAAACGATTCCGCGCTGACGCTATAGCGCGCAGAGTCGTGACGCTGTTTGGGTTGTTAGTGCTAGCGATGTTTTTTTTGCTTGTTATGCACATCCTTAGCAATGCGTGGCCGCTTCTAAATAAACCGGACCTGAATTTCGAAGAAAAGTTTGACGTCGTCAATGCCAAGGACACAATGTCGATGTTCACCCTTAGTGATAGCATTATACTTTTGTCACAAGGCGATTGTGAGGTGCAACTGCATGAGGTTGAAAGTACTAAACTTTTGCAAATAGCACGCTTTGCTCATCCTTGTTCATCAGAGCTTGTGCGCATGCCCAAAGGTGCCGAAGGCAAGGCACATTATGCATTGATTAGAAGTGATGGTGTTGTGGAACTTTTTGCTTTTACCCAAGCATCCTCAAGAGTTAGACGAGAACTAACAGGTTCTTTTGTTATCCCTGATTATGCAGACTTAGCGACACAGGGTGAAAGTCATAGTTTGGATTGGAACTTAGAACTCTATCAACAAAACTTGGTGCTTTATACGCAGCTAGACAATAACAAATACATATCAATATGGACTGTGCTTAACTCACTTGAGCCAGCAACGCGGCTCATGTTTGATGCACCAAAGGTCTTTGTGCCCCTTGTCCGCTTTGGTCAGGCTGTGCTCGCTGATGCTGACGGCGTTCACCTAGTTAATCGTTTAGGTGAACGGCAGCAAACCTTTTTACAAGCTAACCTTGATGTTTTGAAAGTGCTGGTCTCACCTAATCAACGCAGTATTTATTTTAATATAGACGCTATAGAAACTCAGGTATGGCAAAACGCAAATCTAGAGGGAGTTTTTACCTTCGTACCAGCTGGTGTGCTTACAGGATTGCCGAGCGATTCGCTTACCGCCATAGAATTTGACCGTCAGACCCTAGTTGCCTTTGCTGTCGATGAAGTTGGGCACATACATATATTTAATAGTGCAACTCACGAAGTGGTGAAAACACATTCTTTTGAAGTCAGCCCTGAATATTTACACTGGCACAACAACACCTTATATGTCTTAGCTGAAAACAAAATGTATACTTACTCACTCGAAAATACGGCCGGGATCACAACATGGAAAAGCTTATTTTCGCCGGTGCAATATAGCGGTTACACGCAAGCGGAGTATATTTGGCAAACTAGCCAGTCTGCGAATTACGCAGAGCCTAAATTCTCTTTAGTACCCCTCATCATTGGTAGTTTAAAGGCCAGCGTTTTGGCCCTGCTGGTGGCTATTCCTTTAGCGCTCGGTGCGGCTATTTACACCGCTTACTTTGCTTCTAGTAATATTCGTAACTGGGTAAAACCTAGTATTGAAATGGTTGAAGCGATCCCCTCAGTGATTATCGGTTTTGTAGCTGCAGTTTGGCTTGCGCCGTTTGCTGAGCGTTCCCTGTTAGCGCTCTTAATTTTGTTGATTTGCACTCCATTGATAGTGATTTTGTTGGCATTTTTGCACGGAGTTTTTAAACAAACGAGCATGTATCATAAAGTTAAAAAATACTATCTGGCGCTGGTTTCGTTAGCCGTGGTGGTACTCATTGTTTTGATTTTTGAAAGCAGCATGCTGCTGCAAGTTGCTGTTATGGCAAATGGTGATTCTTGGTTAGGACAATTATTAGCTGGTTTAACTATTACTAAAACGACAGTAGTTGTTGCGCTTGCACTTGGCATTGCGGTTGCGCCAACCATTTACTCTCTTGTGGATGACGCACTTTTTGAAGTCCCTGACGGCGTGAAACAAGCTTCGTTTGCCTTGGGCGCAACCGAGCTACAAACCTTGACTAAGGTTGTGCTAGTGGTGGCTTTACCGAGTATTATTTCTGCTATCATGCTAGGTCTAGGGCGAGCCTTTGGTGAAACAATGATTGTACTGATGGTAACGGGCAACACACCAGTTGCCGATTGGGACTTACTATCTGGACTTAGAGCACTGACATCTAATTTAACCATAGAATTACAAGAGGCTAGTGTTGGAACTGCCCAGTACCATATTTTGTTCTTAACAGCGGCTATCTTATTTGCTTTTACCTTCGCGATTAATACTATCGCAGCCCTTCTTAAACGTCGATTGCAAGCTGGTGACCAGCATGTTTAAGCAATTGCAGATAAACTATCGTCAAGCACTTGCAGAAACTACAAGTTTATTGTGCGTATCAACGCTGCTAATTTTTTTGGTGTCGATGGTGGTTTTCATCGCCTTTCAAGGTAGTCAATATTTTATTCCTAAGCTGGCATATAACGTAACGATTGATTTTGCCGACGGTCGCCAAGATGTTTTTTATCAAAGTAGTGCATTAGACTCAAGAAGTTTGAAAGCACAAATTGATAGTCGATATCTTGGGCAATATTTGTCGAGCCCGCAAAATAAACCTGAGGTTGAAGTAAGATTAGCGGATGATGTTTATCAAGTTATGAGCGAGTCTGGCAGGGTTTATTTTGGTGAGTTTCATGCACTCTCATCTTCTGATCAAATGAATTTGCCTCTTTCAGAGCTCTCGAGTTTATTAAACACGGTTGCCCTTTTACAAAATAACTTACAACAAGTACAAAATGGTAAATTAAAAGACCTCCATCAATCAATCGCTCTTTTAAATAGCAAGCAAGTCGCTGATGATACGCCAGCACGCAAAGCTCAAATGAAGGAGTTTGAGCGTTGGCAAGGACACGTGACCGCCTTAGAACAGCAAATTTTGCAGTATCGCATGCAACTTAAGCAAGCCAACGGTGACTTGATTAGTCTTGCTTTGAACGATTTAGACTATTTATATCAGCCTAATCAACTTGATACCTTTGATAAGTTGCACTTTACATTCTCAAAAATAGGGCAGTTTGTGTCAGACAAGCCAAAGCAAGCCTCTACTGCAGGCGGCGTGTTCCCCGCTATTTTTGGTACAATTTTAATGGTGATTTTAATGGCGGTAGTGGTCGCACCATTTGGCATCATATCAGCGGTTTACCTGCACGAATATGCGCCTAACAATAAAGTCACAGGCCTTATTCGAATAGGTATTAGCAATATGGCTGCGGTTCCCTCCGTTGTATATGGTGTATTTGGTTTAGGTTTTTTTGTATATACCCTTGGAGGCTCTCTTGACCAACTGTTTTACCCACAATCCCTTCCGTCACCGACCTTCGGAACGCCAGGTCTATTGTGGGCAAGCTTAACCATGGGTTTGTTAACATTGCCGGTGGTGATTGTGTCTGCTGAGGAGGGTCTCAAACGTGTGCCTCAGGGTCTGCGAGCAGGTAGCTACGCCTTGGGTGCTACTAAGTTTGAAACAATCATACGTGTTGTTGTACCGATGGCTAGTCCAGGTATGCTTACTGGGGTTATATTAGCTATTGCCAGAGCCGCAGGCGAGGTGGCACCACTTATTTTGGTGGGGGCAGTAAAATTTGCACCTAATTTGCCAGTAGATAGTGATTTTCCATTTGTACACCTTGAGCGACAGTTCATGCATTTAGGTGTGTTTATTTACGATGGTGCCTTTCACAATCAAACTCAAAATCAGTCATCGTCATTGATGTTCGCCACTTGTATGTTGCTGCTAATCATCGTATTTTCACTTAATATATCAGCCATATTATTTCGTCATCGATTACGCCATAAATATGAAAGGGCTTAAATTTTGGGGCTAGCATCAGCATGTTAAAATTATTCGAACGCGAAATTCTTTCCGTTGATGAAATATCACAGGCGCAGACTGGGATTAATGTGCGCGACTTATGTGTGCACTTAAATAGTAAGTTAGTGCTAAATAATATTAATATTCGGATTCCAAAAAATAAAATTACTGCACTTATAGGGCAGAGTGGTTGCGGGAAAACGACCTTGCTCAATAGCTTTAATCGCATGAATGAGTTAAATAAAAACCATCAGTGCTCCGGTGAGGTGTGGATACAAAACCGCAATATTTATAACCGTAAAGAGCGAATATCGCGCCTGCGAAGGCAAATAGGTATGGTGTTTCAACGGCCAAATCCCTTTCCTATGAGCATTTATGAGAACGTATGCTTTGGTTTGCGCATTCAAGGCGAGAATAACCGCAGAAAACTAGACGACAGTGTTGAGCGTGCGCTCAAAAATGCAGCGCTATGGGACGAAGTAAAGGACCGCTTATTTGACTCCGCAATGCTTCTTTCTGGTGGTCAACAGCAACGCCTGATGATTGCTCGTGCATTAGCACTAGAGCCAGAAATTTTATTATTAGATGAGCCTACGTCCGCGCTCGACCCGCTAACAACTTTATATATAGAAGAGCTGATCAATGAGTTAAAAAAGCAGTGCACATTGGTCATCGTTACTCATAACATGCAGCAAGCTGCCAGAGTCTCTGATTATGCCGCATTCATGCATCGAGGAGAATTAATAGAGTTCTCTGATAGCGACTCGTTGTTTACGATGCCTGCCAAACAACAGACTGAAGATTATATTACTGGCCGCTACGGCTAAGCACTGGATTTCACTTATGCGCAGGCAAATACAGCTCAATACCCATATTTCGGCAAAATTCAATCAAGAGCTAGAAGGCTTAAAGCACTCCGTTCTAACCATGGGAGGAGTCATTGAGCAGCAGTTGGTGAATACTTTAGTAGCGCTGCAAGAAAA
>Ga0307966_1000654_pt1 | contig 28428 bp, 23 predicted proteins | sample OrgLakmetagen646_FD_203141 | JGI IMG/M metagenome (GOLD analysis project Ga0307966, IMG submission 203141) | Saline water microbial communities from Organic Lake, Antarctica - #646 | ecosystem: Environmental > Aquatic > Non-marine Saline and Alkaline > Saline | place: Antarctica: Organic Lake... | reverse complement strand
CACAAGGATGACACCAAGTACCCCAGAAATATAGAAGAAAAAGTGAAGAATCCGTCCGGTTCTGAACTTCTTCGGGAATGCCGTGGTCAGCAAATAAGCTATCCACATCTACGTAATATCCTTGCTTATACCCTTTTGGTCGAGTGTTAGTTGGAAATCGCACCAGCTCTATAGTTTGTTTGTCAATGTTTAAATTTTGAAGCATCCAAAAATTATCATTGAACAAAAAGGGCTCTGAAAGTAAGTAGAATCGATGTATAAGCTTATTAAATCCCGGTGCAGGTGTCAACAAACTAAAATTGGGATGATAAGTACCGACATTTAATTCGATTTGCAAGCTAGTGTCACCCAATTCATATTCTATATCATATTTCAATAGATTGGTTACCCATATTTCGTTGGATTTGGATTTATACTCTATTTTTAGAGGAAGAATCATTTCTTTCTTTGGGTGCCCTGATGAAGAAATTGAAACCGGCAGATCATATCTAAAGGGCGTATTTTTCAAAATAGGTATCACTTCATCGTCCAGAAAATCTTGATTTTCATTTATGTCCATAGCAAAATACATCCCCCCTACCTCTTCCTGATAAAAAACGGATGCATACACAGTATCGTGAAATGGGGAATCCTCTCTTTTATAATTATAATCTGTAAATTCAGATAAAGTCAAAATTCTTGGCAGATAGAGTGGAAATCGGTGATCAGAATTTTTCAGGTTCAATTGCATTTTTTCAGAATCAGACGCAACCACAGATTCCATTATTAATCCCTTTTCAATGCCAGAAGTAGGTAATGGCAGCTCATGCTCACTCTTTACTATCGGCAGTAAAAGCGTGTCTTGAGCTATTGTAAAGCAACTGTGCATCAAAAATAAGATAGGTAGAACCAACAAACGTATATATTTCATGATGAGTTTAGAAATTTTGGGGTTATTGGTCATACCTAAATGTAAAATACTCAATTTCTACCTACATTCACCGTAATTCATTATAGTGCTTGCAGGACCATAACAAACTAAACATAAATCTCCATTTACAAAAGCGGCGCCACAATCAATCGCACCATCGTCACATTCTAAAGTTGCTCCCGTATCTTTCCATTCGCAGTTTTGAGCCTTGAGATTCACGTCATCATCTGCCCATATAACACCTTTTTTAATTAACTTTTTCCTTTCAGCATTCGTCAGTAATCGAATAGATGTAGATCGTCTCCTTTCTCCATCTACCAATTCATACACAGCTAAACTGTCAGGAATATCAGTTTCAAAAGTTGGTAGCTCACCTACGGAATCGTCGACGGCTTCTTCAATGGCGCCTTTCTCACAGCTAATTACAAGAAAAAATGAGGAAATCAAGAGAACTAGAAGAAAATTGTTTTTTAAAAACATATTCAAAAACATCTGATTAACAATACCCACAAGAAAGAAAGAAAGAAAGAAAGAAAGAAAGAAAGAAAGATTTAATGTCATAGTTTTGTCATGTCCTTGCGATTCTACTTTTTGAAAGTGTGTTTATAGCACGATTCGAAAGAAATTAAATACATAATATGGCTTTCATCTTAAGTTTTTATATTTTTTATTTCACTTCACTTTCCATCACAGCTACGAACTGGTCATTAGCAAATTACCTAAGCGAAAACGGGAAGAATTTCAGTGACCGGATGTTACCCGAGTGCAGCGCATCTGTTTTATTCCTTCCTTATGTTACCGTGTTTTTCCAATGCTCTCCATAATTCAGGTGTATTTTCGCCTTTGTATATAATTCTACCTTTATTATTGAGCAGATAATAACTAGGATAACGCATATTTAAAAGTTTGCGAATAAAATGATGAGGGGCTTCGAAACTCTCCACAAAACTTGGAAATGTAAGGGTGTATTCTTTTTCAAATTCGCGAATATCCTGCTCCACTTGTCCCCTACTCATTAATGCCACCCCAAACATAGACAATCGATCGGTACCCTTGGCCAATTGTCCTAATTTATTGGTCTTGGGCATATTTTTAACACAAGGATGACACCAAGTACCCCAGAAATATAGAAGAAAAAGTGAAGAATCCGTCCGGTTCTGAACTTCTTCGGGAATGCCGTGGTCAGCAAATAAGCTATCCACATCTACGTAATATCCTTGCTTGTAACCTTTGGGTTTTATACCCTTGGGAAATCGGATCAATTCAATCGTGTGATTTTTAATGTCCAAATTTTGTAATACCCAATACCTTTCCATAAAGAAAAAGGGTTCTTTGAGTAAAAAATTCTTTTTTACCAACTCATCCGTTCCGACTTTTGGCGTTTCAATAGTAAAGTTAGGATAATATGTCCCCACATTTAGCACTACCCTTAGAGCTGTGTCAGCAAATGAGTATTCGATGTCATATTTAAGAAGGCTTGTTATAAGAAGCCCCTTGCGACCAGACTTGTACTCTAATTTTAATGGGATTTTATATTCACTTTCCTCGTTTCCGTTTAATACGCCAGATACTGGCAATTCATATCTCACCGGAATATTTTCCACGATGGGAGTTACTTCATCATCCAGGAAGTCTTGATTCCTATTCTTATCTATGGCAAAGTAAGTACCCTCAACTTCTTGCTGGTGAAATATAGATGCATAAACTGTATCTTGAAATGGAACCGATTCATATCCAGTAAATTCAGCAAGATTAAAAATCCTTGGCAAATATATCGAATAACGATACTCAGAGGACTCCTCTTTAAGCACTCCTGTGTTTGAGTCAGGAACAATAGCAGATGATAATATCCAGCCCTTATCTCGCATAGAAAAAACCATCTCGTGCTCCCCTTTGATCACAGGCAGCACGAGAGTATCTTGCGACCATAACCCAGACACACTAAGAATCAACACAAGAGTGGAAACGAAGAATCGATTATTTTCCATAATAGAGGTCTGTTGTTATTTTTTCACTACAGGTCGGTTCTACAGCCTCCTGTATTGACAACCATATTACTAGCAGTCAGGCAAGCTACAAGCTAAACAGACTTGTCCTGTCTCTGGAACTGAGACAGCACCGCAATGATCCCATCCAGTATCACAATTAATTCCGATCTCCATTTCATCTTTCCAACTGCAATCAAATAATCTTAATGTAACGCCATCAGCCTGCAAAGCTCCCTTATCAACTAATTTTTGTTGCTCCTCTTTTGTCAGTAATCGATACTTGGTTGAACGTACTCTTTCTCCGTCTACTAATTCATACACAGCTAAACTGTCAGGAATATCAGTTTCAAAAGTTGGTAATTCACTTACGGATTCGTCAACGGCTTCATCAATGGCGCCTTCCTCACAGCTAATGATAAGGAAAAATGAAGAAATCAAGAAAATAGTGTCATTACCACTAAATCCGTTACAGACCAAGTCTTGATCTTTTTGCCCATATCATCGTTGCTCTTCAGTCACAGAGCCACGGCTATGCTCCTTCATCGCGCCTTGATCTGAACAAAAATAGACTTCGACTTTTCTATACCTATTTAGTTGTTATGACACTCGGATCGTCGGTCCGCTGGGCGGATGGTAATTGCTCATTACCCAAATAGCCAATTGTCAACATAATAATCGATTATGCCCTGCGCCATCGTATATACTTGACCTAAATTCATTGAGTTCTCAAACCGGCACAAAGTACTTTGACTGGGTAAGGAGTCAAATAAGCTTTCAACGGCTGGATCATTGCGTAAATGCTGAATATCATTGCAGTCTTCATAACCCCCACAGATCAGCAATAGACGTAATCGAAGAAGATCCGCGTATTCGTGTTCAGTGTAGGACTTGTGGCGACGATCTTTAATGTAAGAAGAAAACCAATCTACGAGTTTATTACTCTTTAATAGGCGACTCAATAAAAGTAGACCTCTGTCTGAAGTGACTTTGTCACCAAAAAAGTTGTATAAAAATTCGATTTTCTTGTTCTGAAATACTAACTTTTTAGTACTCAAAATTGGGTATGAATTGTTAATATTTAGAATTATTTAACTACATCTAAACTAATGATTTATACCCGTCTTTTTTACTTTTTTACCGGTTTTTTATGAAATATCTAGGCTAGGTGTCAGGTGTGATCACGCCTTTATTTGTTTCATTTGATTTGTAGTTGAATGTTACTGCTATACACGACAGCGTTTACAACACTTACCTCCCACTTCAATTTACCAATTCTCTAGCCCTAAACTTAGTCTTGTTCCTTTTCCTGCCCCCGATTTATTTTAGCTAAAAGTTCGGTTGTCGTCTCATAATCAATTGAACTTGATTTTGCGATTTTTATGGCCGCATTAGCTTGCTCCCTAGCTCTAGAGTAATCCCCGCTCTTATAGAGCAATGCTGCGTGAGTATCTAGATAATTATACAATTTCTTTAGCTCAATCGCCTTTTCAATTAATTCCAGCCCTTGATCTATGCTATAGTCGTATTTTCCCGTATAAATACCCCAGGCTAAACTATTAAGTTCTTGGTGGTCATCGCCCAATTTTTTAATATGTGATTTGAGTAAACTTAATCTTTCTTCCCTACTATTATTTTGTTCATATTTAATGTCAAAGCTCGGGTATTTTTCCGTAAGTATGGAATACATAGCATCATTGCGAATACCCCAAATAACATTCATATTGCCATTTTCTAAACTCTCAATTTTTCTTATAAGGGCATTTTTATCCTTAGGACGGGCCTCCTGATCATAATAAAGAATCAATGAAATCAACAATCTGGGTCTTAAATATTTATCATATTCAGAAAAATTATCAGAATAATAGACTTTTTCCAAAAAGCGATAATACTTAGTACCGTATTCTATCCAGATTTTACCCCCCAAATAACCATAGTGAGCCACATCTTTTATGATCTGTTCAGATATGGGTTGAAGTAACAAAAAGTCTAAATATTCAAGAGCTAAAGATGAATCTACATGCCTGATCGCCTCTTTAGTTAACATGTACTGCCTGAAAAAAAACAAACTTTTCTCCTTCTTAGCAAACTTTCTTTCAAGTTCGCTAAGAGATCGTGACGAAAATGCAAAGTCCAATTGTTTCAAAAATTCGACTGCGTCATGGTAGCCAGCAAATCTATGATTAACAACATTCATCGAGTCAAGAACAATAAATTCTGGATTCGTACGATTCCCATATCTCTTTCGAATTTTTTTTTCATACTCTCCAAAATTATATACAGAATATAGGTCAAATGAATCCTGAAGGTAACTCTGAATCTTTCCCTTTGAAAGAACTTGATCATCCATTTTCTTGCATGGAGGACATCCTTCAAAATGAAAGTATAATAACTTAGGATTTGCGCTTACTGAATCAAATTGGGAAATATCTTCGAATAGTCTTTCTTGGGCTAATCCACAAAAAGAGATAAGAAGAAACAAAAACAACAAAATGTACGCAAGAAAATGTTTCATTTATGGTTTTGTGCCAAAATTATGGATTAAAACATCTTTATCTTCATTGACCTGTATCAATATCCCGCCTCCACCATCGAGTCTGTGTCCTAAAGCAACTTCCCCGAGACATTCATCTTCACACCCTCCGACACAGGCTATAATGGTTCTTTCTGATGTGGTTGTCATGCTTGATACACAATCACCACCCGGCTCAGTGGCTCCACTGGTATGCCCACCACAAGTGCACCAATAGATGAAATCACCGTCGTGCGCTTGTTCTCCAAAATTAGACCCTAGATACAGACTTCCTTCACTGACATCCTCTGAAATGCTATTATTGATTGAATAAAAAGGCAAGGCCGGGTCAAATGGAACCCAATAATAATTGAAATCCGTGTAATCTAGTTGTAATATACTATCACTTAGAGTCTCGAATCCAATGAGAACGAGAGAGTTTTGGTCAATTGTATTCGGAGAGTCAGATGAAGCAAATACTTTTTCTACGAAAATGCCATCTGAGGACCAATTAGTATCAATATTGATTTCAACTTGCTCAATTCCATCCTCTGTAGTATAATTAACAAAAATTGATTGTCCTATTGAAAAAGTTATGAAACTGAACATTAAAGTGAAGACTAAGATAGTTTTCATGATATGAGTTTTAAAGGTTTTGAGGTAATATTACTGCAGAGCCAATGTGAGTCAGGGTTTTTCCGCCAGATGTAGAAAAAGATATTTGTAATGAGCATGAACCGCAAAGTGTCCCGTTGCAATACTTAATAGTACCAAGATAAGTATTAACTTGACAATCATTAGTATCCCCATCTCCTTTGCATTCACAACCGTATGTATATGGGTCAGACGGAATGAAACTTGTATAAACATTTTCATTCCCCGTTAATGATTGGATATCAGTATCAAAAATATGAATTTTTGAAGAACTACCATTGGATAGATTAAGAATTTGATATTCATCACCACTATTTCTATTTACAACAGCATAGTCAACTGACAAAAGACTATCATTGTCAAAGTTCTGAACTACTTCGATTGAATAGTCTTCATTTACGGCAAGTCTATCTATTTTACTGCTATCAATAGATGACTTATGAACAGGCTTTTGAATTTCATCTTGATTACTGATTATACTCTCTTGACATGAATAGAGTAGGAAGAAGGCAAAAAAGAAATAAAAAATCTTCATGTTTTTCGGTTTTATTTTATTAACAATAACCTCAAGAAAGAAAGAAAGAAAGAAAGAAAGAAAGAAAGAAAGATTCAATGTCATATTTTTGTCATACCCCTGCGATTCTCTTTCTTCAAAGTGTGTTTATAGCTTGATTCGAAAGAAATGAAATACATAATATGGCTTTCATCTTAAATTTTCATATTTTTTATTTTACTTCACTTTTCACCACAGCTACGAACTCGTCATTAGCAAATTACCTAAGCGCAAACGGGAGGAATTTCAGTGATTGGATGTTTGTGCAGTCACCCCACTACGTGGAAAATAACTATTTTCAGAAAACTTAAGACAATTGATCATTGTAAAAGTTAGTATAATCTGACTGTATTTGCACTGTTGTAATTTACAATCGCATACAACACTTGCCATTTGCGATAGCGATGAGGAGGGGGCCGCCTGAGGCGGACCGAGGATGCAATGCCTCTCTTTTGTTCCCCTAAACGAAACAGGAACACGTGGGTTGAAAAATGCAGGTGTCCGCCTTGGGCAGGCCGAAGTGAGGTCCGCCGACTGGCGGACCGAAGATCCGAAGGCGCGCCGCAGCGGCTGAGGAGCCGAACGAATAGTGAGCCCCGGATCGTAGCGCCCGGCAGGTGTTGACACCTGCCGGGATCGCCCTAAAAATTATTATAAATCAAATTCTCTGGCCGGCAATACTTTTCCATCACAAGGTCCAAAACCAATGCGATACCCATCACCACGACCAAAACCTCGCATCTGTAAGGTGTCGCCATCCGCCAAAAATTTGCGCTCGCTGCCGTCGGATAATTTGACGGGCTGAGTGCCTTTCCAACTGATTTCCAACATGGACCCGAAGGCGGAACGGTCTTTTCCACTAATGGTGCCCGAGGCGCACATATCACCAACATTGAAATTGCAACCATTGACTGTGTGGTGTGCGAGCTGCTGTGACATGTTCCAATACATATACTTGAAATTGGTGTGACATAGGTCAGCGGTGGCGCCATTCTCGGCTTCTAAGCGAGCACTCAACTCCAGGTCAAAGTTCTTTTTGCCCTCCGAGCGAAGGTAAGGTAGCACTTTGGGCTCTTGTTTTGGGCTTTCTGTACGGAAGGGCTTTAAGGCATCCAAAGTGACAATCCATGGAGTGATGGTGCTGGCAAAACTCTTTGCCAAAAAGGGTCCGAGTGGGACGTATTCCCACTTCTGAATGTCGCGGGCCGACCAATCATTAAATAGTGTGAGCCCAAAGATATACTCTTCGGCTTTTTTCGTGGAAATTCGCTGGCCCAATTCAGTAGACTGCCCCACGACAAAGGCCATTTCCAGCTCAAAGTCCATCAATTTACACGGACCAAAAACGGGGGGCTTTTCGGGATCGGGCTTGGTCTGACCTACCGGTCGATGAATAGGTGTGCCTGACACGACGATAGAAGAGGCACGGCCGTGATAGCCCACGGGTAAATGCCGCCAATTGGGCAAAAGGGCATTATCGGGGTCGCGAAACATCGTTCCCACATTCGTAGCGTGCTCTTTAGAGGAATAAAAGTCGGTGTAATCGCCTACATCTACCGGCAATTTGAGGTCTATTTTTGCCATGGCATGCAGAAACTTATCTGCTTGATCAGCATGCTTACTTCCCTCGAGCAGTGCATCTGAGAGTTGATTTCTAATATCGCGCGTCACTGCTTTTCCCAGAGCCATAAAGGCGTTGATGGACGACTGGCGAAAGTGGTCTGCTTTAAGCTTTTCATGCTGAAGGGCACCCATTTCCAGCAGTGCCAACAGATCTACGACTTGATCTCCCAGAGCGCTGACTACGCGATGTTCGCCAGCTATATCGGCTACTCCAAAAGGCAGGTTTTGTATGGGAAAGTCGCTGTCTGAAGGGACAGCAATAAAAGATTTACGATGAGGGTCATTTGCTCGTATGGTTGTCATATATTGTGTTTTTTAGGGTTTAAATAAAATGGCGTTCATCATCAATTGATGGCCGCGACTCCAAAAGCCGCGGAATAAGGGATCATCAACAAAAAAGAGGGCTTGTCCGTCCCCAACGGCTTCCCGGGCGATGCCCATCGTACCCTCCATATAATCTTGAAAAGTCGGCGATAAATAACCACAGACTTCTGCGACGGCGGATTCGTGTCCCAGAATCGCATAATTTTCATCCCAAACTAAACGCTGTTGTCCCCGGATGAGGGCGTAATAAGGGTTCGGCATGGCCTGCTTCAGCGGTGCTTCCGAATTCCATTCCATAGCCGCTACAATTCCACCGGGTTTATCTTTTTGCGCCATATCCTCAGGATACGATTTATTCTTGATATTCCAAAACTCGGCACCCCCAAATGGAGTTACAGAACTCCCTAAAACGATTAGTGTTCCGCCATCTTCTGCAAAGGCCCGTAATTTTCGGAGTTGGTCCTCCGACACATCTGACCAACCGCCGGGAATGATGGCGACGGAGTATTCATCCATATGTTCAAAAAAAGATGTGGGCGATAGGGCATGATAAAAAGAAGTCCAATACTGGTCTAAATAATGCCAGCTATGACCAAAGGAATAGTTGTCAAAAGCATCTGAGCGCAAAAGAGCGATATGCGGCTTTTCCAAGAAAGGAAAAACAGGATAGCCCAAATTGGGTCCTAAGGCGGTCCGCGCCGTGCTGAGGGGAATGGCTTCCGGGCCAAGTAGCTCGGCAGCCTGCTCTAACCGTTCGCGTGTATTGTCACTGGCCAGCACTAAAATACTGCCGGGCGACAATTGAATACTGTCCCGATCGCGGGGTGCCCAGGCTTCTCGGGTGTAGCGCAGGCGAATATTGGTTTCAATCAATTTGTTAATCCGCTGATAATCGGCCGAGCTATGTAAAGCCAGGGCATAGCCATAATTCGCCGTCGGTGCTGGAAATTGTTTTCCTTTGACGGCCACCGTGCCATCGACAGTAGTAAGAGCCGCCAGCGGAATGCGGTCGGTTCGATATAAGTCCCCAATAAAATAGGCCGCTGACCAACAAGTGAGATCCCCTACGGGATGTTCTTCCAGTGCCGCCCGGGTATCTTCGGAATGCTGTCCACTTAGCAAGACGTGATTGAGAGGGAAACTTTTACTCACGGGAATCAGCACATCGCCTTTTTTCAATTTTCGTTCTACCGTTTTACCCGTCGCTAGATCTGTCCAGGGGGCCTGTCGGATTTTCCTGCCGTCATCGACTTCGGTCACGCGCTCAAAAGGAATCTGGTTTCGGTGGAGCAGGTTCTCCAACTCCATTTGTAAAGACAAAACGGAGTCGTTTGGAGAATAGATATAATAGGCCGAACTAGTGGCCTTTTGACGATAAAATTGTTGTTGCTTTTCCAAAAGTTCGTGTCGGAGTTCAGCTGCTTTTTCGACGGTAGCCATGGCCGTGGTATGATGATGACTTATGCGATCGGCGAGATGTAAGGTGTCACCACTCTTTTTTCGATAGATCAGACCGGCCACTTGATGACCTTCTTGTTCATAGGTCATACCCAGAGCACCCTGCAACATGGGATAGGTGTCCCCATAGGAGGGGTAAAACAAATCAAAATCGCGATGCGAATAGTAAAGCCATTGGTTGGCATCGAAATAATCCGCATTGTGGTCGCCGAAGTCTTTCTGCAATTGCGATTGCCAGGGCTGAAGTTCACTCAAGTACGGCGGAGCAGCGGGTGGGAAAAAGTAATGACTCCCGGGATACATTTCGTGGAAGTCGACATGGACATGAGGTCTCCATTCCAGAAAGGCGGCCAGACGAGCCCGGGACTCACTTTGCGTTTGCCACAACCAATCCCGGTTGAGGTCGAAATGATAGTGATTGACACGTCCGTAGGGCCAGGGCTCGTCATGCTCGGCGCTCTGCGCCGCAGGCTGGGGCTGGCGGCCGCGCGTCGAACGATAAAAATTAACATAACGGTCATAGCCATCGGGATTGAGGCAAGGATCGACGATAACGATCATCTGTTCGAGGCGCGCGGCAAGATCAAATCGGTCGGCCCGCGCCAATTGATAAAGGTTTTGCAGCGCACTGGCTGTTGCGCCCGGTTCATTGCCGTGCACGCCGTGACTGAGCCAGACGATGACGGGCCTGCTGGTGTCGGCCGGGGCATCGGGGTCGAGTAGGGCGCGTTGTTGGCGCTCTTTTATGTTTTCCAGTCGAGCCAGATTGGCGGGGGCCGAAACGATCGCCAGCCCCAGCGGCCGACCTTGTTCACTCTGACCGTATTCGCGCCATAGCACCCGGGGAGATTCTTCTGCTACCTGTCGGACGTAATCGATCACGCGATGATGAGGTATGAAGGCGGTCGTGTAATCTGAAAAGTACTCTTCAGGACTCAATAGCTGCGCTCCAAGGCTTATAGGCAAAAGAAAAACAGCCAACAATAGCTTCCAATGATTCATAAAGCTTCCTTTACTATGCGGTGAATAGTCTTAGTGTCACCCATGGTGTAATAATGTAAGCAGGGCACCCCATGAGCCACTAATTCTTTGGCTTGCTGAATACTCCATTCAATCCCCACTTCACGGACTTTTTTCTTATCCTCTTTAACCTCGTAAACACTTCGCGCCAGATCACCGGGAAGATTCAGGTGGAAGATTCTCGGTAAGGATTGCAACTGATAGGCTTTAGTCAAGGGTTTGAGACCGGGAATAATGGGAACGTCAATTCCTCGATCGCGACATTTTTTCTCAAACTCAAAAAATTTCTGATTGTCAAAAAACATCTGAGTGACAATATAATCGCCGCCAGCCTTAATTTTCTCTTCCAGAAAATCTAAATCAATATCAATATTCGGGGCTTCAAAATGCTTTTCCGGATAGCCGGCCACACCGATACACATATTCGTGTTTGCTCCATTTTCTATATTCTCATCCAAGTATATCCCCTGATTCATGTTTTCGACCTGTCGAATCAGGTCAATTGCGTATTTGTGACCGCCTATTTCGGGTATGAATTTGCCATCGAATTTACTGGCATCGCCTCGTATGGCCAGTACGTTCTCGATTTGCAGAAAGTTCAAGTCAATCAAGGCATTCTCAGTATCCTCCTGAGTAAATCCTCCGCAAATCAAATGAGGCACGGGATCTACGCCATAGCGCTGCATGATAGCGGCGCAGATGCCTACCGTTCCCGGGCGTTTGCGGATCGAAGTCTTTTGGTAGTAGCCACTGGATCGCTTTCGATATAAATACTCCTCTCGATGATATGTGACATCGATAAAAGGCGGCTCGAACTCCATGAGAGGATCGAGTGTATTAAAGATGTCTGATACGCTTCCTCCCTTCGGCGGGGGCAGCACTTCAAAGGAAGCAAGGGTTTGATCTTTAGCTTTTTCGAGGTATTCCGTAACTTTCATATCTATTCTTTCTACAAGGATTACGCCAAAAGTAAATGTAAAATACAAAACTTCGTACTTTACCTACCTATGAATCCTATTCCTGATTCAAACTTGACAATCTAAAGGGACGGGATTCCTTCCTCTTTATTCGACTTTATTCAGTCTGTATCTACCTCGATGTGGAAATAACAAGGCTTCGGTTTAGGACCTATCGAAGGATTAATTTTGCACTCCTCCGACTCGCTTGTCTGGAATCCTTTGGGCTATGTAATTAGCACTTACTAATAATGGACCGGAGGACCTGCACTTTGTGCACAGGGAGGCTGCAAATAAAAACTAAACCAGCGGCGGAATATATGTGTCATATGACATTGAGTATTCCAGCTTCCACGAAAAGCGAAGAGAATATTTCAAATATTGCACTTAAAACAGCATCTTTACGTTCAACAGCTATAGAAATAGTAGATTACATACGAATGAATATTACAAAAACACTCGGGCTCTTTTTTTTACTTCTTTTTTTGACTTCCGCTTCCCTCTGGAGTCAAAGCGACAGCAGTGATGTTGTTCAATTTAGTGGTCAGGTACTCGTCGATGACGATAGTGAAGAAGTGCTCCCTATCCCCTTCGTCAATATCTACATTAAAGAGCAGCCCTTTCGCGGGACTTATACTGACTACGATGGGTTTTTCTCCCTCGTGGCCAAAAAGGGAGAAACCGTGGTGTTTTCTTCGCTTGGTTTTCGCAAAGAAAAGTTTGAAATTCCCGTAGACCTGGAAGGTAATCGCTACTCCATCTTTCAATTTATGCGTCCGGACACCATCAATCTGCCAGAGGCTATTGTCTATCCCTGGCCCAGTCGGGAGCACTTTAAAATTGAGTTTTTACAAATGAATATCGATAACAAACTCGAGCAAATCGCAATGGAGAATCTCAGTGCGGACAAAATGGCGCGGCTGAGCGAAACGCTTTTGGAAGATGGTCGGGAGAGCACGAGTTACTACTTCCGGCGTCAGGCTCAGACCTATTACAGCTACGGCCAGTTTAAGCCCATGCCAATCTTTAGTCCCATCGCCTGGGGAAAATTCATAAAAGCCCTCAAAGATGGGGACTTGAGTGACAAGAAGAAGTAAATGAGGTTGAGGTTTTCAAGTTCAAAGTAGGAATTAGAAAGGTTAAAGTAATTCAAGATTGAGGTTAATGTTACCGACTGCACTCCTTTCGGAGCTTCATCGGTCGAGGAAGGTTGAGGTAAGACGGGAGATGTGAGATGTGGTTGGCACTGGTGCTCAATTTTTAAGCTATAAAAGGATCTCAAAAAAGTTCCTTTCTCACATCCCCCGGTAAAATAATAAAAGAATATTTCTTTGCGCCTTAGCGGCTTTGCGTCAAACAACTTCAAGAATAATAGAAAAGTTACCGGCACCACCAATTACACTTTTTCAAAGCTTCCTCGGTCCTGGAAGGTTGAGGTGAGACGGGAGATGTGAGATGTGGTTGGTGTAGTTGCTCAATTTTTAAGCTATAGAAGGATCTCAAAAAGTTCCTTTCTTACATCCACCGGTAAAATAATAAAAGAATATTTCTTTGCGCCTTAGCGGCTTTGCGTGAAATAACTTCAAGAATAATGGAAAAGTTACCGGCACCACCAATTACGCTTTTTTAAAGCTTCATCGGTCGAGGAAGGTTGAGATGAAAGAGAATCATACTCCTAGGTAAAAAAACAGCATATTTCTTAACGTCCTTCGCGACAATCAGACGAAAACTTGCTAGCGAGGAGCAAACATAGCATAGTCTACAGTTTGCTATTTATTTCGCACGTAGATCAATTTGTGGCGGCCTTTATGGTGATCGCGCGAGTCAATCTCAAATTTGCCCATAGAGTCAATCATTGGCGTTAATTTCTGAAAGCCGTAATTTCTAGAATCAAAATTGGGTTGTTTTTTCTGAATCAAACTGCCCACATCGCCAAGAAAAGCCCAGCCGTCTTCATCCGCACAATCAGCGATCGTATTGCGAACCAACTGTACAACTTTTGGTGTAATTCGCTCCACCTCATCTTTGGGATCTACTTTTGCATTTGATCCTTTACCTACCGGTGGTTTCGTTTGGTTTTTTAGAATCTCGATGTATATAAATCGATCGCAAGCCACGATAAATGGATCCGGAGTTTTCTTTTCTCCAATGCCAATCACATTCATTCCAGCTTCGCGCAATCGAGTAGCCAGGCGAGTAAAATCGCTGTCACTGGAGACCAAGCAAAAGCCGTTGACTTTTCCGGAATAGAGAATATCCATAGCATCGATAATCATCGCAGAGTCTGTGGCATTCTTACCCGTGGTATATCCGTACTGCTGAATCGGAGTGATCGCATTCTCCAACAGCATCTTTTTCCATTTTGCCAAATGGGGATTCGTCCAATCTCCATAGATGCGCTTGATCGTGGGATTCCCATATTTGGCAATCTCTTCCATCATTTCTTTCACGTAAGCTGAGGGGATATTATCCCCATCAATCAGTACGGCCAAGTTATTATTATCACTCATAGTTTACTATCATTTGACGCAAAGGTACGGTAATTTACAGCAGGGTCGTAAAATCTCGAAGACCTCTTGTGGGCTTTGGTAAAGCAACGATCTGAAGCTCTCTGGCCGGGATTAATATGATATACAATTCTGTGCCGAACCCTGTCGATTGATTAGCAATAAAAGTCAAAAAAACAAATAGAAAAGGGAGGTCAAGAAAATTTTGCTAACATCGGATAAATAGATCCTCAACATTCTGACATACCGAACTTTCGGTAAATGAAGGACAGACTCTGGTTGGTACAGCACCTTACCTTTTCGCCTGAATGGCCAGTCCTTACGTCCTTTGCTGAAGCATCCCTTCCACTGTTTACTACCGCTTGCGGAAAATATTTCGATGTGATTCCCCCGTGAAATGCCCTCAGCTTTATATTTCACGATCAGGCGGTAAGTCGCAAAGGCTTCTTCTCCAACTTTTTACTTTTTTCTAAATTTTCTTAATCAGTTCGGCTCCGCTTGGTTCGCTTCCGCTCATGACGGCGTATCACGGCGCACTGCAGCGCCTTAATCTTCCTTCGACCGACGAATAACTTTAACCTTCCTTGGGGTGAGGGATCAGTACTCCGGACGAGAAAAAAAAGTGCCCTACCTACAGTTCATTAGAGATTGTGTAGTTCGGTGAATTTACGTCTTTGCGTGAGGGATAGTAGCGGCAGGCAGGTGCCCAGGCGGGCGATGCAGCCGTAGAGCGAGGAGGCGACAAGTGAAGCCACCGCAGCCTTACGGATGCGACCGCGTGGGTGCCTGACTATGAGCGGATAGCCCGACCCACCTCCGGTGGGGCACGCCAAAAATCTAGCAAACTCACCCTATTTTCAAACGGGTTTACTTTGAATCAAGGGCAAAATCCAACACCTCATCCATCGTTTCCACAAAGGTGAATTTCAGGCCTTTAATGTAGTCCTTCTCAATTTCCTTCACGTGCTTTTCATTCTCCTTACACATGAGAACATGTTGAATACCGGCGCGTTTTGCTGCTAGTACTTTTTCTTTTATTCCGCCGACGGGAAGAACGGTTCCACGCAATGTAATCTCTCCGGTCATGGCCAGATGGGACTTCACTTTGCGGCTGGTAAATATAGAGGCCAGGGCCGTGAGCATCGTGACTCCTGCGGATGGGCCGTCCTTTGGAATCGCGCCTTCCGGTACGTGAACATGCACGTCTTTATTCTGAAAGAGTTCGGGGTCTATATCGTAGGTCTCTGCATGCGCTTTGAGAAAACTCAATGCAGTTGTGGCAGACTCTTTCATCACATCGCCTAAGTTTCCGGTCAGGATGAGTTTTCCTTTTCCGCTGCTGAGACTGGTTTCAATAAAGAGGATATCACCCCCCACTGAAGTCCAGGCCAATCCCACGGCAACACCGGGCATTTTAGCTTCGGTATAGTTCTCGGGATCAAACTTGGTTGGGCCGAGAATCTCTCTCACTTTTTCAGGAGATATGGAAACCTCGTACTCTTCTTCCATCGCGACCTGTTTAGCGACATTGCGCATCACCGCACTGATCTGACGGGCGAGGGACCTCACACCACTCTCGCGTGTATAATACTGTACCATTTCCATAAGTGCGCGCTTGCCGATGCGAATATCCTTGCTTTTCAAGCCGTGTTCAACGCGTAATTCGGGGATGAGGTGGCGCTTACCAATTTCCACTTTTTCTTCAGCAGAATAGCCGGACAGCTGTATGATTTCCATTCGATCGCGCAAGGCGGGCTGAATGGTGTTTAGGTTGTTTGCCGTCGCGATAAACAATACTTTGGATAAATCGAAGTCCACTTCGAGGTAGTTATCGTAAAAAGTGGAGTTTTGCTCGGGATCTAACACTTCTAATAGTGCCGAGGATGGGTCGCCGCGAAAATCCTTACCCACCTTATCGATTTCGTCTAAAATAAATACGGGATTGGAGGCACCGGCTTTTTTGATCGATTGGATGATGCGTCCGGGCATGGCTCCAATATAGGTGCGCCGATGTCCTCGCACTTCGCTCTCATCGTGCAAACCACCCAGAGACATGCGAATAAATTCGCGATCCAGCGCCTTGGCGATTGATCGTCCAAGAGAGGTTTTCCCCACTCCGGGTGGACCAACGAGACATAAAATAGGGGCTTTCATATCTCCCTTGAGCTTGAGCACTGCGAGATGCTCAAGAATGCGCTCCTTGATTTTATCCAGACCAAAGTGATCTTTATCGAGTTGTTTTTTTGCATTGGTAAGATCGAAATTGTCTTCAGTATACTCCTGCCAGGGCAGTTCGAGCAGCATCTCCAGATAATTGAGTGTTACACTGTACTCGGCAACTTGAGGGTTCATGCGCTTAGCGCGTGTAATTTCTTTATCAAATGCTTTAGCTACCGCCTCGGGCCACTTTTTGTCCTTTGCTTTTTTCTGTAATATTTCGATATCGGAGCCTTTGGGGTTGTCCCCTAGCTCTTCCTGAATGGTTTTCAATTGCTGATTGAGAAAATAGTCGCGCTGTTGCTTTTCTATGTCGCCCTTTACTTTGCTCTCTATTTGGTTGCGCACCTCGAGCATTTTGAATTCTGCCTGAACTAATTCGAGCACTTTTTCGCTCATGTCATTGGGATTATCCAATTCGAGGAGTGCTTGCTTGCGCTTCACATCTATATTTAGGTTGGAAGCGATAAAAAAGAGCAGAAAATTCGGATTATCAATCTCCTTGAACATACCCTCCGCTTCGTTGGGAATGTTGGGGGACATTTTAATGACTTTGCGAGACTTTTCTATCACTGCCTGAATGGCACCCTGGAAATGCGACTCATCGCGTACTGGTTCAAACTCCTTGGCAACATACTGCCCCGTCAAAAATGGACCACTGTGATCCACGGCGGAAACGGAAGCTCTAAACCGACCTTGCAGAATAACGGTTGTACTCCCATCGGGCATATTGAGCATTTTGACCACCCGAGCAACTGTACCTACGGGATACAAGTCTTCGTACTCCGGGTCCTGCACATCATCGTCGCGCTGGGAAGCTACCAGTACGCGCTTGTGATTTTTCTTGGCAAATTGAATAGCCTTCATCGAGGATTCTCGACCCACGGCTATGGGGATGACGACACCCGGAAAAAGTACTGTGTTTTTTAGTGCCAGTAAAGGGAGTTCGTCAGGTAGATTCTCATCGCTGCCTTCATCATCTCCCGAAACAGTCACTACGGGTGCAAAATCATCGTGATCTTCACCCATTGCAAATTTATAATCATCAAACATGGATTTCCTATTTTGCGTAAAATGTCCAAGTATTATACCACAACGGAAAAGCCGCCGTTTTGGCGCTCCGAGGTACCAAAAAAGGTTTTTAGACTAAAATTGTACGACAATTCGTCAGTGTAGAATTGTTTTTGGGCTTTGCATTCGCTCACCCCTGATCTCTAAAGGGGAGCCAGCGCGCAGGATAAAATTCAGAAAACACCTTAGGCCGCCACTTCTTCTTCTTCGACTAAATTATCTTCCACCTTGAGGTTCTCAATGATAAACTCCTGTCGGGCTTGAGTATTTTTTCCCATATAGTATTTCAACACCTCTTCGATGCTCGTATCTTCATTAAGAATCACCGGCTCCAAACGAATATTGTCGCCAATAAAGTCCTCAAATTCATATGGACTAATCTCTCCAAGGCCCTTGAACCGCGTAATTTCTGCCTTCCCGCGCAATTGTTTCACTGCCGCTTTGCGCTCTTCTTCTGTATAACAGTAAATGCTCGTTTTCTTATCTCGAACACGGAATAAGGGAGTTTCCAGAATATACAAATGCCCTTCGCGCACTAAGTCGGGGAAAAATTGCAAAAAGAAGGTCAATAAAAGCAGTCGAATGTGCATACCATCGACATCGGCATCCGTAGCAATGACAACTCTATTGTATCGCAACTCCTCCAATCCGTCTTCGATATTGAGCGCATGCTGCAAGAGATTAAATTCTTCATTTTGATAGACGACCTTTTTCGTCAGACCATAGCAATTGAGCGGTTTCCCTCGCAGTGAAAATACAGCCTGAAACTGAACGTCGCGCGCTTTGGTAATCGAGCCGCTCGCTGAGTCACCCTCTGTAATAAATAGTGTAGTTTTCTTTTTATCTTCTTCAGAGCGCCGCTTGTGATCGAAATGGACGCGGCAATCACGCAATTTCTTGTTGTGGACGGAGGCTTTCTTAGCGCGCTCGTTCGCCATTTTTTTCACACCCGCTATTTCCTTTCTCTCTCTTTCCGACTGCTGAATACGCTTCTGCAAGGCATCTGCGACCTCGGAATGCCGATGCAAATAGTTATCTAGCTTCGTTCTCAGAAACTCATTCATGAAAGATCGGACCGTGGGCCCTTCCGGCCCCATATCATTCGATCCGAGTTTCGTTTTTGTCTGTGACTCAAATATCGGATCCTCCACGCGCACACTGATCGCCGCCACAATAGATGCTCGAATGTCGCGAGGGTCGTAATTCTTGCCGAAAAAGTCGCGCGTCGTGCGGACGATAGACTCCTTAAAGGCAGAAAGATGTGTTCCTCCCTGCGTCGTGTGCTGCCCATTCACAAAAGAGTAATACTGCTCACCGTATGAGCTACTGTGCGACAGTGCCAGCTCCACATCATCCGCCTGCAAGTGAATGATGGGATACTGCAATTTCTCTTTTGCCGTTTTCTTCTCCAATAAATCGCGCAAGCCATTCCGGGATACAAAAGTCTTCCCGTTAAACTTGATTTTTAGGCCCGCATTGAGAAAGGCGTAATTCCACAATTGCGATTCGATGAATTCTCTGCGAAACTTAAAGGTATTGAAGATCTCCTCATCGGGATAAAAGGTAATCTCTGTCCCATTCCGTTCTTTCGTCTTGCCGGGTTTGGGATCATCCACCAGCTCTCCTCGTTGAAAAACTGCTCGCTTCTCCTTTCCCTCGCGAATAGCTCGCACGATAAAGCGACTCGAAAGGGCATTTACGGCTTTGGTTCCCACCCCATTCAATCCGACGGACTTCTTGAATGCTTTGGAGTCGTATTTTCCTCCGGTATTGATTTTAGACACACAATCCACTACTTTTCCCAATGGAATGCCCCGGCCATAATCTCTAACCTGAAGATAATCCTCTCCCATCTCAATTTCTATCACTTTCCCAAATCCCATCACGTGCTCATCAATCGAGTTGTCCAAAACCTCCTTGAGCAGAATATAAACGCCGTCATCGGCTGCACTGCCATCTCCCAACTTGCCAATATACATTCCGGGACGCAAGCGAATGTGCTCTTTCCAATCCAGTGATTTAATCTCTGACTCCGTATATTTTACTTCACTCATTCTCTCTGTATTTATATGCAAATATAATCAATATCAACAGCTCATAGCCTTCCCACAAGCTTCATCATCGACAGATAACCAAAAAAGTGTATATTAATGATCGATTTACTTTAAAACCAAGCAACGATGTTCCAACGCAAGCTCCTCCAAAGTTGTTTCTTTATCCTCGTTGTATTCCTCATCAGCCCCGGAGCAGTATTGAATGCACAAGAAGAGTCTGAAAAGGACATTCCAAAACTCAATGATTACCTGGAAGTATTAGATTATGGAGACTTGAGGGAGCTTTATTTATTAAGAGAACATCCAGAAGGAGCCTATCCAGATGATTTTTCTGGCATTGTGTTGAGGTCAGGGCTGATTGGCTATATAAATATGTCTCCAAAAACTCTTATATCTCATATCTTATATAATGCAGATCTTAAATATGAAGGCCCAGCAAAAGCAAAGAAGTATGACCTTATATTCAAAAGAGGACGCGGAAAAATTCCTGAACATGAACGACGGGATTTGGTGGAACGAATTATTCAGGAACTCAATCTCACTTTAAAAACGGAAACAGTCAAAACAACGAAAGTCGTAATCACAGCTACAGATGAATTAAAGAACTACATCGCTACTCCAGACAATTATATTAAAAGTAAGATAGAGACCGTAAGTGGATACTATATTTATTTTGAAAATGTCACCATGGAAGAAATAGTCAAAAAATTGAATGCGGAAGTGGTCTCCTTTGGATTCCATGTAGTAAATGAAACCCGTGTTTATGAGCCTCTCACGATGCGACTAAATATAGAGAGTTTAGAGGGTTTTATTTTGGATGCCGGCAAAAAGGGATTGATGGTAGATCTAAAGGAGCGTCCCAAAAAGCAATATATCCTGATCGCCCAATAAAAAGTGCTGTCTCTGTAATTGATAATTTCCCAAGATAATACACTCGCAGTTTTTCATCACTTTGCTAAAAGAAGCTGATATTTCTTTAGATGGTTCTCCCATTGATAGATAATAAAAAAAAGTGTATATTAATGTTCTATTTAACTTAAAATCAGAGATCTATGTTACAACGCAAGCTTCTCCATAGTTGTTATTTTATCCTTTCAATCATTCTCATCAGTCCCGGAGCAGTATTGGATGCACAAGAAAAGTCCGATCAGGACATTCCATCATTCAACGAAATCCTCACGCTCTTAGATTATGAGAATGTCAGGGAATTGTATGTATTGAGAGAACACCAAGCAGAGGCTTATCCGGATGATCATTGGGGCACAATGTCAGGTCCAGGCATGATTGGCTATACAGGGATGACGCCAAAAAGGCTTGTATCTCATGTTTTAGAAGTGCCAGTGATCCACATTCAGAATGAAGGCACCTTACACGAACAGAAATATGACTTCATATACAAAAAAGGCAGCGGAAACATTACGGCTCGTGACCGACGGAACTTGGTGGAACGAATAGTTCAGGAGCTCAAAATCACATTACAATCAGAAACAGTTAAGACCACGAGCCTCATCATCACTGCCTCGGACGATCTAAATAACTATATAATCACCTCCGGCGAGGTCCAAAGTATGACAGAAATCGTCAGCGGATCCCATATCTATTTTGAAAATGTCTCAATGGACAAAATCGTAGAAAAATTGAGCGAAGAATTGGCCCCCTACGGCTATCGGGTCATAAATGAAACTGGGGTGGAGGGGCCCCTTACCTTGCGCCTCAACACAGAGAGTTTAGACGATTTCATGTTGGATGCCGGCCAGAAGGGATTGATGGTAGATCTAAAGGAGCGTCCCACACAGCAATATACCTTGATCCCTCATTAAAATGCCTTGACGGAACTCATAGGTCCTCCGGATAAGGCAATCGCAGCAATTCACCGCTGCGCGTAGCGAGAAGGATTTGATTGTTTTTCACCACCAAAGCACGAATATCCGGCTCACCCTTTATCATCAAAAAATGGAGGTCCTTTCCCTCATTTTTTGAGTAGGCCAGAGTCCCTTGATCGCCCGCCAGCCACAAAACACCCTCCTCATCGCGCGTTAAATCGCGAAATCCCCGGGTAGAAAAAGTGGTTTTTGGTGCGCGAAGCTCAATCCACTGTTGCCCCCCATTATCAGATCGCCACAGTCCGCCGTATTGGGAAGCCATCCAGCCTTTGCCTGAACTTTCAAAATACAAAGTTGTAAAATATGCCTGAGCCGGAATCTGCTGTTGCCAATGCAACCCACCATCCTCAGAAGTCAGTACACGCCCGTATCCCGCAGCCACCCACCTATCGCCAGCAACGTGATGTACCGCTTCCAACCCGTTTTCTAAAGTATCGTAGAGTACCACCTTAAAATCCGGCAGGGACACCACCTGAATCACCCCGTTTTTAAATCGCTTCCCCCCAACTGCAATGAAATAATCTTCCTCGGGATGCAGTCCCACATCCAGCAAAACCCTCCAATACGGCACTCGCCATTTCCTCCATTCTATCCCGTTTTCCCCTTGCATCAACTGTCCATCAATCCCCACTGCTATTCGATCAGACCCCCTAACTGCGACACCATACATCGCTTTACTAGTCACGGAATCCACCCGCCAGCTTGCTCCTCCATCATCGCTCCATGCCACATCTCCTCGATACCAACTCTGACCGCCTACAGCAATAATCTCGTCATTATCCGTCCAGTACAGATCGTGCCATGCTCCGTCATGCTCCAGCACTACTTCCGGTTCCACCGTTTCACCTGAAGGCTCACATCCCACACACCAAATCAGCACCAGCATCAACCCGATTGATATCCAATTCACCACTTACTATTTTTATTTTTTGGGCGCATCCCCCGAGGGTCCGCCAGAGGGCGGACACTTCGGGGGTCGGGCTGTGCGGGGGTTCCGTACCTGCAGCTGAATAATACCCTTCGTTCATCCTCCTCTTTGAATTTCATTGGTTCATTTTCTTTTTATTGCAGATTCCAAGCTGCAGGCACACCTCAGCCGCATTTGCGGCCTCAGTCCCCTACCATCCCTTGCGCAAAGACGGCGGATAACACATCCTCGAACAGATGAGGTAAAGAATCGCTACTTTTTGCACATTCCGAAAGATAGGCATTTTTTTGATTGGGCGAGGTGGTCTTGAGGTGATGTTGCCCGCTGCCTTCAGCAGGACTCCGAAATGCTTCGCGGTTCTTTGAGTGCAACGTCTCCACAGGCCAACGCGCTGGCCCGATTCCGCCTTTGGCTGGGGTTTCCGATGCCGTTATGCGTCTCACCGCCGAATCCAACTTCTCTGTTACCACATTCTACCGCCCCACCATTTCTTCCGGCCGCACCCACTCGTCAAATTGATCGGCAGTCAAATAATTCAGAGACACCGCTGCTTCCTTCAATGTCGTTCCTTCTGCATAGGCCTTTTTTGCTATATCTGCTGCCTTGTCGTAGCCGATCTTCGTATTGAGCGCCGTTACCAGCATGAGCGAGTTATTGAGATTTTCCCGAATAGCCTCTTCATTTGGCTCCAGGCCGCTTACACAATGATCGGCAAAACTCCGACAAGCATCCCCAATCAAATCCGCCGACATTAAAAAGTTAAAAATCATTTGCGGTTTGAACACATTCAATTGAAATTGGCCATTCATGCCGCCAACATTTATTGCGACATCATTGCCCATCACCTGAGCCATGGCCATAGTCAATGCTTCGGCTTGCGTGGGATTCACCTTGCCGGGCATAATCGACGAGCCCGGTTCATTCGCTGGAATGGTATATTCTCCAATGCCACATCGCGGTCCGGAGGCCAACATGCGGATATCATTACCAATCTTCATCAGTGATACTGCCAGTGTCTTTAAAGCACCGTGGGATTCTACTATGGCATCGTGCGCTGACAATGCCTCAAATTTATTGGGCGCTGTTCTGAAAGGAAGGTCTGTAAGTTCCGATATTTTTTGTGCCACCAATTCTGGGTAACCTTCTGGGGTATTTAGGCCGGTGCCAACTGCAGTTCCTCCCAAAGCGATCTCGCCCAGATGATCTAATGTGCTTCGCACCGCATGTATACCGTGGTCCAATTGGGATACGTATGCCGACAATTCCTGACCCACAGTCACAGGGGTCGCATCCATAAAATGGGTGCGCCCGATCTTAACCACATCCTTGTAGGTCTCTGCCTTTTCATGCAGCACATCGCGCAGATGCTTCACCTGTGGCAGGGTGTGCTCATGTAATTTCTTGTAGGCCGCTATGTGCATCGCAGTGGGAAAAGTATCGTTGGAAGATTGAGATTTATTGACGTCATCATTGGGGTGCAGCACTTTTTTGTCATCCGTCAATTCCCCACCTTGAAGCACGTGGGCTCGATTAGCTATGACTTCATTGGCGTTCATATTAGATTGTGTCCCCGAACCTGTTTGCCATACGACCAATGGAAACTCATCTGCCCATTGTCCGGCTATTATTTCATCGCACACTTCAGCAATCCATTGTGCCTTTTGTTCTTCCAGAACACCTAATTCCCAGTTCGCTTGAGCAGCAGCTTTTTTTAAATAGGCAAAGGCCTGAATCACATCTTTGGGCATCCGGTGCCCTCCAATTTTAAAATTATTTGCCGATCGCTGAGTTTGAGCTCCCCAGTATCTATCAATAGGTACTTCTACATCACCTAAACTATCTTTTTCTCTTCTTTTGTCAATTGGCATAGCTGTTCATTTTATGCAGGGCTTTCGTCACCGATAAGTGAAAAACCCTCGAATATTCTGATAATATTATACTTCTCACAAAATAAGAGATTTCGCTGACAACCATGGTTTCCCCGGACAAAATTTTCAAGCCCAAAAAACAAACAATTCTCACTCCTTATCGTTATATTCATGTATTCGTTAATTAAACAGACAAATCAATGGGATTCAAATTACCAGCACTACCTTACGACAAAGATGCTTTAGAACCGCATATCGATGCGAAAACTATGGAAATCCATCATGATAAACATCATGCGGGATATACCAAGAAGCTCAATGCGGCTATCGAAGGTACTTCTTTAGAAGGAAAGAGCATCGAAGATATTTTAGCACAAGTTTCCAAGCACTCATCCGGTGTGCGAAATAATGGGGGCGGATTTTATAATCACAGTCTATTTTGGACGGTTATGGGGCCCAATGGTGGTGGAAAACCTTCAGGTGCTCTTGCCTCTGCGATTGACAAACATTTTGGATCTTTTGATAAATTCAAAGATGAATTTCAAAATGCCGGTGGATCACAATTTGGATCTGGCTGGGCGTGGTTGATCGTTGATGGTTCCAAAAAACTAGCTGTCACGAATACGCCGAATCAAGACAATCCTCTGATGGATGTAGCCGATGTTAAGGGTACTCCGATTCTTGGCGTTGATGTTTGGGAACATGCATATTACCTCAATTATCAAAATAGACGTCCCGACTATTTGGAAGCGTTCTTTAACGTAATCAATTGGGATGAAGTGAGTAAGAGATTTGATAAAGCGACCAAATAAAAGTTGCTTTTCAATCAGTGACAAAAAAGCCTTGATGAAATTTCATCAAGGCTTTTTTTTTATGGTGAGTTGATCTCGTAGTCCAGGGTTTGCCCGCCCTACACGTATTACATTTTCCATTGCGTCGTTTAAGCAACTGTGCGACCTTTGAATTCTAGGTTTTGTTGCTCCCCATGCTTCCAGGAAAAGCCTATTTCTTCTTTCTTTGTACGGCAGCAGCCAGGCGATCAACAACCTCTCGAGAGTTTTGCCCCATCATTCCACACTGAAAGACATACATCTTATCTCCCTTCAATCGAATATGTCGGAAGTCGTAACTTAAGTCATTGGAGTCAATGGCCATACTGTAGATAAAACCTTCTTCCCACTCCTTCTCAATGGCATTGAAATACTCTTCCTCTTCCACAAGCTCTCTTTGATCTAGCACCAGAGTTTCCATTTTGGTAGTCTGAGCGTCCATACCCAAAATTTGTACACTATAGTTGTCTTCTCCCTTAATGGTGATATCATCCATTGTTCCCAATGTCCCCACTTTGATTTCAGCATCTTTCGGGGCAAAGACTTTTAAGGGAATTCCTTCACCAATTAAGTTGTGCTCCACCCAGCCCTCGGCGGGATCCGGCGTGCATTGAGAGAAAATAAATCCAACGGCGATAACAGTAATAATGAGTCGAAGCATATGATTTCTTTTAAACAAAAATAATATAAAACAATTTAGCCAACTGTGTTTCCAATCAAGTCCTTTATCCTCGGAATGTACAAAAGCTGATTGCACAGAGTCTATCAGCTTTTGTTCCAGCTTCTATTATTATTCTTCATGCCGTTCAAAAGCAGTGTTCGGTCTTTTGAATTAGCTTGTCTTAATCGTACAACCAATCGCTTTTGTTGTATTGGGTCGAGGCTTTTCCCCTGCTTTAATCGCTTGTATGGCATCTCTGACATATTGCTTTTCTACTGCCTCTTCAGACTTGTAATTATCATCTATCGCTCCGATATATTGCAACACCCGGTTTTTATCTACTAAAAACACATGCGGGGTACGCTCAGCGCCAAATTTGGGATAGACTTCCTGTCCTTCATCGAGAACATATTTAAATGGGAATCCCTTCTCCTCAGCTCTCTCCTTCATTTTCTCAAAACTATCATCGGGCTGTGCTTCCGGATCATTGGGATTTATCGCTATTACGGGAAATCCTTTCGATTCCATTTCATTGTGTAATTCAATGATTCGATCTTCATATGCAATCGCATAGGGACAATGGTTGCAAGTAAAAATAATTATATATCCTTCGGCTCCTTTGTAATCGGACATCGAAACATAATCTCCGTCAGTGCTTTTTAAAGAAAAGTCATCGACCTTATCTCCGATTTGGTATTGAGCATGAACGAAAGTTAAGGAACAGAAAAGAAAAGCTATAGCAAAAAAGTATCTCATAGTCAATTGGCTTTAAAAGGTTTGAATAATTGTTTCGAGTTCTTTTACGGAATGAAAACTTTGTTGGAAAAACTTTCTTCGGTCTCCCTTATAAAATAAAGTCGCAGGAATTGCTCCGGACCAGGACGGATCTACACGGTCAATCCAACGATTGGCGTCAGGGTCATCCAAAACGACCACATCGGGATGTAGTTTGTGCTTTTTCATAAACGGAATGAGTCGGCTCTCGAGTTGGGACTCCATGTCCAGGCTCACCAAAATTACGAGAACGCTTTCATCCGAGGCATATTTTTCACTGAGCTCTTGAAAATAGGGCATCTCCTTGACACAAGGCTTGCACCAGGTCGCCCAAAAGTTTAGAATAACCAACTGATTCTCATCCCCCGGCAAATACTCCTGTAATTCCTCGAAATCAAACACTTTCAAGTCATTTGCCTCTTGAGCGAATGTAGATCCGAGAAAGGACAAAATCAATGTCAGGACTAAAAATTTCTCTTTCATATATTGTATTAACTTCTTGCGCGGGCTTTGTGTTGTGAAAACCGAAAATAAGTTGAACGATATATGTATAAAATGTCCTTATTCTACCTTAAACTTAAAGCCTTTCGTTCTCACCTTATCTAATAAAACCCCATCAACTCCAATATTGGATTTCGTCGAGACCATCTCGAGTATTTCTTCTCCATGTTTTACGCGAAACTTCATCGCATGCTCTCCTGGATGTTTCACGATCAGTCGATTGATTTCTTCTACTCGCTCATTGGTTAAGTCATCCAAAGTCAGTTCCAGGGTCAGACTTTTTATTTTATCCTTTCCAATAGAAGAAAGTTGGCGAATGTCGTTAATGTAAAACTGCAAATCTCCGGTTCTGTAGCGCTTGCGAAATGCCCCTTGAACGCAGAGCACTTGTCCTTGCTGAATGAGCTCTTTGCTTTTCATGTACTGCTCACCAAAAATAGCAAATTGGTGAGATCCCGTAAAGTCCTGCAGCGTCAGTCGGCCATAACCTTCCCCGCGCTTAGATACCCCGTGAAAAGCCTCAGTGACGATGCCGCCCAATGACAATTTCCGACCTTCCTTTTCCTGCTCATGAAGTTCACTGAGTGGACAGTTGACAAAAGAAGCATATTCGAAGGCATAATCATCGAGCGGGTGCCCACTTGCGTAAATACCCACAACCTCCTTTTCCAGCTCTAACATTTTAATCAGTGGCCAGCTAATTTCCGGAGGCAGATCCGGCTCGTGTACTATATCACCGGAAATATCTCCAAACAATGAATTGGTCAATTGTTGTTTTTGGTGCTGATAGCTTTGTCCGTACTTCAAAAGTGCTTCCAAATAGGTGTCGTATTTCCCGCTGGGTGAGAAGAGCTGAGCGCGTTTTACATTGAGGACATCAAAGGCACCGGCTTTGGCCAGGCTTTCCATCACTCTTTTATTGACACCCGAGAGGTCAATGCGACGCATCATGTCCGGCAGGGTTTCAAAAGGACCATTGGCGCGTCGCTCTTCAAGAATAATTTCCACCGGCCCCTCTCCGACTCCTTTTAAGGCAGAAAGACCAATAACTATATTTTGGTCTTCCGTCACCGAGAAGTCCATGCCAGAGGTGTTAATATTCGGTGGTTGCACTTCTATTCCCATTCGCTTGCATTCGC
>Ga0307966_1000653_pt1 | contig 28432 bp, 14 predicted proteins | sample OrgLakmetagen646_FD_203141 | JGI IMG/M metagenome (GOLD analysis project Ga0307966, IMG submission 203141) | Saline water microbial communities from Organic Lake, Antarctica - #646 | ecosystem: Environmental > Aquatic > Non-marine Saline and Alkaline > Saline | place: Antarctica: Organic Lake... | reverse complement strand
CACCGTGTGCTGCCCAAATTCCTAAAGTAGAACCTTCAAGGCTTTTTAGAATGATGCTATTGCTTTCTGCAATATCGACCGCGGTGAATCTACATTCAAATTTGCCAGAGTCATTATGAAGCATTTTGGGTTTGTCTTCATGGTGAGGAGTAATAAGTCCTAGTTCTATAAATAGTTGGCAACCATTACACACGCCTAAAGATAAGGTGTCTTCCCTATCAAAGAAATTACGCAAAGCCTGATTGGCATTTTCATTATACTTAAAAGCTCCAGCCCAGCCTTTGGCACTTCCCAAAACATCAGAATTGGAGAAGCCTCCAACTGCAGCAATAAATTGAACGTCTTCAAGGTTCTCTGCTCCAGACATAAGGTCTGTCATATGGATGTCTTTCACATCAAATCCAGCAAGATCCATGGCTTTAGCCATTTCACGTTCGGAGTTTGAACCCTTTTCTCTTATGATAGCACCTTTGATACGTTTTCCTTCAACCGACTTTAATTTGCCATCAAAATGCGCTGGGAAATTGAATTTTAAGGCATTGTATTTAAAATTCTCATGACGTTCTTTTGCTTTTTTCTCACCACTTTGGTGTTTATCAAATTCATAAGAAGTTTGTAACCAAAAGTTTCTGTAGGTGTCTACATCAAAATTGAGCGTATTCTTCTCATGAGCAATCGATAATTTACCTGTAGAATTGACCTCTCCAAGATATATTGGAGAAATGTCAAGTTCTTTAAATTCTGAGGTTAAGTCTCCTTCGGCTTGGAAAACAATCCCTGAATTTTCAGCAAATAAGAGCTTGAAAATGTCTTTTTCTTCAAAAGCTTCGAAATTTAATTCTGCACCTAAATTGTTATCAGCAAAACACAGTTCTAGAAGTGTTGTAATTAATCCTCCGGAAGAAATATCGTGACCGCTTGCTATTTTATGTTGTTTGATGAGCTGTTGAATAGCATCAAATTTCTTTTTAAATTTAGAATCATCACTGATAGTTGGGGCTTTATTTCCGACCTTATTCAATAATTGATAAAAAGCCGATCCTCCAAGTTCTAAGTTATCTTGGGAAAAATCTAAGTAATAAATGGACCTTGCTTCCTTTTGAAACATAGGCTTTACAACATTTGTGATCTCGTTGCAATGTCCAGCAGCAGAAATAATGACCGTACCCGGAGAAAGCACGTCCTGGTCTTTATAACGTTGCTTCATCGATAAAGAATCTTTTCCAGTTGGGACGTTAATTCCCAGGTTGATAGCAAATTCTGAAACAGCCTTTACTGCATCATAAAGTCTGGAATCTTCACCAGGATTGTTACAGGGCCACATCCAATTGGCAGATAAGGACACTGAAGTTAAGCTGTCTTCTAAAGGTGCCCAGACAATGTTGGTTAAGGCTTCTGCTATTGAATTCTTTGCGCCTGCAACAGGATCAATAAGTCCTGAAATAGGTGAGTGGCCAATTGAATTGGCGACCCCCTCTTTTCCTTTATAATCTAAAGCAACCACACCACAATTGTTTAGCGGTAGCTGCAATGGTCCAAGGGTTTGCTGTACGGCAACACGTCCAGATACACATCTGTCCACTTTATTCACCAGCCAGTCTTTGCAAGCAATAGCTTCCAGTTGAAGCAATTGTTCGACGTAATCGTATATTTTTTCTGATTTAAAGTCAGGTTGAGAGTAAGTTCTTTCTACTCTTTGGTCCTTCATGATAGTTTTAGGTGAGCTCCCAAACATATCCTCTAGCTTAAGATCTAAAGGTGTCTCCTGAGTTTTTGAGTTTTTAAAAATAAATTGATGATCATCGGTCACAGTTCCAACGCGATACATTGGGGAACGCTCTCTTAATGCTACTTTTTCTAAAAATTCAGATTCTTTTTTTCCTATCACAAGCCCCATGCGTTCCTGAGATTCATTACCTATAATTTCTTTGGCAGACAAGGTGGAATCTCCTACAGGAAGCTTATCGATATCGATGTGACCTCCTGTATCTTCTACTAGCTCGCTTAAGCAGTTAAGGTGTCCGCCAGCGCCGTGATCGTGTATGGAACGAATAGGGTTTTCATCAAGCTCTACCATGGCCCGAATAGCATTGGCAGCTCTTTTTTGCATTTCCGGGTTGGATCTTTGGACGGCATTGAGTTCTATGCCACTTTCAAATTCTCCCGTATCTGCAGAGGATACTGCAGCTCCTCCCATACCAATTCTATAGTTATCACCTCCAAGAATAACGATATCATCATCTTTTTTTGGAAGTTCTTTTATAGCCTGGTTGGCTTTGCCGTAACCAACGCCACCAGCGAGCATAATGACCTTATCATACGCTAACACCCTATCATGCTCATCATGTTCAAAAGTGAAAAGCGAACCATTGATGAGTGGTTGACCAAATTTATTTCCAAAATCTGAAGCGCCATTAGATGCTTTTATTAAAATGTCCAGTGGACTTTGATATAGCCAGTTTCTAGCTGTAATGGCGTTTTCCCAAGGTTTATTTTCGGTAAGTCTGGGATAAGAAGTCATGTAAACTGCAGACCCAGCCAATGGTAACGAGCCCTTACCGCCAGCAAGACGGTCTCTTATCTCACCACCGCTTCCCGTAGCAGCACCATTAAAGGGTTCTACGGTTGTTGGGAAGTTATGTGTTTCTGCCTTCAATGAAATGACAGATTCGAAAGGCGTGTTTTTAAATTCCGACGCTACTTCAGGTCGGGTGGGAGCAAACTGCTCCACTTGCGGCCCTTTTACAAAAGCAACATTGTCTTTATAAGCTGAAACAATTCCGTTAGGATGAGTTTCTGATGTTTTTCTGATCATTTTAAAGAGCGATTCTTTTTGCTCTTCACCATCAATAACAAAAGTACCATTGAAGATTTTATGTCGGCAGTGTTCTGAATTGACTTGTGAAAACCCAAAGACTTCAGCATCGGTTAATTTTCGATTGAGTTTCTGTGATAGAGCTTCCAGGTAACCGACCTCTTCTTCATTAAGGGCAAGACCTTCTTTTTGGTTGTATTCTGAAATATTTTCAATGTCTAGAACAGGCTCAGGTTGAATGTCGATGGTAAAAATATCCTGATCTAAACCGTTGTAGCTTTGAAAAAGCATCTTGTCAAAATCTTTTTTTTCTGAAGTGGTCTCAACAAACTCTTCGATTCTTTGAACACCTTCTATTCCCATATTTTGGGTAATTTCTACAGCATTGGTACTCCAAGGGGTAATCATGACCTGTCTGGGGCCAACAAACTGACCATCAATTTGCTTTTCGTCGATGAACTGAGCATCGCCAAAAACCCATTTGAATTTTTTTATAGTTTCGTAATCTGGTCTTTTGTCGATGGAAACTGCGAAGTAGTGCGTCGATTCAGTTTTGAAGAAAATGATCATTTCTTAGTGGATTTGAGTTGTGTTTTGACGCCTTCAAAATTACGATAAATATGTGAGTATTTTTATAAATTGGTTAAGTTTGAATTTAAGTTCAGGAGAGGACAAGTAGAAATCAACTCCGCTAATTCTATATTGCAATTGAAAAAAATCACCTTAAAATGCCTTGCCTTATTTTTTCCCCTGCAGTTGCTTTTGATTTACATCTTAAAACAACATCCGTTTTGGGTTGAAACGTATTACAGCGAAGGCTTATTCTTATTTATTTCTCAGCTTCAACATTACCTAACCTCTTGGATTCCATTTTCACTCGGAGACTTGTTTTATGCCGCTCTAGTTCTCGTCATTTTATTTTGGATCTTAAATTTATTCAGAAACAGATCCGTCAGTGCTTCTTGGACGAGCAGGTTCAGAAGTATACGTTCACGGCTTTTAGAAGCACTGGCATTTATCTCTCTGGTTTATTTTTTATTTCACCTGTTTTGGGGGTTCAATTACTACAGGCCTCCTCTTCATTTGTCCTTAGGGATTTCAACAGAGTATACCAAGGAAGAATTACATGAGTTTGCCTGCGATTTAATTCAAAAAATCAACACCTTACATTCACAATTGGTCAATAATGATAGCTTGAGGGTAGAGTATGATTTTAAACAAACTCAGCTTCAAAAATTGGTATTTGAAGCTTATAAAAATTCTGCAAATGATGATATAAAAATACCCTTTCGTGTTGAAAATATAAAAAAATCGCTTTTTTCATTGCCGCTTTCTTATGCTGGTTTTAGTGGATACGTCAATCCCTTTACCAATGAAGGGCAATACAACTATAAAATACCAAAGTATAAATTGCCTACTACAATAGCTCATGAAATAGGACATCAGTTGGGTTTTTCAAAAGAAAACGAAGCTAATTTTATCGCTTCCATCATCACAATGGAAGATGAGAATGAATTTTTGCGCTACTCAGGTTTAACTTTTTCTTTAAAGTATAGTCTCAATGATATGTACAAAAAAGATCCTCTTTTATCAGAAGCTCTTATCGCAGAGCTTCATCCAGGAGTTCTGGAAAATTATAAAGAAGTTCAAGAATTTTGGCAGGCATACTCAGGTCCAGTAGAATTAGTTATGGAAACTGTGTACGGAAATTATTTAAAAGTCAACAACCAGCCCCAAGGTATCGATAGCTACAACTACGTTGTGGCTTTGCTTGTTAACTACTACCAACAAAAACAAACTATTAATCTCTAAATCAAATTTCAATGAAACAAAAAGTCTTACTTTTATTTTGCTTGTTGAGTTTTGGTCTTTTTGCTCAGGATTACTTTCCTGAAAACAAAGGAGTCAAAACCAGGACTAGTAACTACACTGCAGTAAAATCTGCGATAATTCACGTATCCCCAACTCAAACGATTGAAAATGCGACCTTACTATTTAAAGATGGAAAGATTGTAGAAGTTGGTAAAAATGTAAAGCTTCCAAAAAACACAGTTGTTGTAGATGCAAAAGGCAAGCACGTTTACCCTTCATTTGTAGAAGTGTATTCAGATTTTGGAATCAAGGATATTGCAACTGCAGCTAGATCTTCCCAGCCACAATACAATCCTAATAGAAAAGGTTATTACTGGAACGATCATGTTAGACCAGAGCAATCTGCAAAGTCGCATTTTGAATTCGATAAAAAGAAAGCTACAGCCATGCGTAAAGCAGGTTTTGGAGCTGTTAACACCCATATCGCAGATGGATTTATACGCGGAAACGGAGCTTTGTTTGCTTTAGTAGAAACAGATAATTTCAATGAAAATCTATTAAAAAATGAATCTGGTTTTTACTATGAGTTCAGTAAAAGCAAGCAATCAAGACAAGCTTATCCAAGTTCTATCATGGGTTACACCGCTTTGTTGAGACAATTTTACCATGATGCAAAAGCCTATCAAAACGGAATTATAGAAGATAAAGATCTTGCTATAGAAGCTTATCTCGCCAAAAAGAATCTTCCACAATTATTTTCTGTAGATGATTACCTGGATGCTTTTAGGGCAGATAAAATTGGAGACCAATTTGGTGTTCAATATACTATTATCGGTTCAGGAGACGAGTACAAAAGAATTGAAGATCTTAAAGGGATAAATGCTCACTTCGTATTGCCCTTAAAATTTCCAGAGGCCTACGATGTTGAAGATCCTTTTTTAAGAGAATACTTGACACTGGGAGAAATGAAACACTGGCAGTATGCTCCGGCAAATGCTAAAATTCTTGCAGAAAATGGAGTTGATATCTCTTTTACTTCGAAAGGTTTGAAATCTCCAGATGAATTATTGAAAAATTTGAAGAAAGCTGTAGAAAGTGGTTTGGATAAAAAAACGGCATTTGCAGGAATTACAACTCAACCCGCTAAAGCCATTGGAGCCTCAGATCTTTTAGGAACTTTAGAAAAAGGCAAGCTTGCAAATTTCATTATCACCTCTGATGAGCTTTTTGAGGATGAATTTAAAATCTATGAAAACTGGGTGCAAGGTCATCGTCATCGTTTAGAAGCTTTAGATGTCATCGATATATCAGGAACTTACGATTTAGTATTAAACGGAAAGAACCATGAACTCATTATCAAGAACAAGTCAGGTAAATTTTCAGCTGAAGTTAAACAAGATACCTTGAAGCTTGGAAGCAAATTAACTTACGAAGACGATTGGATGACTTTAATAGTAAGCAATGCTGATTCATCTAAAGAAGACTATGCGGTTTTAACTTCTAAAATTGAACCCTTTCAAACTGGTTTTGGTGGAAAAGTCATATTAGGAGACGGAAATACATCCACTTTTAAATCTACCAAAAAGGAAGCAGGCAGTTCTTCAGATAAAGACGAAGAAGAAAAAGAGGAGGATGAAAAATCTATGGAAATGCTTTCCATGACTTATCCCAACTCAGCTTACGGAAGAACTTCTGCACAGTCTCAGCCAGAACGTATTTTGATTAAAAATGCAACGGTTATTACTGGAGAAGCTGCCGGAACTTTAGAAAATACAGATGTTTTACTAAAAGATGGAAAGATTGATAAAATCGGAAAAGATTTAAGTGACAGGAGAGCTAGAGTTATCGACGGATCTGGTAAGTATTTAACCGCTGGTATCATCGATGAACACTCACATATCGCAGGAACTTCTATCAATGAAGGAGGACATAATTCCTCTGCTGAAGTGACCATGGAAGATGCAGTAGATCCAGATGACATTAGTATTTACAGATCATTGGCTGGTGGTGTAACGAGTATTCAACTGTTACACGGTTCTGCAAATCCTATCGGCGGAAGATCGGCTGTTTTAAAACTGAAGTGGGGAGAAAGTGCTGAAAATCTGATATATGACAATACACCAAAGCACATAAAATTCGCTTTAGGTGAAAATGTAAAACAATCCAACTGGGGAGGGAATTCTAGATTTCCACAAACCAGAATGGGTGTTGAACAAGTCTTTAGAGATTACTTCACTCAGGCCAAAGCTTACGGTGAGAAAAAAGCCTCTGGTGAGCCTTTTCGTTATGATGATGAAATGGAAACTTTATTGGAAATACTTAATGGTGAACGCTACATCAGCTGTCACTCTTACGTGCAAAGTGAGATTAACATGCTGATGAAAGTCGCTGAAGAATTTGATTTTACTGTGAATACGTTCACTCACATTTTGGAAGGTTACAAAGTAGCTGACATTATGAAAGAGCATGGTGCAGGTGGTTCGACCTTCAGTGACTGGTGGGCTTATAAATATGAGGTCAATGATGCCATTCCTTTTAATGCAGCAATTATGCATAATCAAGGAGTAACGGTAGCTATCAATAGTGATGATGGTGAAATGATAAGACGTCTTAACCAGGAAGCGGCTAAATCCATGAAATATGGGGGAGTGTCCGCTGATGATGCCTGGAAATTTGTCACCTTAAATCCTGCTAAATTGCTGCATATCGACGATAGAGTAGGGAGTATTAAAGAAGGGAAAGATGCTGATGTCGTTCTTTGGAATACAGATCCACTATCTATCTACGCCAAACCTGAAAAAACAATCATAGAAGGGGTGGTTTACTTCGATATTGAAAAGGACAAAGCCATGAGAGCCCAGGTTCAAAATGAAAGACAAGTTTTAATCAATAAAATGATGAAAGCTAAAAACAAAGGTCTAAAAACACAGCCAATCAAGAAGAAAGAGAAGGAATACCTTCACTGCGATAGTTTAGATGATATTAACCATATACACGAATAAGATGAATTATAAACATGTACTAACGGGTTGTATTCTTGCAATCGCTATGGTTTTTACAGGCCAGGCGCAACAAACCCCGGCTCCAAAACAATCTCAGCCTATTTCAATTGTTGGAGCAACAGCTCACATAGGGAATACTGAGGTAATTGAAAATTCCGTAGTTGTTTTTGAAGATGGAAAAATCACTTACGTGGGCACAGACAAATCACAGGCAAAAGGCCAGGAAATCGATGCAAATGGAAAGCACGTTTATCCGGGCTTTATTGCTCCCAATGCCACTTTAGGTTTGGTTGAAATTGATGCTGTAGCCGCAACAGATGATGAAGATGAATTAGGTAAGATGCTTCCTCACGTCAGAAGTCTAATCGCTTATAATGCGGAAAGTAAGATAGTTGAAAGCATGCGCCCTAATGGGGTGTTGATGGGACAGATTACGCCTCAGGGAGGCCGTATTTCTGGAACTTCTTCTGTAGTTCAGTTTGATGCCTGGAACTGGGAAGACGCTGTTATCAAAGAGAATGACGCTATCCACATGAACTGGCCTCGAGGATTCAGCAGAAGTGGAAACTGGAGTGATGCTGATAGGGTATGGGAAAAAAATAAAGACTACACGAGTGAAATTGATGAGGTTATAGCGTATTTTAATAATGCAAACGCTTATGTGCCTGGGTCTAAAGACACCGATTTGGAATTTGAAGCTATGGCTGGATTATTTGATGGTTCTAAAGCGCTCTTCGTTCACGTAGAAGGAGAAAAGGAAATAAGAGATGTTATTAGTTTTAAAACCAAAATGAATCTTGATCGAGTGACGATTGTTGGCGGGTATCACGCCCACAAAGTAGCCAAAGACTTAGCTGCTAATGACATTTCTGTATTGGTACAGCGTACGCACCTTAATCCAAATTTTGAAGATGACGACTACGACTTGCCTTATAAATTACCAAAATTATTGAGCGATGCGGGAGTACTCGTAGCACTTGAAGGTAGCGGACGAATGGAACGTATGAATTCCAGAAACCTTCCATTTTATGCCGGTACTGCAGCTGCATTTGGTGTTGACAAGGAAATGGCCGTTCAAATGATTACATTAAATACAGCTAAAATTCTTGGTATGGAAGACCGTATTGGCTCTTTGGAAGCAGGAAAAGAGGCTACTTTATTTATCAGTGAAGGGGATGCGTTGGATATGAAAGGCAATATCCTTAGTAAAGTCTATATTCAAGGTCGTGATGTAAGTTTAGAAACTCACCAAACTGAACTGTACGATCGTTATTCTAATAAGTATCAGGATTAAATTTCAGTTCCTTATTTAGAAATTAAATTTTTGAAAATTATAAAAAAAAGCTACTCATTTTGAGTAGCTTTTTTTGGCTTTAAAGGTGGCGTTTGAGGAATTATAGTATTTTCGTTTTATGGATACTAAAACCTTACTCACCCCAATAGAATATCTTAAAGGCGTAGGGCCAGGCCGGGCAGATTTGCTAAAAACGGAACTGGGTATTCATAAGTTTCAGGACTTGCTTCAATTTTTTCCTTTTCGGTATATCGATAAGTCCAGATTTTATAAAATATCAGAATTGCAGGATTCTTCTGCTGAAGTACAAATCTTAGGTAAAATTACCAATGTACACACGGTTCCTATGAAGCGAGGTAAACGTTTGGTTGCAGAATTTGAAGACGATACCGGGGCTATGGAGTTGGTTTGGTTTCGCGGGCACAAATGGATACTCGAGAATCTGAAGATCAATGCGCCCTATGTCATTTTTGGTAAGCTCAACTATTTCAATGGTAGTTTTTCTATGCCACATCCAGAGATTGAAGAATTGGAAAAGGCTAAAACGAAAGCTCAGATTAAGCTTCAACCTGTTTACCCTTCTACAGAGAAATTAAGCAAACGCGGAATCTCCAACCGTGTGATCAGTACTTTAATGCTAAGCTTATTGGAGCAGTCCAAAACCTTTCAGGAGACCTTGCCCAACAATGTAATGTCCGACTTGAAATTACTGTCCAAAACAGAAGCTATGCAAAATGTGCATTTTCCACAGTCGGCTGAACTTTTGGGTAAAGCCCAATTTAGATTGAAGTTTGAAGAGTTTTTTTATATTCAACTCCAGCTATTACGGAAAAATGCAATTCATAAAATAAAAATTAAGGGCTTCACCTTTAAGCAGGTTGGAGACTATTTTAATTCTTTTTATAACAGCGTTTTACCTTTTGAACTCACTGGTGCTCAAAAACGGGTACTGAAAGAAATCCGTAAAGATTTAGGCAGCAATGCCCAGATGAACCGCCTACTGCAAGGCGATGTAGGCTCTGGGAAAACCATCGTTGCTTTAATGACGATGCTTATGGCTATAGACAATGGTTTTCAGGCCTGCCTAATGGCACCAACCGAGATCCTGGCGACTCAGCATTATGAAGGTTTATCAGAACTCTGCGAACCCATAGGCGTTGAGGTAGAATTATTAACCGGATCGACCAAAAAGAAGGATCGGAAAGGCTTACACGAGAGACTTCAAAATGGAAAACTCCATATTTTGATCGGAACCCACGCCTTAATTGAAGATACCGTTCAATTCAAAAATTTAGGATTGGCAGTGATCGATGAACAACACCGCTTTGGAGTTGCTCAGCGGGCCAAACTCTGGAAGAAAAATTCACTTCCTCCCCACGTGTTGGTCATGACGGCCACACCTATTCCCAGAACATTGGCTATGAGTCTTTATGGAGATCTGGATGTTTCTGTCATTGATGAGTTACCACCAGGGCGAAAAGCCATCAAAACGGTGCATCGTTATGACAGTAATAGACTAAAGGTATTTAAATTCATCAAAGATGAAGTGGATAAAGGGCGACAGGTCTACGTGGTTTATCCCCTGATAGAAGAATCTGCTAATTTCGATTATAAAGACCTGATGGACGGCTACGCGAGTATTGAACGAGAATTCCCCAAACCCACCTATCAAATTTCTATTGTTCACGGCAAGATGAAACCTGAAGATAAGGCTTACGAGATGGATCGATTTGTAAAAGGTAAAACGCAGATCATGGTGGCAACCACAGTTATAGAAGTTGGCGTGAACGTGCCAAATGCCAGTTTAATGATCATTGAAAGTGCGGAGCGCTTTGGCTTATCTCAATTGCATCAATTGAGGGGTAGAGTGGGGAGAGGAGCGGAGCAAAGTTATTGTGTGTTGATCACTGGTAAAAAATTAAGCTCAGATGGGAAAACCCGAATGGAAACCATGACGGCGACCAACGATGGTTTTGAAATTGCCGAGGTGGATTTAAAATTGAGAGGCCCTGGTAATTTGATGGGTACTCAGCAAAGCGGTGTGTTGGATCTTAAAATTGCTGACCTGGTTAAAGACAATCAAATCTTGAAAACCGCCAGAAGTTACGCTCATCATGTCATTAATGCCGATCCTAACTTACAGATGGAGGAACACCAGATGATCAACCTGACCTATAGAGCACTATTTAAGGATAAAACGATCTGGAATTATATAAGTTAGTATAGTTATGAGTTTAGACTTTTAAATCCAAAATTCTCAAATAGTACATTTTAGAAATAACTTATAAGCATAAGAATTATATTTGTTATATTTATTATGAACTAAAATTTGTTCATTTTCAGCTAGATATTCCATGATAAGTGCTTCTTCTTCTTCTTTTCTTTCTTTAAGCTTATTCACCTTAGTTCTGTACACAATTACTTTTTCTTCACTTCAAGCTCAAAATCCTGGTGTTTTTGAAAATAAATTTTTTTTAGTTGAAGTACAGTCAGGGTTATCTTTTTCCTGGGCAGATTTAGCCCTTGCAGATAATTCATTAAGCTTAGAACAGGAAGTAACTTTTGAGAATGCTTTTAAAGTAAAGGTTGGTATTGGTTTAAATTATAGTCTTACCCCAAACCTACTGGCTGGTTTTATTTAGGAACAGGCTTCTTAACTTACGATACAGAACAAAGAGGTACTGATAACTAATTTACCAATTATCAGTTTGGTCCTTACTTAAGGTATCATGTACCACTAAACGCCCTGTTTTCAGTGTTTGCTCAGGCAGGGATAAATCAGAATTTTCTTAATTCAAATGTTGTAGCATCCAGTACCTATGCTCATAATTATTTGGACCTGGGCCTTAATATGAAGCTAAAACAAAAGTGGTGGGTCTACCTTAAATTTCAAAATTTACTTTATTACTATACAGATGACTTTAATTTTGAAGATAGAAGCGGGTTTGGAATAAGTAATCCGTTTACAAATTTTATTGATTTTCCTGTTTTTGGTGTTATGTATCAACTGGATTGAAATGTTAGTCTAACAGTGGTATTTTTTCCGATTAACGCCGACTTTAGTGCATCATCTCACAAACCTGGATGTAAAAGCTATCGAGGAAGCTTTAAGAAATGTATCTACAGATATCAAACCAACGCTATCAAATTCAGCATAGAAAAGCCAGATATAGATTTTATACTAGGTTTTAAACTAAAACCGTATTTTTATGTCCAAGAATAAATCAACAAAAACTCTATGAAACATTTAAAGTTAGGTTTCATTGTATTTCTGCTATTCACTCTCACTAATGTGATGGCTCAATATGATGTGAAAGCCAATTACAACAAACAGGAAGTCAACATCGAAATGCGTGATGGTGTGAAGTTACACACGACCATATATACACCTAAAGATACCTCCAAGGACTATCCTATTCTTATGCAGCGAACGCCTTACAGCTCCAGACCTTATGGTGAGGACCAATTTAGACGACAAATAGGTCCCAATAAATTTATGATGGAGCAGGGCAATATCATCGTTTACCAGGATGTACGCGGACGCTGGATGAGTGAAGGGACTTATGATAATATGCGTGGCTATATCCCTAAAAAGAAGCGCAAGCAAACCGATGAAGCTTCTGATACCTACGACACGATCGACTGGCTTATCAAAAATGTGGACAATAATAACGGAAACGTGGGTACCTGGGGTATTTCTTATCCTGGACACTACGCAGCCATGTCAGTTTTGTCTGACCATCCAGCCTTAAAAGCAGCCTCTCCTCAGGCACCTATTGGTGATTTTTATTTTGATGATTTTCATCACAATGGAGCTTATTTATTGAGCTATTGGGTGGCGACAGCTCTTTTTGGTTATGATAAGGAAGGACCTACGACAGACTCCTGGTATCAGATTCCAGATATTGGCACTAAGGATGCCTATCAATTTTTTCTAGATATAGGGCCGTTGTCCAATTTAGATCAATATTACGGGGAAGATAATGTGTTTTGGCAACAGCTAAAAGATCATCCAGATTACGATGAATTTTGGCAGGAGCGTGGCTTAGTCCAGCATATGAAAGATGTAAAACCAGCTGTTCTTACTGTAGGTGGATTGTTTGATGCGGAAGATCTTTATGGACCGTTTGAAATTTATAAAAGTCTGGAAAATAATAGTGATAACTTTAATGCTATGGTATTTGGGCCTTGGAGTCACGGCGACTGGGCTAGATTGAAAGAAAGACAGGCAGTGGGTAATGTGTACTTTGGTGATAACTTGTCTGAAAATTTTCAAGTGAATTACGAGACTAAATTTTTCAATCACTTCTTAAAAGGGGAAGGAGAATTTGACGCTGCCGAAGCGACGGTTTATGATAGCGGTGCGATGCAATGGGATGAGTACGACATGTGGCCACCAGAAAATGCAACGGCGACCAACTTCTTCCTTGGTGAAAACCAAAGCCTGAGTATGGAAGCGGATTCTGATTTTGAAAATAAATTCGTTAGTGATATCACTAAGCCAGTTCCTTTCACAGAGGATATTAAAGTGACGTTTACACCGAGAAAATTTATGACTGATGATCAGCGATTTGCTGCTCGACGTCCGGATGTAATGGTTTATGAAACCGAAGTCTTGGTAGAAGATATGAAATTATCTGGGGAGGTCTTAGCCGATTTGGAAGTGGCTACCACCGGGACTGCATCAGACTGGATTGTAAAAATTATAGATGTTTATCCTGCAGATGCTGAAGATCCTGATGAAATGCAAGATCATCTTAAAATGGGTAATTACCATATGATGGTAAGAAGTGAGGTCTTTAGAGGGCGCTATAGAGAAAGCTTTTCTGAACCAAAACCTTTTGTACCCAATCAAAAAACAAGTGTTGAGTTTGCTTTACAAGACGTGAATCACACGTTTAAAAAAGGGCATAAGTTACAGATCCAGGTGCAAAGTACTATGTTTCCATACATCGATAGGAACCCTCAGAAGTATGTCGATAATATTTTCGAAGCTAAAGCAGAAGATTTCGAAACACATACACATACCATATATGGCGATTCCAAAATCGTACTTCCAGTGTTGAACTAAGTTATTTCAAGACTATAAATGTATAACCCTGAGCTTAGGCTCGGGGTTTTTTGTTAAGGTCAAGTATAATTAAATATTAAGTTGAAATACTGCTATTACAATTTCAAGGGAATAAGTAGGTCTATCTTCTGAACTGAAATTAAAGAGGATACTCTACTGACCATCTATTTAAAATAAAAGACCTCGAGTTTTCACTCAAGGTCTTTTTGGTCAACTAAAACAAATGAAACTAATGGATGAGTAATTTTTGAGTTTGAGTTTGTTGCTGACTGGTGTACCTCACCAGATATAAACCAGTGTCGAGGTTTTCTGAATTAAAGCGATGGTTAGCCTCAAATCTTCCCGTATATTCTTTGATTAATCTTCCATTCAGATCAAATACTTGAACAGTGTCCACTTTATTGGAAATAGAAAAGTAAGATTTTGCTGGGTTGGGATAGACTTTGTAATCGAGTGCTGATACTTCGCTGGTGCTTAAAGTGGGTTCATTATCAAAATAGACTTTGAATTCACCTGGGGCCAAAGTAACATTCATGGCTGTATCTGTCACGTCTATTGTAGTTTCGGTGACCACATCATACCAAGTTCCAGTTTCCTGGAAGAAAGGTTGGGTCGTTAAAGATGTGACACCAAAGTTACCTACAACGATCACGTATTTTGGTTCATTTCCCGTTGCATTATCATCTACCAGATAGATTTTCTTTTCAAAATCATCGGCTACTTCTAAGGTGTAATTTTCAGTAGTAAAAATGGGTTCGTTTAGCTTTAAAGCGATCAACTTTGACCAGAAATTATAAACATCAGTTCGATTGGATTCATTGAGGTAATCCCATCGAATAGGCTTAGGACCTGTTCTGCAATCATTATCTATCGTTCCATCTTCACAGTAATTAATACTGAACTCATAGCCCAATTCACCAAATTGCCAGATCATTTTTGGACCTGGAATCGTAAAATAAAAAGCGCCTGCCAATTCCAATCGATCTAATGCAGTTTCTAATTCTGTTACATCGTAAGCACCGCTACCATTACCAAATTCTAGGTTTTTAAACATCAGTCTTTCTTCATCGTGACTTTCCATATAACCTACTAAGGATGGTGTAGACCAGTCTCTGGACTGAGCGGATACTCGGTTGAAGTTGGAATCATCATAACCCATAGTTGCTTGGTTGTAGTTGAAATTGACATTTCCCCAAATCATCATACCAGGTTCGTTTGCATTTCCTGTAGCTCTGTGGTTTATTAAATTTGTTTCTTCAGAATTTGGAGCAAAATGTTCTAAAATGACATAAGCCTCTTGATCATAACTGCGGATATCGTCATACATTCTCTCTAAAAGATCAATTCTGGATTGATCAAAACCACCACCATCACCAATAGTATTGGTAAAGCCTTTGGTGAAGTCGAACCGATATCCATCAATTTTATATTCTTCTATCCAAAATTTGTTGATATAATCCATGTAGTCCTGTGTCGCTAATGATTCGTGATTAATATCATTAAAAAACTGAAACTCAGTATTTGGATCGTTTTGATTAAAAATCGGATTATTGGCAGTCGCTTGACCTCCATAACAACCCCCACAATCATTATACATCCTGTAGTAAGGATGTTGTCCTGTAGCATGGTTGAACACGACATCTAGAATTACGGCTATTCCTCTTTGGTGACAGGCATCAACAAAATCTTTAAAATCTTCTGGAGAGCCGTAATACTTATCCAGAGCCATATGAAGAGCAGGACTGTAGCCCCAGTTGATGTTACCATCAAATTCATTGACGGGCATCAATTCGATAGCGTTGATGCCTAATTCCTCAAGATAATCCAATCTATTGATAACAGACTGGAAACTGTGTTCTACATCAAAATCTCTAATGAGCATCTCATAAATCACCAAATCTTCTTGTGCTGGTTTTTCAAAATCATCGACTTGCCAGTCGTAACCAGCTTGATTCGTTTTAACCCAAGAGACCAATTCCGTTGTCTGATCCTGAGGATAATTTGGAATGTTAGCAAATGTGGATTCTTCTATGAATTGATCATTAAAAGGATCTAGGACTAATTCAGAATAGGGGTCTGCTACAACTAGATTAGCTTCAATACTATATTGAAACAAGAAATCATCATTTGGTACATCAAAATTATTAAGAGTAATCCAATGTTGATTTGTTGTATCATCAAAATTCATTAGATAGGTATTATCTATGGTCCAGTCGTTAGTATTAAAATTACCAATGAGGTGGACGAAATCTTTTTCAGGAGCAAATAAGACGAGAGTAATCTCATTGGGATTACTACTATCGTAATTGATTCCATTTTCAGCACCAGTTGGAACTGGAGCAATAGTAACATCAGGGGTTAAAACAGCATTAAAGTTGAATTCAAATGCTTCCTGAGAAACAGGGTCTGTAGCAGTCAAAACGAAATTTGAATCCTGTGTAATGCTTAAGTCATTTATGTAGGAAGTAATTCCGTTTTGGGTATCAATCACGTTGCCGTTTTGAGTTAATACAAAATTCGCGTCTAAACTAGCAGTAGCTTGCATAGAGAATTGATCTCCAGAATTTAAAATCGTTGTGGTTTCTACGGGGCTGTCTAAAATGACTTGAAAACTACCTACAGGAAAACGATTGTCCTGAGTTTTCTTATCACCAGTTCCATCTTTTGCTTTGGCCAGCATTCCTATTTCAACAATATCAGTTGAATTGTATAATTGAGTAGGGGTAAAGGTAAAAGAAAAGCTACCATCACCATTGTTGGTCATCTTTTGAGCTTCGTTAGAATTGGTCCATTCACCATTGGTTGGTGAATCCGTTTCCTGGTCAGATGAATTTTGATACCAGGCCCAGAAATACACATCATTAACACCCCATAAACTAGTGTCTATACCAGATACGGTGATGGTGATTTCTTCGTCTTGATCAAAAGTAGAAGGGGAGACGGTAAATACTCCATTTTGTTGTTGAGCAACTGAAACTATTGTCAATAGAAAAGCTGCTATGAGTAGTAATTGTTTCATAGTTCTTGGATATAAAAAAAGGCTATCCTTTTGAGATAGCCTTTAAAATTGATATATTAATCTTGTATAGGGATAAGATTATAGTTACCAGTCAAGTCATTAAACCACACTTCATAGGTTGCTGCTCTAGTTGGAATATTTGGACCATCAATACTAGCAGACCCTGAGAATTCAGTACCTGAACCCCAGTTTGTTCCCCAATCATTTTCTGCTCTGAATTTTACTTCTCCATCAAAAAGTTCAATTTCTGAAATGTACCAGATGTGTGGGTCAAAGCTAGATTGAGTCATATCAATATCCTGACTCCATCCATCATCATTACCTGTAGTTCCAAATCCAATGATACCAATTGTAGTGTAGGTTTCAGAACCAGCTTCTTCAAAACTAACTAAGGTTGATGTTTTGTTTTCAGTATCAACTTCTAAAGTATAATAACCTTCTCCCTCAGAGATTACAAAAGAACCTGGGTCATTTCCTAGGTCTTCGCTAGAATCAAGATTTCCATCTTGCAATCCCCATTGTGGTTGCCAAGAACCTCTATTTTCAAGAAGCTTAAATTCGTTGGTATCCCCACCTAAAAACTTTCCTGTATATGTGAAAACGTTTTCATTTTCTGGATTTCTCACCATTGGGAAATTATTGTTGTTATTATCCCAGTTTGCGGCTGTTGCATTTCCTACCAAATATAAATTAGGAAGCACAGGTAAAGGCTCTTCACCTCCAGCAGCTAGAATAGACACCGTAAGTGTTGTAATTTCTGAAATTGTTTCAGGAGAATTTTCAGCGTTTTCTGTACCGATAAGCGCTCTTACTCTGAAGAATAAATCACCTGAGTCAGGGTTATCTGTTTCTGGATCGTTATCTAGTCCAGCTGATTCAGCAAGATTTAAAAGTTGACCAACAGAAACAGAGGCTTGTTGATTTGAAGTTTCAACTAAATTTACTGGCTCTGTAAATTCAAAATCTGTAGAACCTTCTAGTTGGTAGGTAATTGGTGTAGGTACTCCAAAATCGGGAGCTTCCCATGTGAAACGTTCTGCGTTATTGCTCGCAGTCTGACTGCTTAATAGATATTCACTCAAAAACTCGTTGGTAAACGAAATTTGATCTGGAGGTGTTTGCGCTGTAAAGGTGATTTCATCATCATCACTACAAGCATTGAATGCGAAAATTGCAAAAAACACCATTGTTAGTTTTAAAATGTTCTTGTTCATAAGTATAGTATTTAATATTAATAACCTGGGTTTTGTGTTAAATTTTGATTGGTAGCTAAACTCGCTGCCGGTATTGGATAAAGCGCTCTAAAACCGTCTATTGAGGTTCCAGTTTCTGGGCCTCCTTTGAAAGCCCATATGTATTGGTTTCCTGTGAACAATCCAAAGCGAATTAGGTCTTGCCTTCTGTGATTTTCCCAATATAATTCTCGAGCTCTCTCATCGATTAAAAAATCTAGAGAAAGTTGTGCAGAGTTAATATTTCCAGAATTATCTCCAAAAGCTCTTTCTCTTAGAGCATTAACGTAGTTTAGAGCTGTACCTGCATCTCCACCACCACCTCTAAGGTGAGCTTCTGCGTACATTAAATAAACATCTGCCAATCTAAACATTGGAAAGTCGGTATCCGTAAACGTCCTGTCTGCTCCAAAGCCTCCTGAAGACGTTCTGTTAGAATATTTGGTAGTAATAAAACCAGTATTTGGATCTGTGACTTCAAGTTCAATAGGTCTATTTTCTGAAATAATTAAATTTCTTCCATCATTTACAAATAAGGAGTTTTGGGTAAATTTTTGCGCAAATTGCGGTCTTAGCCTAAACAACCCTCCGAATCCACCTGGATTTACTCCAAGGCTTTCGCCGTTTTGTTCCTGAGCACCAACCTGACCTTGAATGATAATGGTTGTTCCTCCAAAGTTTTGAGTCGTTTGACCATCATTTGCAATTGGAAAAATAATCTCATTTTGAGCACCGTTGGTATTGTTATCTGCCAAGAAATTAAATTGATAATCACTTACCAAGCTATAGCCAGCGTTGATGATATCCTCGCATTTATTTAGTGCTTCTGTATATCTAGGAGCTCCAGTATAAACTTCAGAATTCAAATAGATTTTTGCTAAAATCATATCTGCAACCCCTTGGTCAATTCTACCATAATCTGAAGTGTTTCCCACAGGAAGGTTTTCTCTGGCTTCCAGAAGCAAACCTTCAACTAAGTCAAATAACTCTGTTCTCGAGAGTTCTTCACCTTGAGTGAAGCCAACTTCCATGGTTTCATCATAATATGGAGCTTTACCAAATAAATCCATTAAGTGGTAATAAGATAAAGCTTTTAAAACTTTAGCTTCGGCTCTAAATTTTGCAAACTCTCCAGTAGGTATTCCTCTCGATTGAAGCAACTGATCTGTAGATTGTCTTAAAAACTCATTGGATAGAGCTACAGAAAACATAGCTCTAGAAAAAACGCCTCTTAGTAAAACATTTTCTGAAGACACAGAATTTCTCTGTACACCTCTGATACCGGGATCATTTTCAAATGTGAAAATGGTTTCGTCTGTAGATAAGTTTTGTAAATTGAATAAACCTCTCATGTATTGACCAGTTCCAGGGTCCAATCCGGCAATGTTAGAATCACCAGGTCCTGTAAGTGAGGTCAAAGAAAGATTGGCGTAAACTCCAGATAGAGCTTGTCTATAAGCTTCTTCAGAAGTGAAAATTTCATCTGCCAAAGTAATGTTTGGATCTCGTAACTCAACATCAAGATCAGATTCACATGATGTAAACATCAATGAACCAATGAATGTGAGTAATATATAGTGTTTAATTTTCATAGTGTATTGATTTAAAAATTGTAATTAACGCCAAGTAAAAAAGTTCTTCCACGTGGATATATTGTGTTATCAATTCCACCAATACCAAGTTCAGGGTCAACGCCAGAATAGTTGGTAATGACAAATGCATTTTGAAGTCCCATCCAGAAGCGTAGGCTTGTAGAACTTCTGTCAAAGTCTCTTAAAGTATATCCCAATGTAATATTATCCATTCTTAGGAATGAAGCGTCTTCGAGATAAAAATCTGATAGAATAACGTCTGGAGTTCTAGCAAAACCTGTTTCAAGCACCTGTGTAGGTAAGTTATTTGGCGATACCAAATCTAAATTACCAAGTTGAGCTCTGGAGGAGTTCACATTATTGTAAATTTCATTTCCAAAACTTGCTCTCAAATTAAAATTGAAATCAAAGTTTTTGTAGGTCAAGTTGGACTGAAAACCCATCAATACATCAGCTTGTCCGTTTCCAGAAATGTACCGATCTTCTTCGTTAACAATTCCATCACCATTTATATCTGCGTAGGCACCCTCTATAGGTTGTCCTGCTTGGTCGTAGAGCTGCGCGTAAGTAAAAAATGAGTTAGGCCATGTGCCTTCTCTCAATACCTGAATATTATTACCAGTTCCACCGGCAATTCCTCCAGCTAAAATATCCTGACCAAAAGCTATACGTGTAATTTCACGATCTATCGCTGTAAAGTTGTAGTTGACATTCCAATTGAGGTCATCTTGTCTTAGAATATTATAATCTAAATTGACTTCAATACCTTTTGTGTCAAATTGACCTATATTTTGGAAACCTTGGTTTGAAAAATTCGCACCGTCGGCAACTGGAGCAGGGGATAGTAAGTCGTCCGCAGTTCTTTGAAACACATCTACAGAACCCGAAAATCTATCGTTAAAAAAGGCGAAATCAACTCCTAAGTTTATTTCAGTTAAAATTTCCCAGCTTATGTTTGGATTGGTGTAAAGAGGTTGGAATGGTGTGATTGGACTTCCAAATCTGTACTGCTGATTGGAAAGACCAGTTTGATAACGTCTTAAATAATCCGATGTCGATGGAACATCCTGTTGACCAAGCTTACCCCATCCAGCTCTTACTTTCAAATTACTTATGACAGAACTGTCTTTTAAGAAATCTTCTTCACTGATTTGCCATGCACCAGAAACAGAAGGGAAATATTCAAATCGATTTTCTGGAGCAAATTTTGAAACTCCATCTCTACGAAGAGAACCATTGATAAAATATTTTTCTTTATAATCTAAGTTAATCCTTCCAAAATATCCAATTAAGACGACGTCATCAGCAATTGTTGTCCTAGGCTCTTGAGCGTTTGGATCCAATAATTCATTGGTCGTAAATTGTTCGTTTTCAAACTTCTGGTAAGAATAACCTGCAGTGGCTTTTATACCAAAATCTCCAAGCTTATTTTCGTATACTAAGTAGGCATCAGCAGAAGTATTTGTTCTTTTATTGGAATATCTGGATTCATTTCCTATAAATTCTCCTTGTTCTGCGTTTACACCAAGTGCACTTTCTTTTGGTCTAGAAAATGAACCTCCACTTTCCGTACGGTCGTAGCCTAAATTGGTCACTAACCTTAATTCTGGTAAAAAATGAAATTTATAATCTAAATTCAAGTTACCAAAAAAACGATCTGCGTTACTTACATTATTCGTTTGTAAAAGTTGAGCAACAGGATTTCTTGGAACATTGGAAGCAGCAGAGCTATCATTGTCCTGAAACTCAAAAAATCCTCCATAAGGTGATCCAGGACTTCTCACTGGTTGAGTAGGGTCAAAAGCTATAGCACTTCCTTCTACACCATCAGCAAAACGGTTATCTTCATTACTGTAATTAGCGTTCAGTCCAATTTTTAAATGATCTTCAAACAATCTGGGATTTAAGGATAGAGAGGCAGTAGTTCTATCAAATTTTGATGTTCTCCTCAATCCTTGCTGATCTGAACGGTTAAGCGATAATCTTGCTGGGATTTCTCCAAACAAAGCACCACGAGCGCTTAAGTTAATGTCAGAAGATTTTGCATTTCTGTAGATCTCATCTTGCCAATTGGTGTTTGCATTTCCAAGCTCAGCCAGACGATCTGGAAAATTTTCTCGGACTAAATTTCGAAATTGACCTGCATTTAGAACATCTATGGTGTTATCTATAGTTGTTACATTCTGCTGGACATCCAAATTGACGCTTAATTTTCCTCTTCCCTTTTTGGTATTAATAATGATAACACCATTAGAACCTCGTATACCATAAATTGCAGCGGCTGAAGCATCTTTTAATACTGAAAAGGATTCAATATCGTTTGGGTTAATACTTGATAAAACTGAACGGGTTCCATCTGCTTGGTTATTATCTAGAGGAAGACCATCTAGTACAATTAAAGGGCTATTATTTGCAAATAAAGAAGATCCACCACGAATACGGATTTCAGACCCAGAACCAGGACCACCACCTTTAGTAACAGATAATCCAGGGACTCGCCCTTGAATAAGACTTTCTGAAGTTACAATATTCCCCTTATTGAAGTCTTTCTCAGTAACCGATGCCACAGAGCCAGATATGGATTTTACAGTTTGGTCACCGTAACCAACTACCACAACCTCATTCAAAGACTGAGCATCTTCAACCAAAGAGATGTCGATTGTTGTAGTATTACCATCGAAAGTAACTTCCTGTGTTCTATAGCCTACATAGCTAAATGCCAAGGTCTCACCACTTTCTAAAACGATTGAGTAATTTCCGTCAAAATCGGTTGTTGTTCCTTTTGTAGTATTTTTTACTGCAATGTTTACTCCTGGTACTGGCATACCAATATCATCAACTACAGTTCCACTCACGGTGGATTGGGCAAAAATACTAATAGGCAAAAGCATAAGCAACAGACCTAAAAGTTTAATTGTTCGCATAAAATCTTGTTTTGTGTTATTAATGAGTTATATTTTTACTTCCGATGTTAAAATTATATAAACAAATCTCAACAGCCTTAAACGATTCTCAGCTACAACGTTTTCGTGTTGATAACTTTTTATTTTTATGAATTAAAACAGCTAATTCTATAATTATTGCTTAATTTGAGAAGTAAAATATTTTGGATTTAGATAATGAAACAGAAACCGACACTTAAAGTCATTGCTAAAGAACTAGATGTCTCTGTCTCAACAGTTTCAAAAGCTTTGAGAGACAGTAAGGAAATAGGAGAAGAAACTAAGCAAAAAGTGAAAGCTTTCGCAAAGCTTTATAATTATAGACCTAATAATATTGCACTCAGCCTCAAGAATAAGAAAACAAAGACACTTGGGGTTATTATCCCCGAGATAGTGCATCACTTTTTCACTACCGTCATATCTGGTATAGAACAGCATGCCAACGACAAAGGTTATAATGTTATCGTGGGTTTATCCAATGAATCCTTTAGAAAAGAAGTCATCAACCTTGAAATGCTGGCCAACGGGAGTATAGACGGATTTATAATTTCTGTTGCCAAAGAAACTTTATCTGTAAAAGATTATCATCACCTATCTGAAACTATTGATCAGGGTATTCCTATTGTGATGTTTGATAGGGTTATTGATGAGATAGAATGTGATAAGGTAATTGTTGATGATGCTAAAACTTCCAAAAAAGCTGTTCAGAAATTAATAGATAGCGGTTGTAAACGAATTGGAATTATAAGTACAAAGGATTACGTAAGTGTTGGAAAACTGAGAACACAGGGGTATCTAAAAGCTCTCAAAATCAACAAGATTGACCTTAATGAAGATTTAATACTTAAAATTGACGATAAATTTAATTCTGACGATAATTTAGAGTTTCTGGAGGAGCAAATTTACTCCTACTTTAAAAACAATACTATTGATGGTCTTTTTGCGGTTAACGAGCTCTATGCAATAACAGCTATGAAAGTTGCTCGTCAAAAAGGATTGAAAATACCTGAAGATCTTCAAATCATAGGATTTACTGACGGTGTTTTATCAAAGCATGCTTTTCCTCCACTCACTACCATAAGTCAGCATGGCTTTGAAATGGGAATGGAATCTGCAAAACTGCTGATAGAAAGGTTGGAAAATACCAACGATGAGGAAGAACCTTTCAAAACAAGTATTGTAAAAACGGATATCATTGAGAGAGAGACTACAAAATTGTAAAACTTAAAAATTTAAATATATTTGCATCAAACAAGGCTATATTTTTACTTCCACTAGATAGGCTTTGTTACACATATAAAGTTTATCGTTTTAATTTTCAATAGAACGATATGCAAAAAAGAAAATTAGGCATTCTCGAAATTTGGAACTTGAGTTTCGGATTTCTTGGTATACAAATGGGTTTTGCCTTACAAAATGCAAATGCCAGCCGAATTCTGCAAAATTTTGGTGCGGATGTTCATCAACTCTCTTGGTTTTGGATTATTGCTCCACTCATGGGGCTTATTGTGCAACCTATTGTAGGTCATTACAGTGATAAAACCTGGACAAAGTTGGGTCGCCGACGGCCTTATTTTTTGATAGGTGCCCTTTTGGCTTCAATAGGTTTGATATTAATGCCTCAAGCCGATATTTTTATTGCTTTCTTACCAGCACTGTGGGTAGGAGCAGGAATGTTGATGATTATGGATGCATCATTCAATATAGCCATGGAGCCCTTTCGAGCTTTAGTTGCAGACAATCTTCCTTCAGAGCAAAGAACACTGGGTTTCAGTATTCAAACGGTTATCATAGGAATTGGTGCTGTAATCGGTTCTTTTTTACCCTTTATTTTAAGTAACTTTCTCGAAGTATCCAATAAAGCGCCGGTAGGTTCTGTTCCAGACCATTTGGTGTATTCTTTTATTATAGGTGCTATCATTCTTATTGGATCTATCTTAGTTACTGTTTTTACGACAGAAGAGTATTCTCCTGAAGAGATGAAGGCTATTGAAGCTGCAAAATCCCAAAAAATTGATCAAATTGAAATTGAAGAGAAAGAATCAAAACTGATAGACATATTTTCTGATTTTGCTAAAATGCCAGAAACTATGAAACAGCTAAGCTGGGTTCAGTTTTTTTCATGGTTTGGTTTGTTTGGAATGTGGGTATTCACTACTCCAGCAATTGCTCAACACTTTTATAATTTGCCACCCTCAGACTCCAGTAGCATTGCCTACAACGAAGCCGGTGATTGGGTAGGAGTACTATTTGGTATTTACAATTTTGTATCTGTTTTTGTAGCATTGTCATTACCGAAAATAGCTAACTACATAAGTAGAAAACGCACACACGCCTTTGCATTAGGGATTGGAGGAGTGAGTTTAGTTTCCATTTATTTTATGCCAAATCAAGATTGGCTTATTCTGTCCATGGTTGGGATAGGCTTTGCCTGGGCCAGTATATTGGCTATGCCTTATGCTATTCTGGCAGGAGCTATCAATCCAAAGAAAATGGGAGTGTATATGGGAATATTCAACTTCTTTATAGTGATACCTCAAATTATCAATGCATTGATCGGTGGTCCCTTGGTGAAATATCTTTACGGAGATCAGGCCATTTTTGCGTTGGTTACAGCTGGTGTGAGCTTACTATTGGCTGCAATTTTAGTAGTAAAAGTAAAAGATGAAGACGATAAAAATTTAGAAAATAATGAAATTAAAATTTAAAAAGGCATTCATATTCGATCTCGATGGAGTCATTGTCGATACCGCAAAATTCCATTTTTTGGCCTGGAAAAACCTGGCTGAATCTTTAGATATTTCTTTTTCTGAAGAAGAAAACGAACAATTGAAGGGAGTTTCCAGAGTAAAATCAATGGAGAAAATATTAAAATGGGGGAATAAAACCATTTCAGAAGAAAAATTCAACAGCCTGATGGCTATGAAAAATGAAGAATATTTGTCTTTTGTAGATGCTATGTCTACAGACGATATCTTACCAGGAGTTTTGGAAACTCTTACCTATTTAAAGGAAAATGATTACCCCATTGCATTAGGTTCAGCTAGTAAAAACGCGAGACGTATTTTGACTAAAGTAAAACTCAATTCTTACTTCGAATATATTGTAGATGGTAATGAAGTTTCGAAAGCTAAACCAGATCCTGAAGTATTTCTGAAAGGTTGTGATCTTTTGGGTGTTGAGCCTAAGCAATCCATTGTTTTTGAAGACTCACAAGCAGGAATCAAAGCAGCAAATAACGCACAGATGACAAGTGTTGGTATTGGGGATGAATTAGTTCTCAGCGAAGCCGATTTTAACTTTAAAAGTTTTTCAGAAATCAGTGAAGACGTCTTACAAACTCTTATCAATTTTAAGAAATAAAAAAATTACAACAATGAATCAAGATTATATCACACCAAATTCCTGGTCAATTATAGAAGACGGCTTTGATGTGGAACGCGTTCAATCTTCAGAAAGTTTATTCAGTATTGGAAACGGTTCCATGGGACAGCGAGCCAATTTTGAAGAAACTTACACAGGACCTAGCTTTCAGGGAAGCTATATCGGTGGCGTGTTTTATCCAGATAAAACCAGAGTCGGATGGTGGAAAAATGGCTATCCAGAATATTTTGCTAAAGTATTGAATGCTCCAAACTGGATTGGCATCAACGTGATCATTAATGATGAGATGCTTGATTTATTTAGCTGTAAAGCAGTCAAGAGCTTCAAGCGCGAACTCAATATGAAAGAAGGTTGGCTCAGCAGAAGCTTCGAGGCTACTCTCCAGAACGATGTTACTATAAAGGTAGATGTGAAACGGTTTTTGAGTCTGGAGCATGAAGAATTAGGTATAATAGACTATGCAGTTACACCCATTAATTCTGATGCTACAATTACGTTTCAACCTTATTTAGATTCAGGAATTACCAATCAAGATACCAATTGGGATGATCAGTTCTGGAAAACCACTAACAAAGAACTAAATGCTAATCAAGGTTTTATAGAATGTCACACTTTGAAAACCTCTTACCATGTGTGTACTTACATGGAATCTCATTTGTTTTTGAATGGTAAAACCTCTGAAGCCAAAGGTGAATCTTTAGAAAAGGAGATGGAAGTTTCCATTTTTTATAAAGAATATGTTGCTAAAGGAAATACACTTAGCCTTCAGAAATACGCAGGTTACACGACTTCATTAAATCACGATAAATCTGAATTAATTTCTGCAGCAAAATTAGTCTTAAAAAAGGCAACTTCAGTAGGGTTTGAAAGTCTTTTAGAAAATCAAAAGCAAGCCTGGAGCGACATTTGGAGCATGAGCGATATCACTATTGAAGGTGATATCAAAGCGCAACAAGGTATTCGGTTCAATATCTTTCAATTGAATCAAACCTACACAGGAACAGATCACCGATTGAATATCGGCCCAAAAGGATTTACTGGTGAAAAATACGGAGGAAGTACCTATTGGGATACGGAAGCTTATTGTATCCCCTTTTACATGGCGACCAAAGACCAAACTGTGGCTAGAAATCTCTTAAAATACAGGTATAATCATCTTGATAAAGCCATTGAAAATGCTGAAAAACTTGGATTTTCTGGAGGAGCGGCTTTATATCCCATGGTAACCATGAATGGTGAAGAATCTCACAACGAATGGGAAATCACCTTCGAAGAAATACACAGAAACGGTGCCATTGCTTATGCAATCTTCAATTATCATCGCTTTACTGGAGATTATTCGTATATCCCAGAAATGGGCTTGGAGGTTTTGATTGCGATCGCCAGATTCTGGCATCAACGGGCTACGTTCTCAACACAAAAAGATAAATATGTTATTCTTGGAGTCACGGGACCAAATGAGTATGAAAACAATGTCAACAATAATTTTTATACCAATTACATAGCGAAATGGTGTATTGAATATGCTGTTGAAAATTTAAGAAAAGTTGAAAAAGAATTCGGAGACGATTATGCCCGAATTATTCAAAAAACTAGACTTACAAATACTGAAGTAGACGCTATGTTGAAAGTAGCTCACAATATGTATTTTCCTTATTCTGAAGAGCATGGTATTTACCTTCAGCAAGATGGTTTCTTGGATAAAGAAATGGTGAAAGTGGATGATTTGGATCAAAAACTTCGTCCAATCAATCAACACTGGTCCTGGGACAGAATTTTACGCTCTCCCTACATCAAGCAAGCTGATACGCTACAAGGGTTTTACTTTTTTGAGCATCACTTCAAAAAAGAAGATATCGAGAAGCATTTTGATTTTTACGAGCCTTTTACCGTTCACGAATCTTCACTTTCGCCATGTGTTCACAGTATTCAGGCAGCTTTACTAGATAGAATGGATCAAGCTTATGAGTTTTACTTAAGAACATCTAGGCTAGATCTGGATGACTATAATAAGGAAGTGAAAGAAGGTTGTCATATCACTAGTATGGCGGGAACCTGGATGAGTATTGTAGAAGGCTTTGGAGGAATGCGTGTTAAAAAAGATCAATTGCATTTTGCTCCTAAAATACCTAAGGGATGGACATCCTATTTTTTCAAAGTGAATTTTAGAAATCACATTTTGAAAGTTGAAATCAATCACGAAGAAACCCACTTTTCTTTAGAAAATGAAGGCGAACTTCAAATTGTTGTTGATGGTAAAGTAATTGAA
>Ga0307966_1000650_pt1 | contig 28460 bp, 23 predicted proteins | sample OrgLakmetagen646_FD_203141 | JGI IMG/M metagenome (GOLD analysis project Ga0307966, IMG submission 203141) | Saline water microbial communities from Organic Lake, Antarctica - #646 | ecosystem: Environmental > Aquatic > Non-marine Saline and Alkaline > Saline | place: Antarctica: Organic Lake... | reverse complement strand
GTATTCGATAACAGTTTTCGGTGTGGCTGGTATGGGAGAAGAGTATCCCATTGAAGCATAATCATAGCCTTTGAGACGTGTACTTTTACGGTGGTGTTTTTTTGGGTCGAACATAATATTTTATTTTAGGTTAAAATAAGATAGTGAAAAAATTGAGATGATTGAAAGTATTTGGGGTTTTAAAAAAATAACTTTAGAGAAAAGTATTTGGGGTTTGGATAGAAGTGAGTTTGACTTGGGGCGATTTGCTAATCGTCCTTGCCAATACTCAGTGAAATTGCACAAGTGCAATTTAGGTTAAGAAGCTCACAGTGAAAAGAGTAATTTCAGGTTTAAAGTTAGGCTTTTTTACTTCTTGTGCCAGGACACAACTCAAAACCAGCAATCGGTAACAGTTTTCGGTGCGTCTGGTATGGGAGAAGAGTATCCCATTGAAGTATAATCATAGCCTTTGAGACGTGTACTTTTACGGTGGTGTTTTTTTGGGTCGAACATAATATTTTATTTTAGGTTAAATTAGTATAGTGAAAAAGTTGAGATGATTGAAGGTATTTTGGGTTTTAAAGAAATAACTTTAGTGAAAAATATTTGGGGTTTGGATAGAAGTGAGTTTGACTTGAGGCGATTTGCTAATCTCCCTTGCCAATACTCAGTGAAATTGCACAAGTGCAATTTAGGTTAAGAAGCTCACAGTGAAAAGAGTAATTTCAGATTTAAAGTTAGGCTTTTTTACTTCTTGTGTCAGGGCACAACTCAAAACCAGTATTCGATAACAGTTTTCGGTGTGGCTGGTATGGGAGAAGAGTATCCCATTGAAGCATAATCATAGCCTTTGAGACGTGTACTTTTACGGTGGTGTTTTTTTGGGTCGAACATAATATTTGATTTTAGGTTAAATAAGTATAGTGAAAAAGTTGAGATGATTGAAGGTATTTGGGGTTTGGATAGAAGTGAGTTTGACTTGGGGCGATTTGCTAATCTCCCTTGCCAATACTCAGTGAAATTGCACAAGTGCAATTTAGGTTAAGAAGCTCACAGTGAAAAGAGTAATTTCAGATTTAAAGTTAGGCTTTTTTACTTCTTGTGTCAGGGCACAACTCAAAACCAGTATTCGATAACAGTTTTCGGTGTGGCTGGTATGGGAGAAGAGTATCCCATTGAAGCATAATCATAGCCTTTGAGACGTGTACTTTTACGGTGGTGTTTTTTTGGGTCGAACATAATATTTGATTTTAGGTTAAATAAGTATAGTGAAAAAGTTGAGATGATTGAAGGTATTTGAGGTTTTAAAAAAATAACTTTAGTGAAAAGTATTTGGGGTTTGGATAGAAGTGAGTTTGACTTGGAGCGATTTGCTAATCTCCCTTGCCAATACTCAGTGAAATTGCACAAGTGCAATTTAGGTTAAGAAGCTCACAGTGAAAAGAGTAATTTCAGGTTTAAAGTTAGGCTTTTTTACTTCTTGTGCCAGGACACAACTCAAAACCAGCACTCGGTAACAGTTTTCGGTGCGTCTGGTATGGGCGATTAGCAAATCGTCCAAAGCCAGAACGCCAAAAAATTGCACTTGTGCAATTTAAAAACCTACACCATCACCAAATCATGCCGTTTATTCCTCTTTTTTTCGTCTAAGTAAAAATCTATCCTCCCCAATGCTAATCCTGCCCAACCCACCTGATTAATCAAAACCTTTTCTCCTAACCTGTTTAAATGAACTTCTGGTTTAGGCAAGAATGTATGGGTATGTCCGCCGATAATTAGATCAATGTTCTCCGTTTCGGAAGCCAATAATTGATCATTGTCTTTGAATTGTTTTGGCTCATATCCCAAATGTGATAAACAAATCACTAAATCACATTGCTCTTCAAAACGTAAATGTTTGGCAATTCTATTGGCAATCGGAATAGGTTTCAAAAATTCAGTATCCTGATAATTGGCTTTAGCAACTAAACCTTCTAATCCGACTCCTAAGCCGAAAACACCAACTTTAAAAGGACCTTTATTAAAAATCTGATATTCTTTTGTAACGCCTTTTAAAGCTGTATTATTGAAATTATAGTTAGAGCAAACAAATGGAAATTCCCCATATTGATAAGCATTTAGAAAACCATCTATACCAGCGTCGAAATCATGATTTCCCATTGTTGCGCTATCATATCCCATATGCGTCATGAGTTTCATCTCTAATTCTCCATGAAACTTATTAAAATAAGGTGTTCCTTGAAAAATATCACCTGCATCTAGTAAAAGTACATTCTTCTCCTTCCTTCTAATTTCCTTGAGTAATGAATACCTTCTAGCCACACCTCCCTGATTTGGATATTTGGCGTGCGTAGAAGGAAATGTTTCAATATTCGAATGGGTGTCGTTGGTGTGTAAAATCGTGATTTTCTCCAATTGATCTGGATTCTTTGGAAAACTCAATAAACTAGGACTAATGGCTAATCCTGTTCCAACAATTATACTATTCTGTAAAAATATGCGACGTTCCATATTACCATTTTATTCGGTTATCCAAAAGTGGGCGTAGCGTGTCTAAAGCTTCTACCCTTTTTATTAATGCTTCACGAAGAAAAATTCCTGTATCCGTTATTTCATAACTTCGCTTAAAAAAATTCATATTATCTCCTCCATTTGCCAAATAATCGGTGGTGATAACAAACAAAGTATCTTTTAAAGTGACTCCTTTATTTAATCCGAAATTCTCTCCATCTATTTGAAAGCCTCCTATAGGTTCGCCACCTGAATTCTTTAGATAAGCAATAATAGTATCTAATTCATTTGCAGGGAGCTTAGCCAACACAACTGTATTGTCAAATGGCATCAATCTGTAAATATCCCCAACAGTAATATCTCCTTTTGAAATTGGAGCTCTTAATCCTCCATAATTCATAATAGAAATATAATGCTTACCTTCTAACCAACCGTCTTCTTTGAGATAATTTTCTGTTTCATCAATCACGAAATTCCCCAAAGCTCCCTCAGGTCGATCACGCAATATATCAACTGTCGCGAATCCAATAACCCTGTCCATATTGGAGGCCAACTCTTTTTTATAAGGAGCAATAAATGCCTGCAAAGTATCATCAGGCGATATTGTTGAATTAACTTCAACCCTATCCGTTTGGACAAATACAGAAGCAGAAGAGCAGGCCCAAAGACCTGCTCCTAATGTAATTATCCATAAAATGTGAAAAACTTTCATGGTTTATATTATCTACTATTGAACAATAATTCTTTTTACTAAATTACCTTTTTCTGTATTAATATTCAACAAATAGGTTCCTGTATTGAAATTTGTCACGTCCAATTCAACAAATTGTTTTGAAGAAGTGAATGTTCCAACAGTTCTACCTGTCATATCCATAACGTTTACAGACGTAATTTTAATTCCATTTAACTGAACATAAACTATTTCGTTACTTGGATTTGGAAATATGGACAAGTTGTTGTCAATGAAACTTGTTGTCAATCCTAACTCACATCCGATTGAATTGTAAGACATATCGTAGAAATCTACATAACAAGCGAAATCTACACTGTCAATATATGGATTTCTGTTATTTTGAATACTGTAAATCAACTCATGACGAGCAATTTCGTAACTGTCCGGTAAATCTGAAAAGTGCCAATCTTTTAATACATTTTGATCTTGGTTTGAAGGAATACTCCAGTCATCACCTGTTCCATCAGGACCATTATAAGCAGTTGCTATATAAAAAATTGATCTTGCCAAGTTTCCTTTTTGTTTATCTCTTGGCTCGTAAACCAATGAACCACTTGCATCTTGCCCCCTTGAACCTTCTAAATAAGTAAACGCTGGAGTTCCTACGATTTCCCCAAAAGGTAAATTACTTCGTGGTATATTTGCGCTATTTAAGTTTGTTGGATATAAGTTGTGGTAATCTGCATACTCTAATTCTTCTGGAGTTCCATTTGCAGGATTCGTTGGGAACCAAGAATGTGCGTATGTGTGCTCTCTTGAATACCCTGTTGCTGTCCAATCGAATGGACCACTGTATACCTTGCGTTCACCTGAATAAACACAAGTTACATAGCTATCTCCAGCGAGTGTATCTATAGCTTCAAATCCGTCCATAACTAATGTTTTATACAAAAAGTAAGAACTGTAATCATGGGGATTAATTAATGCTGTTAAATCACTAATTAAGCTTGGAGTCGCTGAATTTAATGATCCGTAATAAGAACCAATTTGACTTCCTTCAGACATCTGATTTCCTGAAATAACGTCAGTTTGATTATAATTTACATAATTATCAAAACCATTCAACGCATAAACTGCATAATGATAATCTAGATCCGCGCGAATACCACGTGGAGTAAAAGTCAAAGAATTTCCAACATAAGAAACATTTCCATCTCCAATTACATCTCCTCTTTTATATGCTGTTCCGTCTGCTGGTATTCCAGTTGGAGCACTTCCTTTTTTCCAAACAACTAAATAACCCTCGCCATCTGTTGAAGCGTCATAACCAACATTCATAGTATAGGCTTCAACGTTTGTAAATGTAAGAGCTGAGGCACCACTGCCTGGCTCAGAAGCTAAATTATCATTTCCTATTCCGTATAAATTCAAAGTGAAAGATGGTACGTTTGGATCATCTGACGCAATAGTTAAAGTAGAAAGTCTTGAACCGTTTGAACTTGTTGAAAAATTAATTGCGCCTAATGTATTTCCTCCTCCTGATATAGGACCTGCAACAACAGTTGTTGAAAAATCAGACATTGCCGTTCCAGACAAAGCAATGGAGGAAACTGTCAAATTGTTTACTCCAATATTTTTCAATTCAAGTGGTGTACTTGCAGTTGTTCCAATATTGATAGTCGCGCCTTCCAAAACGGGAACTCCGTCAACTAAGACTTCGATTTTCTTATCTGGAGCTGTATATCCAAAAATATCATTGATATCGCGCGGCAACAATTGAAAAATCCCATTGTATTCACTTAACAAACCTACAATCGTTTGCGCTCCTCCTGGAATTATTTGTCCAGCCATCGCTGTTCCAGAATTGATACGAATTGTTCCAGTGTTTGTGCCGTCTGTGAAATTATAATTTGTACTGTTAGCAAAACTTGCACCTGCTGTTGGGAAAGTTACATTATCAATTCTTACTAATCTTCCTTCGAACGTATTTCCAAGATCAACGATATTGATGTTCCAAGGTGCAATTTCTACACCTGATCCATGAGGAGTCAATGAAGTAATTGGATCTATTTCAAGTAATCCACTAAAATCTTTTATTGTACCTGTTACAGTAACAGAATCTCCTCTATTCACACCATTAGTAAATGCACCACCGTAAATTGGAAGTCCACCAGTATCATCTTGTATATAACGAATTGGGCCAAGTTCACCACTATCAGAAGAAACTCCTTTAATAGTTACTGTTGCACCAACAGGGTAAGTACGAGCATCGGCAATATTTGTTTGGCCAAACAATGTTGACATGGAAAACAAAGCACCGAAAAGCAAAAGTTTATTTTTCATTTTATTTTAATTTATTATTATCTTTAATTATTAAAATTCAAATCCTAAAGAGAAATTAACACGAAGACCTTGACCAAAGAAAACTCCTGATGAAGAAGCATCAAAAGCACTTCCATTTTGGTTGTTTCTTGCATCAGAAATATACAATGTGTTTAATCCATTAAATACGTTTCCTCTAATTACCAAACTTGATTTCTCAAATTTGAAACGGTACCCTGTATGAAAAGAAAGTAATCCGTATGAAGGTATTTGCCAAGATTCTCTTCCTCCGTTACCACCCGTTAAAGAAAAGGGATCAAAATCACTGTAATAACGTGCAAAGTAAGTATAACCTGCTTTTACATAAAGTCCTGGAAGTGGCTCGTAACGTACTGCGCCTGCAAAAGTACTTTGTGCAGCATCTCCTACATGAACACCTTTTGCATCAAATTCAAAGACCGTCCCTACAACATCAATTTCTTCCGAAGACTGCCATGTCCAATCACCAATTGAAACCATTCCTTCCAGCGCAATATTTCTAGTGATTTTATAAACCGCATCAAACTCTATCCCCATGTGTAAAGCATCCATTCCATTCACATTGGCTCTAATAAACTCCGTAGGATCCTGTGGATTAGGAACAGAAACTCCAAAAGGGAATGGTTTATTTTCCCAGAAAGTAATATAACCATTTATATTTGCACTGAATTTTTTGGATCTAAAACCATATCCTGATTCAAATGCCATAATATTTTCATTCAATATTTCTTCAAAAAATTGATTGTCATTGTTATCAATTACATTACTAAACTGAGGAGTTCTTGATAAATAACCAGCATTAACAAATACATTCATACTTTCTGTAATGTTAAAATTAGCACCTGCCTTTGCAGTGAAACCAGCCAAAGTTTTCCATTCTGTTTGATTGTATTTTAAATCTGGATGATTTGGATGATAGTATTCTCCATTATATTTTACTACATCTTCTCCTCCAATATATAGAATTGTATCTGGCAAATGAATTTCTCTCTTTTCATGATAATCAATTCCTTTATAACCATTTATAACAGTTGATAAATTCACAAAAGTAGACCATCTTCCTTTAGAATATTCTGCTTGACCAAAAGCTCCACCCCACTGAACTAAAGCATCTCGGTGATTATGGTAAGGTTGCCATCCTACTTTATCACCTTCTACTTTCCTATTGGTATTCGCATTTTGGTCGTTATTATTAATCCAATAATTACCTCCCAATAAATCACGCAATTCAGTATAGTGTTCTCCTTTATAATAACGATAGTCCAAACCTCCTGAAATCTCCCAATTCTTGTTCAATTTATAATCAAATTGAGATACTCCTCCAATCCACATGTGGTTGTTTACTGAGGCTGTAACGACTTGAGAAGATTTTAATAAAGTTGGGTGATGTGATGGATCTACTGCTGGAACAGTTGTACCAAAAAGAGTAATCTCTTGATTATTATCTGTAATTCTATCCCAATCAACATGTCCTTCATCATCATAAATAATTCCACTCGAGTTTCTTAAACGTTCTCCTCCTCCTCTACCGATGGAGATATATGCCATATTTGATATGGATAATTTATCATTTACTTTCCAGAAATCTTTTAATGTGATTTGTGGCTTATGGTAATAATTTCTTCTTTCAGATCGAACAACCCTTTCACCATTTTGATTGGTTATATATCCGAAATGTTCATTATGGCGAATTCCATTATTGATATTTGGTGCATCACTAGCAACATCTATTCCTTGCGATCTCGCATAATCTGCATCCCAATATTGGATTGGTTGATTAAAAGAACGCTGACCGTGCTCTTGAGGAGCTCCAAACCCACTCAATGAAATAAGGTGTTTTCCTATTTGTTTTTGAATTTTTAAATAATAAAATGCTCCACGTGTGGTCAATCCATCAACCCAACCGTCACCCTGTTTGTATGACCCAGAGAATAAAATCCCCCAACCATTTTTCAATTTTCCAGATTTATAAGATAAAGAAGTTCTCAGAAAATTTCCTGATCCGTATTCTTGGTTTACCTTAATTTGACGTTTTCCTCCTGTAGGTTGAGTGATAATATTCATTGTTCCTCCGACAGAAGGCATTGCCAATTTAGTAGCACCTAGACCACGTTGTACCTGAATTTGATTGGTTATTTGATCCAAACCAAACCAGTTACTCCAATAAACCCAGCCATTTTCCATATCGTTGACAGGAACACCGTCAATCATTACACCGATGTTTCTTTGAGAGAAACCACGAATACTGATTCGAGCATCACCATCACCACCACCTTGCTGAGTTGCATGAACTCCAGGTGTTGAATTCAAAATCATAGGTAATTCTTGTGACCCTAATTCTTCCGTAATTTGCTTTGCTGAAATACGGGTTACAGCCACCGGTGTTTTTCTATCAACAGCCAACTGACCAATTACCTCAACTTCCTCCATCTCCTGGGTATCTCCCATAGAAAAGTCCTTGGTTACAACTGGCGCATCAATAGTGATAGTTGCAAATAAGGTGTCATAGGAAAACATTGAAATTCTTAGTTCATATTTACCATACGGCAAATTTTGAATTGAATAAGATCCGTCCAACTGTGCTTTTGATCTATACTCATCAGAAATATAGACATAAGCCCCAATAACAGGTTCATTGGTTGCATGATCGGTGATTTCTCCATTAAAGGTTCCTTTTTGAGCGAGTGCAAAAAATGGAATTAGGAAAGCGAATAGTATAATTTTCTTTACCACAACTTAAAAAATTGATATGAAAAAGGGGAGCTTTAAAACTCCCCCTTAATAATTTTTAATTCTTATTTTACAATAACACGACGAGATGTAACCATCCCATTTGATGTCTCTATATTAAGGAGATAAACACCAGGTTTATTTCCAATAGTGAAAGACTGAATTCCTGCTTTGTTCTTTTGAGAAAGTACTTTTTGACCTACTGCACTATAAACTTCTAAGTTTACGATATTGCTTTCAGTTGCAAAAGTAAATACTCCATTAGCAGATGGGTTAGGATAAATCGTCATGTTAAGAATAACTTCATCATTCACTGACAATGAGTTACATTCACAATCGTGATTTCCTAAAGTAGCCCAATTCCCCATTATACGAGGGTTTCCACTACCATCTAAAATAGGGTCTCCGTTTGCATCTAACATAGGAATAACTGGAGGTAAAGTATCCCATTCTACCATTGCGTTAAATTCTGGAATACTAAAATTAGTAACCCCACCTTGAATAGTTGGCTTACGCACTAATGAATGATCTGTTGTGATATCAACACCTACCCCAACATAAGGAGCTTCAGTTGTCCATCCTGTGTAAGTTCCATTATCTGGATCTTCACCAATTTTTCCAAAGACATCAACTAACTGAGCATTTGCGATATCAGATAATGTTCCTTTAGCTAAGACAACAGCATCATTTCCGTTAAAATACATTGCTTTTGATACGTTGTAATCTGTGCAATAAAACCCATCCCCACGAACTTCCAATGAATCCCAAAGAGGAGCATCTTGACCTATTCCATTTGGGTCTCTTTTATCAAGGGCAGCAACATACACATCAAATGCTCCGATTGTACCTGACAATTGAACGCCTGACTCTGGACCTACAAAAGAGGCACCGTTAGAATAACGAATAACCATGTATTCACTTAAATCAATTGCTTGACCTGTTGGATTATAAATTTCAAGTGCTTTGTTGTTAGACCAGCCTTCAACATATTCTGAAATAAACAATTCCGAACATGAAGATGTTTGTGCACCTACAGTGACTGTTAATAGTAGACCTAATGAAAGTAAAATTTTTTTCATAGTTATTATATTTAATTGTGAGAGATATTACGAATTTTAAAAACCAAAATAGTTGTTAGTTTGAACAAACCTTTATGAGTACAACTTATCTTATCATTGTTTTTTCTATTTTATTATTTTATGGTTTTGGCATTAAATAATTTGCCTCAAGGAGAACATAAAATAATTTATGATGCAAAATTAAGGCTTTTTATTGAACCTCTTATTAAGGAATTATCAACAATTTAAGTTTTTTTAGTAAAAACTAAGGTAGAAATCGATAAAAAACAAGTTGTCAAACAATTATGTAGTTTTTTACAAATGTTAAATAAATTCTTTTTCTATTAGATTAAATAGTGCTTGTAGCGATTTCTGAATTTTTAAAACCCGAATAGTCTTGCAAAAATAAAATTGTTGAAAAACTCTTGAGAATCTTGTTTTATAAAATCAGAATAATGTAAAAAAAAATACAAAACATGTAAAAAGAGAAAAAATTAAAAAATAATAGTCACTCGCTATTAGAAATAGACTACAAATGGGGTCATCCCTGGAATTGTTCATTTATTTGAACTAAAATATTTCTATTATCTTCGCAAAAATAATTCATTAATGAGAAATATAACCTTAACAGTTTTGTTATTAGCTTTCACAATATTTTTAGGTAAAGCGCAAGAAAAAGATTCAACTAACGAATTAACAGTTGAAAAAATATGGAAAGAATATCAATTCTATGGAAATGGAATTAGTGGATTTCGTTCAATGAAAGATGGAAAACATTATTCTCGTTTTGCTTTAGTTGATGAAAAAAAATCTATCATGCGTTATTCTTTTGAAGATCTTTCAGGAACTGGAGAAAACATCCTCGATGGAAAAGAACTTGTTTATAAAGGTGTTGAATTAAAAGTTGACGGATATGAATTCAACGAGGATGAAACAAAACTACTGCTCACCGTAAATCGTCAAAAGCGTTACAGAAGAAGTTTCTCAGCTGAATATTACTTGTATGATTTAAAGTCTAAAACTCTTTCTCCACTCGATTCAGAAAGAAAACCACAAACTTTAGCATCTTATTCTCCAGATGGTGAAAAAGTGGCTTATATATATAGGAATGATATTTACGTTAAAACAATTGCCACAGGAAAAGTAAAAGCTATTACAGAAGATGGAAAAGAAAACGAAATTATCAACGGAACTACGGATTGGGTTTACGAGGAAGAATTTGCTTACACCAAAGCTTATGATTGGTCACCAAATAGTGAATACATTGCATTTTTGCGTTTTGATGAAAGTGAAGTAAAGGAATTTACTATGATGTATTTCGAAGACCTCTACCCTAGCCCATATACTTTTAAATATCCAAAAACTGGAGAAGACAATTCAAAAGTATGTTTGAAGGTGGCTAAAGTTAAAAATGCAAAGACCACTACAATTGAATTAGGAGATTACGAATACATTCCAAGAATCAAATTTTCATCTACTGAAAATAAATTAATGGCTTTGACTTTAAATCGTCATCAAAATCATTTAAAATATCACTGGATAGATGTTGAAGATAAGAAAATGCCAGCCAATGTTATTTATGAAGAAACAGATGATGCGTATGTTGAGATAGATGACAACTTATACTTTTTAAAAGACGGAAAACATTTTATCAGAACAAGTGAAAAGGATGGCTTCAATCACATCTATAAAATTGGAATTGATGGATCGAGTCAGCAAATTTCAGAAGGAAAATGGGATGTAATTGAATTTATGGGAATCAATGAAGAAAAAGGAATTTTGTATTACACTTCTGCAGAAGAAGGTCCACAATATACAGCACTATATTCTATTCACTTAGATGGAACAAAAAAAGATCAAATAAGTGACAATAAGGGAACAAATTCGGTTACTTTTTCTCAAGGAATGCAATATTACGTTAACCGATGGTCAAACATCAATACACCTCCTGTTTATTCATTACATGATGCATCTGGTAAATTGATTATTGAATTAGAGAACAACGAGTACTTAAAATATTATATTAATAAAGTAGGTTTCCAACCGAAGAAGTTTATCACAGTTGAAGGAGCAGTGCAGGAATTAAATGCATGGATATTATATCCACCAGATTTCGATAGTACTCAACAATATCCTGTTTACTTTCATATTTATGGCGGTCCAGGATCTAACATGGTAAAAGACACTTATGATGGGGGAAATGGTGCTTACCACCAACTCTTGGCACAGAAAGGATACATTGTAATGAGCGTTGATCCAAGAGGAACGATGTACAGAGGTGCAAAATTCAAAAAATCAACGTATCTGCAATTGGGTAAGTTAGAAACAGAGGACATGATTGCTGTTGCACAATACGTCAAAAAATGGAATTTTGTTGATTCAGATCGCATCGGTATTATGGGTTGGAGTTATGGTGGTTACATGGCTTCATTGGCCATTACCAAAGGAGCTGATGACTTTAATATGGCTATCGCTGTTGCACCAGTGACGAATTGGAGATATTACGATAATATTTATACCGAGCGATTCATGCGTACACCTCAAGAAAATGCTTTAGGATATGACGATAATTCGCCTATTAATCATGTTGACAAATTAAAAGGTAAATATTTTATTATCCATGGCGCAGGAGATGATAATGTTCATGTTCAAAATACGATGGAAATGATTACAGCATTGGTAAAAGCAGATAAAGATTTTGATCAATTTATTTACCCCAATAAAGACCATGGTATTTATGGTGGAAACACTAGAAATCATTTATTTAGAATGATGTTAGATTACACTTTAGAAAACTTATAATTTTTATTATTGATAGCGAAAAGAAAGTTAGTTCTAAAAATTAATTTTTTTTAAACTTATTCGCATATAAAATGTTCTAAAATAGAGTATATCAAAAGTGAAAATATTTGCTAAAGAGAATGAATTAATGAAAGATTTCATTAACTTAGACAGCCAAATTAAAAATTCAATAAAAACGATTAAAAGAAAATGAGCGAAACTGCAAAAATAGAAATTGGTGGGAAAACATTCGAACTTCCTGTTATCACTGGTACAGAAAATGAAAAAGCTATAGATATCAAGAAATTGAGAGGTACTACAGGCTATATTACAATCGACCCTGGTTTCAAAAACACAGGAAGTACAACCAGCGCTATCACCTATTTAGACGGAGAAAACGGAATATTAAGATACCGTGGATACCCAATTGAACAATTAGCAGAAAAAGCAACGTTTTTAGAAGTAGCTTTTCTTCTTATTTACGGAGAATTACCTACTGAAACAGAATTAGCAAAATTCAAAAAGAGTATCACCAACCACACGTTGGTTCACGAGGACATGAAGCAGTTCTTTGAAGCATACCCTTCAAAAGCTCACCCAATGGGAGTTCTAGCATCAATGGTTGTTAGTTTATCTACTTTTTATCCAGAATCCCAGGATCCAAACAGATCTCCTGAAGCGATTGATTTAACAATACATAGATTACTTGCAAAGCTTCCTACATTGGCAGCTATGTCATACAAAAATGCTGTACGTCATCCATTCATATACCCTAAAAATGAGTTAGATTATGTTGAGAATTTCCTTAACATGATGTTTGCGATGCCGACTGAAGAATACAAACCAAACCCTGTTGTTGCAACAGCGTTAAATAAATTATTAATTCTTCACGCTGATCACGAGCAAAACTGTTCTGCTTCAACAGTAAGAATTGTAGGTTCTTCTCAAGCGAATTTATACGCTTCTATATCTTCAGGTATTTCTGCACTTTGGGGACCATTGCATGGAGGGGCTAACCAAGCTGTTATTGAAATGCTCGATAAAATTCAAGCAGATGGTGGTGACTTAGATAAATGGATTGCCAAAGCAAAAGATAAAAATGATTCATTCCGTTTGATGGGATTCGGACACAGAGTTTACAAAAACTTCGATCCGCGTGCTAAAATTATCAAGAAAGCGGCTGATGATGTATTAGAGCAATTAGGAGTTAATGATCCAGCGCTAGAATTAGCGAAGAAAATGGAGAAAATTGCATTAGAAGACCCATACTTCATCGAGAGAGGTCTTTATCCTAATGTAGATTTCTACTCTGGAATTATATACAAAGCCCTTGAAATTCCTTCTGAAATGTTTACTGTAATGTTTGCATTAGGTAGACTACCAGGCTGGATTGCACAATGGAAAGAAATGATTGAAAATAAAGAACCAATCGGAAGACCTCGTCAAATTTATATAGGTGAAAACGAGCGTGATTACGTTTCAATTGAAGATAGAAAATAGAACATCCAAATTAGAATACAGTAAAAGAGGCTTCAAATTGAAGCCTCTTTTTTTGTTTGTTGTAATGTTATGTCTAGCGTTTTAAAATCTTACGCTTCACTATCTGCCCATTTACCGTATGTAAATTCACAAGATAAACACCACTTTCCCAGTTATCGGTATTGATATTTAATCCTTGAAGATAAATTGAGTTGGAATTGAATACTTGCTTTCCGTCCATACTATAAATAAAGATTGATTCCATAGTTTCACTGGATACTATTTTAACATTCGTCACTACAGGATTAGGATAGATATTGAGCTCTAATTTTGGCTCATATTTAATTGATGCAGTAATCAAAGAAACTACGTTTATATTCCCATTTTGATCAAAAGGATCTGACCATTTCTCATTGGTATAGACATCCGAGCCAGTTAATGTACTTAGAAAACTAATCAGATCTTGTTGTTCCAATGGGGTTAGTTGCAAATTACCTCCAGGTCCTTGAAGACGTGGATCTAGATTTGTATTGCCCGGAACTTGTACTATATTGTTATAATGAGCTATAAGCGCAGCTAAGGTTTTTACACTACCATTGTGCATCAAGGGTCCGTTCAAGTCGCCATTTGGATCAATTATATCTCTGAGAGAAGGTGCACGTGTATTCGTAAGGTCATTAACCGATGTACTTCCAACAACTCCAACAATACCATTATTCAATGTATTTGGATCGATATCAAATTCTGGGGGGCGATGACATCCAGCACAACCAGCTCCTCCCAAAGGCGGTGGAGTAAAGAAAAGTTGTTTACCGTTGTTCTCACTGATTGTAAAGTTAGGAAAAACCTGACCACCGTTGGCTACTTGCCCCCTACCTATATCGTAACGACTATCAAATGACTGAATACTTCTAATAAATTGTGCTAGTGTTTGCTGTAACCTCAACTCATTGATCATCGTATCACCAAAAACGGACTCAAACAAAGGGTTATAATAATCCAATGCATTGAGTTTAGTTAATAAGGAATCAAAAGCTGGCTGACCATTCATTCCACCAAACCCCATTTCGACATGATCCTGAATAGGCATCGTTGTCTGCACCTCAAGAGAACTTGCACGTTTATCCCAAAAGAAATGAATTTCATCTGCAAATCGTGCATTAATCAAACGCATTGAATGTCTACCTGTAGCACCACCATCAAAGCCACCACTAACTAGTGCGGTGTCTCCGAACGCAAACTTTTGTTGGTGACAACTCGCACATGCAATGGTATTATTCAAAGACATATTCTTATCATAAAACAATACTCTTCCGAGGGTTGCACCTATATCTGAAATTAGATTCGCTCCGGTATTGTCTTTTGTAATATAGGGTTCTATAGACTGACTTTCGTAATTGAAAGGATTGTTGAGGTCTACTGTGGCTGCTAAAAGAATAACCGCTACTGCTAAAACGGTAAATAAACTAATGCTTTTCTTCATTTTTTATGGTTTAGGTGGATGAGAAGGACCGGGTTGAAATATTCTTTCAATATGATTCAATAACTTTCTATAAGCTGGATTCTGATCTTCGGTTAATAGTTTCTTAATATCCAATAAGTGTTGAATCTGATATTTTTCAATTGCGATATGCTTTCGACCTAAAATATTAAATAGTGAATCTTCATCATCTTCGCCCGTCAAAAGATTATCATAGATAGCTTTTTTAGCTTTTCGAATACCATCATGATAGGCAACCATTTTGAGTCGGTGAACTTTAATCAACTTATCGAACTCTTGTATCTGTTTTGAATCTAGGGAAAGCTGTTCAATGATTTCAGTTCTTGGATCGCCAGGCGGATGCTGAGGTTTATTCAACCAAAAGAACATTATTATCACTAAATTAAGTACAATTAAACCACCAATTACTGCATTTTTAGATAATTTCATTTTAATATTTTATAGTGTTTTCTATTGTTAAAAATTGATAATCAAATATTTCTATTTGTTGATTACTTTTTATGTATCCTACAACTACAATTATATTGATTAATAAAGCAGCCGCTACAATCCATTTCATTGCCTGAGGAGCTTCATTATTCATCTCCTTTATTCTATCCATTACTTTTCGCTTCAAATATGGACTTGGCAAAATCTGTTTTAAATTATTTAATTCCTTCATCGTTATTAATTTGACGTGATATTATTTATTACCCCTTGGCTTTCTGGATGTTTTCTTTGATTTTTTTTCGAGCCCGTCCAATTAATGATTCTACCGATTTCACACTTTTATTCATTATTTTGGCGGTTTTTAGTTGCGAAAGACCCTCTATCTTATGCAAAATAATGGCTGTTTTCTGCTGATTTGGAAGTTCGTTAATGACTTTTAGGATTTCTTCCAAGGCCTCTTTCTGTTCCAATTGTATTCCTGGATGAATATAGTTGCTATTCGCTGGGAGAATTGCATCACTCATGGAAATAACAAAACGTCTTTTTTCCGCATTTTTTTTTCTTAAATAATCAATTGATGAATTGACCGTTATCCGGTGAATCCATGTAGACAATTTCGACTGATTCTTAAAATTTTCATATCCCAAATACACCTTTAAAAAGACATCTTGTGTGATTTCTTCTGCGTCAGAAATGTTGCGCACAAAATGCAAAGCAATATTGAACACTGATTTTTCATGTTCTTCATATATATCATCAAATGAACTCATAAAACTTTTACTCACCTTATAGGACGGTACAATTTAGATAACCCCTCACTAAATTAGAAAATTTTCTAATATGGAATTAAGCAAAATACTTCCTATTTTTCTTTTTAGTTGAAAAAAGAATCAATATTTTAGAACAAAAATAGAAAATGAAGATATACCCGTTGAATACAGGAAACTTTAAATTAGATGGAGGTGCAATGTTTGGAGTTGTTCCAAAAACATTGTGGTCTAGAACCAATAAACCAGACGAAAACAACATGTGCAGTTGGTCTATGCGTTGCATGTTGATTGAAGATGGAGAACGGTTAATGCTAATTGATACAGGTATTGGCGACAAACAAAGTGAAAAATTCTTCTCCTATTACTATCTATTTGGTGATGATTCGCTCAAGGGTAATCTTAAGAAATTAGGATTTTCACCTGATGATATTACAGATGTATTTTTAACGCACTTACATTTTGATCATTGTGGTGGCGCAGTTGATAGAATTGGAGAGAACAGATTTGAGCCGGTTTTCAAAAACGCAACATTTTGGAGTACTGAAAAGCACTGGAAGTGGGCAACAGAGCCAAACGCAAGAGAAAAGGCTTCCTTTTTAGCAGAGAATATACTACCAATTGAAGAATCTGGACAATTAAAATTTGTAACACGAAAAGACGATTTCAGTAAAGAAGTATTTAAAGATATAGACTTGTTATTTGTAGACGGTCATACAGAAAGTCAAATGATTCCTCATATTAGTTACAAAGGAAAAAAATTGGTCTTTATGGCTGATTTATTACCTTCTGTAGGACATATTCCGCTTCCATTTGTAATGGGATACGATACCCGTCCTTTACTAACACTTAGTGAAAAAGAGAAATTCTTAAAGAAAGCCGCTCAGGAAGAATATATTCTATTTTTAGAGCATGATTTTGAAAATGAATGCTGCACTTTAAAAGAAACTGAAAAAGGAGTCCGTTTGGATAAAACTTTCAAATTTGACGAGTTATTTTAAATTTACTTAATATTCATGAAACACTATTAATAAATCAACAATTATGGACCAATACATTAAACAGTTATTATTACTTCATTCTAAAATAATTTTACCTCAGTTTGGGGCGATTTTCATTGCAAATGAGGAATCAGGTGAATTATCATTTAACGAGTACTTAAGTTATGATGATGGAAAACTTTCTAATTTATTAGAAAAGGAATCGAATATGGATTTACAGGAAGCTCAAAACACAGTTGCAAAATTTGTGCGTGATTTAAAGCTTCAATTAGATAAAGGAGAAACATATTCTATTTTTCAATTAGGTGAATTTAGTAAAAGTGATGATGGCTCATTTATCTTTGAAGGTAACGTTAAAACTGGTGGTGTTTCTGCTAATGATAAATTTAGCGGTCCTTCACCCACTCCAACAGTTAATCCGGCAGCAGTCGCTAATGACGAAACTTCTGAGAAAACGGAAGAAACAAAAGCAAATCCTACAAGTAAAAAAGAGGAAAAGTCGATGGATAAGACTTCAACTCCGATTGATTCAACAACCAAAACGAAGACGGAACAAAATACCGAGGCAAAAAAAAATGTTTATGTTGAGAATAAGACTGATGAACAATCACCTGTAAAACCTAAAGAAAAAACGGAACCTCAAACTGTAACGACTAATAAAGAAGTAAAACACAAGAGAGGGTTTTTATTTTGGTTTTTACTGCTTTTTTTAATTTCAATTATTGCCGTAGGTACATTTGGAGTAATTAATTATGAGAAAGTTGAGAATTATATGGGATGGGACCTGTTTAATGATAACTCAGATTCAATAGTAAATTCTAACCAAGAGAATGTAGAAAAAGAGGTTTCGATAACTAAAGAGCCAGAAGAAGAAATAGTATTAGAAGAATCTTTGGCAGAAGAAGAAACAATTCAGGAAGAATCTTTGGTCGAGGAAGAAGAAGAAACTGTTCAAGAAGAGTTTATTCCTGTATCTCCAACAACGGGTAATCATTATATTGTTATTGGCTGTTTTAACGAAAAATCAAATGCTAAAGGATTAGTCTCTGATTTCAAACAAAAAGGGTTCGATTCTAAAATAATTAATCAATTTGGGGGTTTATATTTTGTTGTTGCGCAAAGCTACCCAACTTTTCAAGCTGCTAAATCAGATTTAGCACGTGTAAGGCTTTCTATAGAAGGTGCTTGGCTTTACAAAAACTAATTTAAAAGTACCAAGCGATTTCATTCAAAAATGAGCGAAAAGAAGAAAATAATTGATGTTAAACAGGTTATTCATGAAAAGAATCCGAAGCTTTTAAAGTTTTTTCCTGGTTTTATAGTGCGCTACCTTCAGCGTATACTTCAAGAAAAAGATGTGAATCAGTTTGTAAATGATCACAAGGAAGATACACCTATTGAATTTTGTTTATCGGTGATGAAAAAGTTTAATATTGATTTAGATTACGAAGGTTTAGAAAATGTTCCAGCAAAAGGAGGAGCAATTATTACCATGAATCATCCATTGGGAGGCTTAGATGCTATGGCTTTGGTAACAGTGGTTCATGAAAAGCGCCCAGACCTGAAATTTGTTGTCAATGACGTATTGCTGCATTTAGAGAATTTGCAACCGATTTTTGTTGGAGTCAATTTGCATGGGGGAAATGCTGCTGCCTCACTAAGAGCGGTGGATGAAACCTTTCAAGGAAATGAGTTATTGTGTATTTTCCCCGCTGGGTTGGTCAGTAGAAAAACCGATGGAAAGCTGGAGGATTTAAAATGGAAGAAAACATTTGTTACACGTTCAATAAAATACAACAAAACGATTGTACCAGTTTATATAGATGGATCACTCACAAACTTCTTTTATAGAATGTATACCATCAGAAAAAAACTGGGTATAAAAGCCAATATTGAGATGTTATATTTAGTAAATGAACTTTACAAACAACATAATAAAAAAATTAAAATTAAATTTGGAGAACCTTTATATGCTGCCGATTTTGATGATTCTAAATCACATGATGAATGGGCACAATATGTAAAGAGTAAAGTCTACGAATTAAAAGATTAATATGTCAATTATAGAAGAAAAAATAATAAATCCTGTAGAACGTAAACTCATTAAAAATGAATTAACTAAAGAACGTTTTGGTCGTATTACGCGAAAGGGAGATAACGAAATTTATATCCTGAATCACCACAACTCTCCCCATACAATGAGAGAGATTGGAAGATTACGGGAATTATCTTTCCGTTCTGCTGGTGGTGGAACAAAAAAATCGATTGACATTGACCAATATGATACTTGCGAAAAATGCTATCAACAACTTATTGTTTGGAGTCCAGAAGATGAAGAAATAATTGGAGGCTTACGTTTTATCAACTGTGAAAACATATTACCGGATAATAAAGACGAATTGATTCCGATGAGTACTTCCCATTATTTTGATTTTTCGAACCAATTTATAATAGATTATCTTCCTAGCGCAATAGAATTAGGAAGAAGCTGGGTACAACCAATGTATCAACCATCTGTTAATCCAAGAAAAGGATTGTTTGCATTGGATAACTTATGGGATGGATTAGCCACCCTTACTGTGCTAGTTCCTAAACTAAAATATTTCTTCGGGAAAGTTACGATGTATCCTGATTATCATGAGGAATCTAGAGATTTCTTATTGTATTTCTTACAAAAATATTTCCCAGACAATGATCGTTTGGCTACTTCGAAGTATCCTTTAAAGCAATCTTATGATGAAACGAAATTTGCTAACCTATTAAAGGGATTAGACTTTAAGGATGGTTATAAAGTACTGACAAATTTCGTTAGAGGACATGGAGAGAACGTACCACCTTTAATGAATATTTATATGCACCTCTCTCCTACCATGCGTTCATTTGGAACAGCAGTGAATCCAGATTTTGGTGGAGTTGAAGAAACTGGAATTGTAGTTACGATTGCTGATATTTATGAAGATAAGAAAGAAAGACATATTTTGCCTATTGCGCATTTGGGGTCTTAGTGGATTTTATAATAATTAAAAAAGCAGAAAACTTAGTGGTTTTCTACTTTTTTATTTAATCAGTTATATTACTTCTCTGATCACGAAAATTAACTTTATATCTTTTATTGTCTTTATCCATTACCCACAGATTATTGCTATGCAAGTGGGATATTCCATGATAAATGAATGGAACTAAAATTTCATTTTCCTCATTAATGACTCCATATTTTTCACCTTTATTTACAACCCAAAGATTTTCTTTTGGTCTGTCCCAATGTCCTAAAAACTTTATTGAATCGTATTGACATGCTATTAATAACTCGCCTTTAATGTCAACAATTCCCCACTCGTCTTTCTGTCTCACCTGAAATAAAAGTCTGTCTCTTTCTTGTCTTAATTCGTCGTATTTTGATGGAACTATTTCTTCTTCAGAAAGGTTCATCACTCCTACTTTTTTGTTTTTAGAATAAATTAAATACTCAGGCTTTTTCGGATATATCTCTAGTTTTTCATATTTAAAATCAATGATAGTATTAAAAGTAGTATCAATAATACCGTATAGGTTATCTAAGTTTTTGACTAGGATTTTATTATCGCTAAACAGAATTTCATCATAAATATCAGGTTTTTCGCTGAAAATAAAGTTTTTTTGATTGAAAATCGCTTCATTCTTCTTGATGAATTTTTCGAAAAACACAGAAGTAATTGTTTTCCTTTTTTCATATTTAATAGGTAAAATCATTTTATATGTAGATGTGTTAATAACACCAAGATGATCTCCTAATTCAACTCCTTGATAATTTTCAATCGTAAAACCATAATGTACTTTTTTCCATTTCGGTTCCAAACTGTTACATATCTGCTTCTTTTCTTGTCTATCAATACAATAAAATTCACCATTTTTCAAAACTAAAAATCTAGATCCATTCACATATTCTGCATAATCATATTCTATTGGAATTACAACTTTAAAATTTCGATCTAAGAAGCCGAACTTACCGTCTTTATTGACATGAATCAGTTCATCCACATAATTAAACATTTCATATTGTGGAGCAACTAATTCTTGGTAATTGGAATTCAAAACTCCTTTTTTTCCATTCTTAACAACGGTGATGTTTCGTTTATTAAATTCCTCACTATTTTTAAATCTCCCGAAATCGGAAATTTCATCATAACTGTTCAGCGGTATTAATTGCTGGTCAGCTGTCTTGAAAATGGCATTCACAGAATACTCGATCTTATAATCTTCTTGTTTCTTAATGTTTTGAAAATAAATATTATATTTTTTATCTGGATAAAAATTATGATTCTCTTAATTTACTTTATAATTATCATAAATAATGGGTACTACAACCTCATGATCATAACTTATGATGCCCCATTTTCCATTCTTTTGAACTAATAAGTTTTCATGCCAAGGAGTAATTTCACTGTATTCGAGAGGTATTTTAACATTCCCTAGAGAATCTATCAAACCATATTTCAATTTATTTAGTTGATCTTTCTCTACTCTTGGAAATAGCCCTTCTAATAAATGTTCTGGAGCACTTTCTAACACTTTATAATTTCCATTAAAATTAAACAAATAGTTACTACTGTATGCCCAAACACCATTGTACCGATGCTGCTGACTACTATGATAAGTGAAAATATTTGAGAAATTATGTTTTTTATTCATTGGAATTCTCTTGAAATGCTTTGTTAAATCCGTTAAGTTTCTTCGACTATTATATGCTTTTACAATAGTTCCAGTTGAATCTCTAAAAATATACTCATTACCCAATGGTCTAGGATTAAAAAATGAATGCTCCATCGCTCGTGGTTGCGTTTGTTCAAGAAAATATATTTTTCTATCCCAATAACCAATATAATCAACCTCAATCATTTGCACACCATCATAAAACGGATAATAAATTGTATCGGTTTTTGTTGGCATTTTAGGTCGAAAAGCTTCTTCAATAGTTAAATCGCTGATTTTTATGTCTTTAATTTGAGAATAGATAAGACTTCCACTAAACAATATTGTAATGAATAAAATAGTTTTCATAATTTTTATTTTAAAAGTAACATCATACGAATGCTGTAACTCATAAATAACGGTGCTTCAATTTTGCTTCAATTTTTTCTTTAGACAAGGCACAATTTTCAATCATAGCGATAGTTACGGTTTAAAATTTTAAAGACGAATAATTTGTTCAATAAAAACTGTCAGATCTTGAAATCTCATCACCTTATAATTTGCTTGACTTTCATTATTTGAATTTTCCATTTATCGTTCATTATGGTTAGGAAGATTACCTAACAATGCTCTTTTGGTTCCATAAATCCTTGGACTTGAATTACAAAGTTTCAATGCTTTATTTATTTCAACTTTGTTATCAATCAACTTATTGAGCACAGATAATATATTTTTTGGAGTCCAATTTATATATGCAGCGTCTATACTTAAACTATTAGTTTTCTCTTCATCAATTTTCATAATGCCCGATCTACTGTATAAATCAAAGTGTGGATGAGCAAATTCCTCTAAACGCCGCCAAATCAATTCATAATTATTGGGTTCATTTTTCAATTGCTCCATCATTCTCATAAAGTCCGCCTTTCTCATTCCTTCAATGTCTCCTGGTTGAGCGGAAACATTTAACGAAACAAACAGTAAATAAAAGACTGTTAAATTTCTCATTGTGTTTTGAATTTTTGAATCGTTGAATCGTTGAATTTCTAATATTTAAATGATTCCTACTGCAAAACAATCTTCTTCGTATACACCTTTCCTTCATGCGTAAAAGTCACCAAATAAATCCCTCTTGTATACTGCGCAATATTCGTTTTCAAAATTCGGTCCTTCTTTAGTTCCGTAAAACGATTCATGATTTTGCCTGTGATATCTGTAATGTACAATTCGCTAATATCCTCACTTACCTTAATATTCAAATCTCCTTGTGTAGGATTTGGCCAAACATTCCATTCTATTGTAATTAATGATTCATTTGTCTCAGGATCTTCTTCCTCTTCCTCAATTGTTGTTTCTTCATCACAATCTGCAATAAAAGAATAGGTATCAATAATCCGGACCATTAAATCATTGAGCAGTTCCACTTCGTATTCATCCGTTGATGGCTCAATGTGTTTGTTTCCAATTCCGCTTTGGTTGGTCAAAAAAGCATAAGTTCCATTTGTACCCAAAGCAAAGCAGCGCATTAGGTATTCAGTGTCTTTTCTAATTCCACTTGCAGCTAATGGAACAATTCGAATTCCTTTTGAAGCTGCTTTTCTTGCAATGTCTTTTAACTGCTGACGAATCTCAGGTGTGTTGTGAGGTGGCGCATCTAGCACTAAGAACAAAATACGAGTTCTTGCTTTTTTACTCCATTTCAAGCTATCTAACGCCTCGTTCATGGCAATCTCAACTGCTTCTTCGTAATTCCCACCTCCATATGCACTTTGTTCTGTAATGAAATCCATTGAAGAAGAAAGTACATCTGTGAAATCGTGTCGGCGTGTTACATATTCATCGCCATAATCTCTATAAAACACATTTCCGAAGTTGAATGTCAATTCAGGATGGTCATTTTTAGATTTAAAAATTACGTGATTCAATTCTGCTTTTAGGTAAGTGATTTCATCTCCCATTGATCCAGTTGCATCAACAACAAAAGCGATGTCAACAATATCAGATGCACCACAATCAGACTTAATAGTTAAAGAATTTACTCCATTTTGAAAGGTAGTTAAACGACGAATAGTATAAGATTCTCCATTGTGGTTTACAATTGCAGTTGCATTGTTACTCCAAACATCAGTTAATCCCATTTTACCCCAGAGTTCGGCTTTTCCAGTATTATCAGTACGACTTTCATAACGAACCGTTTTACTTTCGTCGAGTAACTGCACTAAGGCATCAACAACTGGAAATCCATCTTCGTTTTTTAATTGAACAGTATATCGTTCAGAAAAGAATAAATCCCACTTTTGCTGATAAGTTGAAAGTTCATTTACTGCGATGTCATTCCACATTTCCCATTTGGCAAAATCATTGACTTCCCCAGCGGAAAGGGACCCTGATTTTATATCGTTATCGCTTTTCTTATAATCGGTATCTTTCGGCACATCAAAAGAAGTGATTGAAACTTCCCTAGAAATAACAGGCACTTTAGGTATATCTTTGACTTCAGATACTTCTTTGAGTGCATCACCAAACATTATACTCTCCTCTTTTGAATAACTGTAGCTAGATTCGGTAGAATTAGTATTTGGAGCATCATACCTTGGAGCAATATATCCGTCTTTTTTCGAAAGCGCAAAATCATCTTTTTCATCTCCTTTTACACGGATGTTTTTCACCAACTTCTCATGACCTTCATACTTGAATTCCACACGATAATAGCCTGTGTCAAGTTTAACGTCAAAGTTTCCCATACGATCTGTTAAGACGGATGCAATTTTTTCTTTTCCTCTATAAATATCTACGTTTCCATAACCTAAAGAAGCCATGTTTCCAGAGTTCATATTTCCACTGATGGATTGACCAACAGAATTAAGGGAAAAAAAGAGAGTAAAAAGTAATGAATAAAGGTAAAAGTTGTTCAAATTCTTCATGATTTTTATTTTGATACTGCCTTGTACAGTTCAAGTTAAAATCGGTTCAAATTAAAATTATAAAATGGGTTACCAAGCTAAGTCGTAATTTCTTAAAAAAGGGATTCCTCGTCGTTGCACTCTGTCGGAATGACAGATGGTTTTGCGAGCGCATTGGGGGAAAGGAGATGGCGCTCTGCGCCATCTCCTTTCCCCCAACGGACACTTACTGAGGATGTCATTCCTCCATTTTTTTAATTGTTGGTTCAGTGAATTACGACCTAACTTGGTAACCCAAATCACAAATCATAATTACTATTCATTTTTCGAATCCTTCTAATCAACTCACTCTTCAATCCTTCAGGTTGTAAAACTTGAACATCTCCTCCATAGCTCAATAATTCACGAATTAATTCCTCAGAAACCAAGGCAAACAATTCAAATATCGCTTGTTCCTTATTCTCTTTAATCAACATTTGGCTTTCATGAAATGGTTGAGAGTTAATATACTTGGAAGCAATGTTAGATGCGATGAAGACTATTTTTTCTGGACGTGCTTCAGAAGATGCGGTAATTCCAATAGAATGTCTAAAGAATAAATCTGGCTTAAAGTCGGCTGGTTTTTCTCCCATTTGTTCAATGATTTCCAAATCAGATATTCTATCCAGCGCATACGTAATTACTTTCTCTTTTACAGAATCATAACAGATTAAATACCAACGGTTATTGTATTCCTTCAATAATAAAGGAGTTACTTTTCTTTGTTTGCGCACTTGCGTAACAAAACTTTCATAAGTGAAATAAGCAATATGCTGATTCTTAATTGCAGAAAGCAAAGGTTGTAAAAATTCGTTTCCTATAACTGCATTAGATTTTTCAAATTGAATCAATTGATCTATGTCTATATCCGCATTACGTGAATCTGAATCAACATTCACACGGTCAATAATTTTATTCAATGCGAACCCAAAATTTTGAAACATTTCTGTCTCTTTAAATTGAGAAAGTGTACTTAATGCAAATTGAATTGAAGCTATATCATCTTGAGAAAGCGGTTTTTCATTGATTGTAAAATCTGGATTCTCGTAATAATAACCTTTGTATTGTTTTGAGTATTTTATTGGTGCATCGAGTTCTTGACGCATCGCAAACATATCCTTTTCTATTGTAGAGTCCGAAATATGCTTACCATTGGAATCTCCATACAAATCGATCTCACAAGCATAACGCAAGTCTAACTTTGTAGGGTACTTATTAAAAGCATTACCAAGTGCTTTATCAATAATTCGATAACGGATTAAAGCATTTTTGATATGCGGCATAACTCAAATTCTTTTAGAATTGTTTCAATATTTGAATTCTCTTTTCAATAGGTGGATGAGTTGCAAATAAACCTTTCAATCCGCCTAATAAATTCGCTGAAGTGTCTTCTGGAGCATTTTCAATAAACAATTGTTGGACATCTCCACTTTTGACTTGGTCCACATGGTGATTGCCTGAAATCTTTTCCAATGCACTTGCAAGACCTAAAGGATTCTTAGTCATTTCAGCTGCTCCTGAATCAGCCATGTATTCTCTTTTTCTACTCAAAGCTAGCTTAAATAAAATGGACAGTAAATAGGCCAAAGCTGCAAGAACGACAATTAATATCATCACAGCTGCTCCACCTTTTCCATCATTTTTACTTCGTCTTGAAGACATACTTCCATACAATATTGATCTAAATGCTACTTGCATTATAAAGGAAAATATTCCAACGAAAACGATAGAAACAACCAATAGTTTAACATCACTATTTCTTATGTGCATTAATTCATGGGCAATTACTCCTTCTAATTCCTTATCATCTAATTTTTCAATTATCCCACTGGTTAATGTCACTGTAAAAGTCTTTTCATTGATTCCACTGGCAAAGGCATTTAAAGCAGAGCTTTCAATAATTCTCAACTTTGGCATTTTCATTCCCACACTCATGCATAAGTTTTCCGTGAGATTATACACTTTCATATTATCCTTACGCGCTAGTGTATTAGACTTTGCAGCACTGTTGATCATCGTTGAATTAGCAAAATAAGCAATGACAAACCAAATCACCACGGCTATTAATACCATTGGGATTGCATTTATAAATTGCTCAAGTACTAAATCGAGTGTTGGTGGCCCCTCCTCTCCATAATTAATAAAGAAAAAGAATGCGAAAACCATAACCAATACCAATAATGGAAAGGCTGCTAATAAAAGAATCGATTTTCTATTGTTTGAAGATATCTGTTTCTGAAGTCCTACGTATTTCATAGTTGATTCAACAATTTTTAGAATTTAATCTCTGGGGCTTTGTCTAAAACTACACGCTGTGCTTCTCCTAAGTCAAACATTGGTTCTTGTTTAAAACCAAACATTCCTGCAAAAACAACATTCGGAAATTTCTGAACAGATACATTTAATTCTTTTGTCGAAGAGTTAAAGAATCTTCTTACAGCAGCCAATTTGTTTTCAATATCTGATAATTCATTTTGCAATTGCATGAAGTTCGTACTCGCTTTTAGGTCTGGATAAGCTTCTACTTGAATATTTAATCCACTTAAAGCGGAATTTAACTCTTTCTCTGCTGAAATTTTATCGTTCACTGTTGAAGCATTCACTGCTGATTGCCTCGCTTCTGTAACAGCTTTTAATACGCCACTTTCGTGTTCCATATAACCTTTTACAGCGCTCACTAACTGAGGAACTAAATCGTGACGTTGTTTTAATTGAACATCAATATCAGCAAAAGCATTTTCTCTATTTTCTCTTAATCTTACAAGGGCGTTGTATATGGCAATAACCCATATCACGAGTATTACAACGACTATTATGGCAATCCAGAATCCACTCATTTTTTTATTTTTTATTTTACATAAAGATACGATTTTTTTGAATAGAAGAAATAGTGTTAGATTTTATTGTGAGATTAAAGTAATTCATTAAAATCCGATGAATTAAAATTCAAAACTTACTAAAATATTTAGACTAAAAAAGACAATACGACAAAATAAAAATTAAATATTTAAGAAATATTTAATTTTTATTCTAAATTTACATGAACTTAAATTTTTATACAAATCTGAATACTAATGACTGCACTATTAATGAAAAAAATTATCTTATTACTATTTTTGTTTTTTTTAAAATTTTCAATTTCACAAGTCCCTGGATATAGTTTCGGAAAGCAGATTATAATTGATTCTAGTAAAGTGTTTGGAAGTGATTATTTATTAAACTTCCCAGTTCTTATATCAATAACTGATCCTGATTTAAGAACTACTGCTAACGGAGGAAGAATAACTAATGATAATGGATACGATATAACATTCACATCAGATGACTGTTTTACCCAGTTGAGTTATGATATCGAAAGTTATAGTGCCACAACAGGTGAATTCAATATTTGGATTAAAATCCCATCACTACCTACAAATACCGATTACGGCTTATATATGTATTACGGTAATCCTAGTGTTTCTGCAAACCCTTCAACACCAAACACTTGGAGAAGCGAATATGATGGAGTTTGGCATTTACATAATGATTTTTTGGACGCATCAGGTTCTGGGAATAATGGAATTAATAATGGTTCATT
>Ga0307966_1000640_pt1 | contig 28758 bp, 27 predicted proteins | sample OrgLakmetagen646_FD_203141 | JGI IMG/M metagenome (GOLD analysis project Ga0307966, IMG submission 203141) | Saline water microbial communities from Organic Lake, Antarctica - #646 | ecosystem: Environmental > Aquatic > Non-marine Saline and Alkaline > Saline | place: Antarctica: Organic Lake... | reverse complement strand
ATCATTTCAATCTTTTTAAATTGTCTATTGAAGTAACTGGTATTATTAAAACCTGACTTAAAAGCAATATCAGACATTCGGTAGTCATTCGATTCTTGAATTATCTTTTTTGAAAATTTAATCTTTTCGGAATTAATATAGTCAATTGGAGAAATACCTAACGTGTTTTTAAATTGTTTATGAAAATGAGAGGTACTCAAGTACGCTTTTTTGGCAAGCATTTCAACATTAATATCTTTATTGGTCAGGTTTTCTTTTATGTATTTTATGACCGTTCCAATTCGGGTGTCATTATAGGTCTTCGGATCATTTAAAAGTAAAGATTTCGCTTTTGTTTGTAAAAGCCTAACTATTAATTCCTGAATCATTAAGTCCAATAATACATCTTTGGACTTGCTGTTATTGGTAAAGGTGTATGTTAACCGTTCAATTAAATGATTGATATCTTGATTATTGACTAAATGATAAGCTGTTTCGTCTAAATTCCAATTGTTGTTTTCGTTTTCAATCGCAACATTATAATTAAATTTCTCAACTACTTCAATAATTTTAGAAGCATCAATACCTAAAGCTAAACATTGTGTAGGACATTTTTTTGTGGCAGTAGGGAAATCAATAATCATTTCTTTATTTTTTGGAATGACTAAAGATTCACCTGGGAAAAAATCAAAAGAATCAAAACCATCAAGATGCATCACTTTCTTTCCCGTATGCATGATGGCGATAATAGGGAAATCAAAAATCAATGATACTTTTTCAGCTAAGGTATGCGTCTCATAAATATTAAGCTCTGCATATTCAGCATTGTATGTGGTTTTATTCTCCACTAATGTGGTAAGTTTCCTCTGGGCATTATGTTGGTTTAATAATGATTTCATACTTCAAAATGTAAAGCTTTAAGACATAAATAAGAAAAAAGAGATATGTTCTAAAACATGATCAATACGTTCAATAGTATTGGAAATTAATGAAATAAATTTAGAAAAATGTTTTTTACCTAAATAATTATTAATTAAACACTAAACACATGATTTATTCTAAACCAAAATTCAAAGAAAAGTACTCCAATTTTATTAATGGAAAATTTGTTGAACCACTGGGAGGTCAGTATTTTGAAAATATGTCACCAATAGACAACAGTTTAATCGCAAAATACCCGCGTTCTCAGAAAGAAGACGTCGAATTAGCTTTAGATGCAGCCAATGCGGCAAAAGAAGCTTGGGGCAATACTTCTGCAACAGAAAGATCGAACTTATTAAATAAAGTAGCTGATATCATTGAAGCGAATCTGGAGGAGTTTGCGCTCGTCGAAACTTGCGATAATGGAAAACCAATTCGAGAAACTTTAAATGCAGACATCCCTTTAAGTGCAGATCATTGGCGTTATTTTGCAGCTTGTATCCGTTCGGAAGAAGGAAGTGCTTCAGAGCTTGATCAGAACACCTTATCAATGAATATTAAAGAACCATTGGGTGTTATTGGTCAAATTATTCCATGGAATTTCCCCTTGCTTATGCTGTCATGGAAATTACCGCCAGCCTTAGTTACTGGGAATTGCGTAGTTTTGAAACCTGCTGAGCAAACACCATCTTCTGCAACACTACTCATGGAAAAAATAGCAGATGTATTTCCTCCAGGAGTAGTTAATATTATTCATGGATTTGGTCCGGAAGCTGGGAAACCATTAGCATCAAGTTCAAAAGTTGATAAAGTGGCCTTTACAGGTGAAACAACTACAGGTCAATTAATTATGCAATATGCATCAAAAAACCTTAATCCAGTAACAATGGAATTAGGTGGTAAATCGCCTAACGTTTTCTTTAATAGCGTTATGGATGGAGACGACGCTTACTTAGACAAAGCCATTGAAGGTGCTGTATTGTTCGCTTTTAATCAAGGTGAAGTGTGTACCTGTCCTTCAAGATTATTGGTTCAAGAAGATATTTATGACGCTTTTATGGAACGCGTTATAGAAAGAACAAATGCGATAGTACAAGACAATCCTTATGACACCAACACAATGGTTGGAGCTCAAGCTTCCAATGACCAATATGAAAAAATACAATCGTATTTTAAAATAGGAAAAGAGGAGGGTGCAAAAGTCCTTACGGGAGGTGAAGTGACTAAACTAGAGGGAGACTTAGCAAATGGATTCTATATTAAACCAACAATTTTGGAAGGCCACAATAAAATGAGGGTATTCCAAGAAGAAATTTTTGGACCGGTAGTTTGTGTTACTAAATTTAAAGATGAAGCGGAAGCTATAGAAATTGCAAACGATACGCTTTACGGACTAGGAGCAGGGGTTTGGACGCGTGATGCGCACCAAATATACCAGATACCAAGAGCCATAAAAGCAGGTCGTGTTTGGGTAAACTGTTACCATACATATCCAGCGCATGCACCATTTGGAGGTTATAAAAAATCTGGATTTGGTAGAGAGAATCATGTAATGATGCTTAACTATTATCGTCAAACAAAAAACATGTTGATCTCTTATGATAAAAATAAATTAGGTTTCTTTTAGCATGAATTATACATCAAAATAGGATATATTGTTAAAAGTAGTGTCCGCAAGAAAACTAATCATTTTTAGGTCTTTGATAAGAAAACTTCAAAGACAAGGCTTGTGAAGTTTTTAATTGTCAATAGTTTAGGAGAAACTACAACAACCAAAAAGGCTGAATATTTTTTATTCAGCCTTTTAAAAATTAAATATTATGGAAAGAATCGCAATTACAAAAAAAGCAGAAAAAGTCTTAGAGCAATTAAAAGTTAAACACGGTGAATTAATCTTTCATCAAAGTGGAGGGTGTTGCGATGGCTCTGCTCCTATGGTTTTTGAAAAAGATGATATGTACTTAGATGATAGCGACATCCTATTAGGTGCGTTATTGGGTGTTAATTTTTATATGAATCAAGACCAGTTTGAGTATTGGAAACATACCCATTTAACAGTTGATATTACGGAAGGTCGTGGATCTAGTTTTTCCTTAGAAATCCCTTTAGGAGTGCGATTTTTAATTAACTCTAGGCTTTTAACGGAAGAAGAAAACAAGGTCCTTAATAAACAAGAATGATTTAAAGAGACTAATTCATAAGGAATAGAATATGGAATCCACTTAAACTATTGGTTGGTAACCAAATACCATTTTTAATTAATTCACATAAAGTGATTCAATCAAGATAATCAAACCTTAAAACTTGCCTGACCATTCATTTCCCAATACAAAACCACAAAAATCAATCAAATAATTTTAATTTAGGCCTCTTAAAATTGATAAAATATGAAAGCATACGTATTTCCAGGCCAAGGAGCCCAATTTATAGGAATGGGTAAAGACCTTTACGAAGCCTCTCCTGTTGCTCAAGAACTTTTCAAGAAAGCAAATGAGATTTTAGGTTTTGAAATTACTGAAATCATGTTCAGTGGAACAGATGAACAGTTGAAGGAAACGAAAGTAACGCAACCAGCAATATTTTTACACTCTGTAATTTTAGCAAAAGTGTTGGGTGATAATTTCAAACCAGACATGGTTGCTGGTCACTCTTTAGGAGAGTTTTCTGCACTTGTTGCAAATGGAGTTTTATCATTTGAAGATGGACTAAAATTGGTTTATCAACGTGCCTTAGCAATGCAAACTGCTTGTGAAGCTGAACCTTCTACAATGGCTGCTATTTTAGGTCTAGAAGATAATAAAGTAGAAGAGATTTGTGCTGGAATCGATGAAGTTGTTGTCGCAGCAAACTATAATTGTCCTGGTCAATTGGTTATTTCTGGTTCGAACAAAGGAATTGAAATAGCTTGTGAAAAAGCCAAAGAAGCTGGAGCAAAAAGAGCATTGCCTCTTCCTGTTGGTGGAGCATTTCACTCGCCACTAATGGAGCCAGCAAGAGAGAAATTAGAAAAAGCAATTCAAAATACACCATTCTCCAAAGGAATTTGTCCAATTTATCAAAACGTTACTGCAAAAGCAGTGAGTGATATAGATGAAGTTAAAAACAACTTAATTGCACAATTAACAGCGCCAGTTCGTTGGACACAAACAATGCAACAAATGATTGCTGATGGATGTGAGGAAGTAATTGAAGTAGGTCCAGGTAAAGTTTTACAAGGATTATTTAAGAAAGTGGATAGAAAGTTTTCGACTTCAAGTGCTGGGATTGGAGAATAGAAAAACCTTTGACAAGAAAACTTGACAAGCCTTGTCTTTGAAATTATTAAAATTAATGCCTATCTGGGAGTTTACCAGTATGTCGATAAAAAAAGAGATCCTATTATTCCTAAAATCTATGATTTTTAGGAATAATAGGATGACAGGGTTAAATGTGAGCAATCAACTTGTTGTAAAGAGATATTTGTGAGGGATTTCAATTTCCCCTTCATAAAATATTAGAAAAAAGCTTAGTCAACTGGTAAAGTACCCGACAGGCATTTTAAAGTCATTAAAATTGAGATTATTCTGAGAAGAGTGCCTCTTTTTTTATGGTATTCAAATAACGAAACGAAGTCGATTTGTAGTAGCTGAGCGAAATCGAAACTAAAGTAAATCCTTATTCAAAAAATTCATTTTACTCAATTTCCTAAAATACTTTTTACTTAAATTAGCTTGAATAATATCTAAATGCTCTATCCTGTGGCAATCTGTAGCTACATAGTCAATCAGGTTATTGTCAACCAATAATTCTGCTTGTTTTTTAATTGCAGCACCATAATGACCCGTCAATGAATTAAGATTCATTTGAATTTTTACTCCATTTTCACGGAATTTCCTAGCGGGTTCAATTCCTTCATTTAAGAAGAATAAATACCTTTCATAATGGGCTAAAACAGGCTGATATCCTTTTGTTTTTAGATTGAAGATAAGTTCATCAATATTGTTTGGTTTTGCACCAAAAGAAAGCTCAAAAAGAACCTCGCTATTTCCGAAGGTGAGGAGTTTTGTATTTTCAACTAAATCCATAAAATACTCATCAAAAAAGTATTCTGCTGCAGCGTCAATTTCAATTGGAATATTTAATCTTTTTAATTCATTACGAACATCTTCTAATCCACCGAAGATAATATCCGGTGTGTTCTTATAGTAGTCGAACATTATGTGCGGAGTAGTGATCACCTTTTTATATCCTAACTCTGAAAAACGCAACAACATACCAATAGTGTGATCCATTGATTGTGAACCATCATCAATTCCCGGAATGAGGTGACTGTGCATATCAACTGCAATTGCACTCAAATCGAGAGGTTCTTTAGTTTTTCCTCCAAATATTTGTTCAATTAAACCCATAACTTATGTATTGTATTGCTTTTCGTAATATGCCTGATATTCACCAGAAATTATATTTTTAACCCAATTATGATTTTCAAGATACCAGTCAACTGTTTTTTCTAAACCTTCTTCAAAGGCAATAGAGGGTTTCCATCTGAGTTCATTTTCAAGCTTTGAAGCGTCAATAGCATATCTTCTATCATGTCCTGCTCTGTCTTTAATGAATTTTATTTGCTTAGCTGTTTTACCTTCTTCTCTTCCTAAACGTTGATCGACAATCGCAGCCAAACGTTTTACAAGTTTAATATTGGTCCACTCATTCAAACCTCCAATATTATAGGTTTCACCATTTCTTCCTTCATGGAAGATTAGATCAATTGCACTTGCATGATCTTCTACCCATAGCCAATCTCTAATATTCAATCCATCACCGTAGATGGGCAAATCTTTACCTTCTATAGCATTATGAATCATTAAAGGAATTAGCTTTTCAGGAAATTGGTGACTTCCATAATTATTTGAACAATTTGAAATACGAATATTCAAACCATAAGTGTGATGATAAGCACGCACAAAATGATCTGAACTCGCTTTAGAAGCCGAATATGGACTTCTTGGGTCGTAGGAAGTTGTTTCTTCAAACAATCCATCAGTTCCTAAACTTCCATATACCTCATCTGTTGAGATATGATAAAAAATGTGCTGAGATAAATCTGACCAATTCGCTCTACAAACATTCATTAGATTTACTGTTCCAACAACATTTGACAATACAAACTCCATTGGTCCAGAAATTGAACGATCGACATGAGATTCTGCAGCTAAATGAATAACATCTGTAATTTCATGTTTTACAAAAACTTCATTTAAATCAGCTTCACTACATATATCACCTTTAAAAAACGAGTAGTTTGATTTGTTTTCAACATCAGACAAGGTTTCTAAATTTCCTGCGTAAGTCAATTTGTCAAAATTCACAAAATGAAAATCTGGATAGCGGTTCACCATGCGACGAACCACATGTGAGCCAATAAACCCAGCGCCACCTGTAATGAGAATTGTTTTGGGTTGTAAACTATCTGATGTTTTTTCTTCCATGCTTATCCTTCTTGACTTGTGAAATAAGATTTGAGGCGACTACCCCAAATACATTTTTCCATAATGTGTCTTTAAATACTTCTCTTTTTTAATAGGCTTCAAAATACATTAATTTCAAAGCCCTTCAGTAAAAAGTTGATGCTACTTCAACCTGCTGATGCGCCCCTAATCTTAATGTCAGATTTGAAGTATATCAATATATTTAATTCCATCTTTCATTATATCACGGGCTAAATCAAGCGCCAACTGTTATCAGAATGATGTTTTTTAGTCTTTATAAACTCCAGTATTCTAAATCTTTAATTTCAGTTTTAAATACACCTTTGATATCAACAAAAACACCTTTTCCATCTTTTAGGTATTTTTTGAAGTCACTTTCTTTTAGATGCGCATATTCGGCATGATTAACTGCCACGATTACAGCATCATATTCACTTCCTGTATTTTCTGAAAGTCCAACTCCGTATTCATGCATCATCTCCTCTGAAGAGGCATGTGGATCAATTAAGTCAACCTTTACTGCGAAAGATTTCAACTCATTCACGACATCAATTACTTTGGAGTTTCTAATGTCAGAAACATTTTCTTTGAAAGTTGCTCCCATGATCAATACTTTAGCATTGTTCATGTCTTTACCTTGAGCAATCATCATTTTCACAGTTTGCTTTCCAATATAAAAGCCCATTGAATCATTCACCGAACGACCACTGTTGATAATTTCTGCGTGGTAACCAACTTGTTTCGCTTTGTAAGTCAAATAATATGGATCTACTCCAATACAGTGACCTCCAACAAGTCCTGGTTGAAATGGTAAGAAATTCCATTTTGTTCCAGCAGCAGCTAATACTTCGTAAGTATTAATCCCTAATTTATTAAATATGATTGATAATTCATTGATCAATGAAATATTCACATCACGTTGTGTATTTTCAATAATTTTTGCTGCTTCAGCGACTTTAATAGACGTTGCACGGTGCACTCCTGCCCCTACAACTTCTTCATATACTTTTGCAATTTCCTCTAAAGATTCTGCATCATTTCCTGAAACAACTTTCACTACATTTTGTAATGTGTGAACTTTATCTCCTGGATTAATACGTTCTGGAGAATAACCTACTTTAAAGTCAATTCCTGCCTTCAAACCTGATAATTCTTCTAAAACTGGAATACAGTCTTCTTCCGTACATCCAGGGTAAACTGTTGATTCAAAAACAACATAATCACCTTTTTTCAAAACTTTACCAACAGTGCTTGAAGCGCCTAAAAGTGGTCCCAAGTTAGGTCTGTTAGAATCATCAATTGGAGTAGGAACTGCAACTACATAAAAAGTAGCTTCTTTCAAATCCTCAAGAGTTGCAGTGAATTCTATACTACATCCGTCAAAATCTGAAGATTCTAATTCCTTACTGGGGTCGATGTTGTTTTTCATTAACTCCACTCTATCTGCATTGATATCAAACCCTATGACATCCATTTTACGAGCAAATTCTAGTGCTATTGGTAATCCAACATAGCCCAATCCGATAACGGCTAATTTCTCCTGCTTTTCAATTAACTTAGTGTGCTTTGATTTGTTCATCTCTTACTTGATATATTCGTTCTATAATTTCAACAACCTTTAATCCCTCTAAAGCATTAGTGGTTGCGATGTTCCTTCCTTTAATTGTATCCACTACATTATCAATAACATAATGGTGGTTTGCAGCCGAACCTTTGTATGAGCCATAATCATTTCCGGGATTAGTTGGAGATAATTCTGGCATTTTATACCCTTCAATATTGCAAACTTCAACCTCATTCATATATTGCCCTCCAATTTTCACAGAGCCATTCTCACCGATTATAGTGATCGATGATTCTAGATTTTGACCAGCAACAGCAGTTGAGTAATTCAATGATCCCATTCCTCCTTGGATGAAATCAAAGCTTACAAATCCTGAATCTTCAAAATCTGTTGAGTCTTTGTGCATAAAGTCTGCAAATTTACCTTGAATATTTTTAATATCTCCAAAAAGCCAATACATAATATCTACAAAGTGAGAGAACTGCGTAAATAGAGTTCCTCCGTCAAGGTCTGTAGTTCCCTTCCAGCCGCCTTTTTTATAATAGCGGTCGTCTCGGTTCCAATAACAGTTCAATTGCACCATGAAGACTTTACCTAAAATCCCGTCATCTACAACTGACTTAATCCATTCTGATGGAGGGGAATATCTATTTTGCATAACACAAAACACGTGTTTTGACATTTGCAGAGACTTAAATATAATACGTTCACAATTGTCTTTGGATAAACCCATTGGTTTCTCACAAACTACATGTTTATTCTGCTCTAGAATTTTAATACTTTGTTCTGCATGCAATCCATTTGGCGTGCAAATACTAGCAACATCAAATGCTATATTTTCAGCTAGAAATTCATCTATTGAACTAAAAAATGGAACATCAAAATTTTCTAAAGAAAGACTTTCTTTTGGCTGAACATCAATTAATGCTACAAGTCTAGCTTCTTTATTTTCATTTACCATCGCAGCATGACGCTTTCCGATGTGTCCAGAGCCTATAATTACAAATTTTATTTCTTCATCCATAGGGCAACTATAATTTCTTAACTCTTCCGTCAACAAGTTGATATTTATCTTTGCTTTCTTCACAAATTGCGTCGTTATTTTGGTCGAATTCTAGTCGGTGACCAAACTCGCTCATCCAGCCTAATTGTTTAGCAGGATTCCCAACCACAAGTGCATAAGGCAAAACTTCTTTCGTTACTACGGCCCCCGCTCCTATAAAGGCAAATTCACCGATATCATGTCCACAAACTATAGTTGCATTCGCTCCAATAGAAGCCCCTTTCTTTACTATAGTCTTACTGTACTGTCCTTTTCTATTAACTGCGCTTCTTGGATTGATTACATTTGTAAAAACCATTGAAGGTCCTAAGAAAACATCGTCTTCGCATTCAACACCAGTATAAATGGATACATTATTTTGAACTTTCACATTGTTTCCCAAGACAACATCTGGGGAAATAACAACATTTTGACCAATATTGCAGTCATTTCCTATCTTACAATTTGGCATAATATGAGAAAAATGCCAAACCTTAGTTCTTTCGCCTATTGAACAGCCTTCGTCAATTATTGCGGTGGGGTGTGAAAAGTAGTCCATAATTAATTTATATAATCTTCAAAATTATTGTGTTCTTTCTTGAAAAGCTCTTTTTTGGTCAATTCTTTGAAATATTCGTAAGTCAATTTTAAACCTTTTTCACGATTATACTTTGGTGTCCAATCTAAGATTTCTTTTGCTCTGGTGATGTCTGGTTGTCTTTGCTTTGGGTCGTTCAATGGTAAATCCTTATAAATCACTTTTTGTGTTGTTCCTGTCAATTTAATAATTTCCTCAGCAAAATCCCCAATCGTGATTTCGTTTGGATTACCTAGGTTCACAGGCTGTGTATAATCCGATTTTAACAAACGTACAATTCCTTCTATTAAATCATCAACATAACAGAAAGATCTTGTTTGGCTTCCATCTCCGAAGACAGTCAAATCCTCACCACGTAATGCTTGACCAATAAATGCTGGTAAAACACGGCCATCATTCAAACGCATTCTTGGTCCGTACGTATTAAAAATACGTGCGATTCTAGTTTCCACCCCATGATATGTATGATAAGCCATTGTTATTGCCTCTTGAAAACGTTTCGCTTCATCATAAACTCCACGCGGTCCTATTGGGTTTACATTTCCCCAATATTCTTCTGTTTGTGGATGAACTTCAGGATCACCATAAACTTCAGAAGTTGACGCTATTAAAACGCGTGCTTTTTTAACTCTCGCCAAACCTAAACAATTATGAATCCCTAAGGATCCAACCTTTAAAGTTTGGATAGGAATTTTTAAATAATCAATTGGACTTGCTGGAGAGGCGAAATGCAATATATAGTCGAGCTTCCCTGGGACATGGATGAATTTTGATACATCTTGATGATAAAACTCAAAATTATCTTTCGGAAAAAGGTGTTCTAGGTTTGAAATTCTCCCTGTGATTAAATTGTCCATTGCAATAACATGATATCCTTCTTTCACAAAACGTTCACACAAATGAGACCCTAGAAACCCTGCCGCTCCAGTAATTAAAACTCTTTTATTCATTTTTTATACTTTTGGTAAAATGGTTTGGCGTCCTATTGAACTGTAATAAAAACCTTTTTCTTGCATATCTGACAGGATAAAAACATTTCTTCCATCAAAAATCAGCGGTATTTTCAATTTTGATTTAATCAAATTAAAATCTGGATTTTTAAATGCAGACCATTCAGTAGCAATCAGCAAGGCATCAGCTCCATCAAGGGCTTCATACTGATTTTCTACATATTCAATTTTATCTCCTAATTGCTTTTTCACATTGTCCATTGCCTCTGGATCAAAGGCAACAACCTTTGCTCCTCTTCTTATTAACTCATCAATTAAATAAAGTGCTGGCGCTTCGCGAATATCATCAGTATCTGGTTTAAACGCTAATCCCCAAAGTGCAAACTTCTTTCCTTTGATATCTCCAAAATAATCAAGAATTTTATCTAAAAGTTTAATACGCTGTTTACTATTCACTTTCAAAACGGCATCAATAACTGAAAAGTCAAAATTGTGATCAAGTCCACTTTTCATTAATGCAATAACATCTTTCGGAAAACAACTTCCTCCAAATCCAATTCCCGGATATAAGAAACGGTGACCAATACGTGTGTCGGAACCCATTCCTTCTCTCACTTTATCAACATCGGCACCTACAATCTCACAAAAATTAGCTACTTCATTCATGAAAGTTATTTTTGTCGCCAAGAAAGCATTTGCCGCATATTTTGTTAATTCCGCAGACTTTTCATCCATAAATATTATTGGATGTCCGTCACGAATAAAAGGCTGATACAACTCTTTCATGACAACCTTCGCCTTTTCATCTTCCGTTCCGATAATTACTCGGTCAGGATTCATGAAATCATCAACTGCAAATCCTTCTCTTAAAAACTCTGGATTTGAAACAACTGCGAAAGGTACATCTGTTTCATTTTTAATTGCAGCAGTCACTTTATCAGCTGTTCCCACCGGAACTGTTGATTTATCTATAATGATTTTATATTCTTTAATTAACCCTCCTAAATCCTTAGCCACACCCAGAACGTAAGATAAATCTGCTGAACCATCTTCCCCTGGAGGAGTTGGTAATGCAAGAAAAATAATTTCTGCATCTTTAATAGCTGAAGCCAAATCTGTTGTAAACTGAAGTCTTTTTTGTTTTATATTTCTTTCAAATAAAGCGTCTAAATGAGGCTCGTAAATTGGCACCTCCCCATTTTTTAAACGTTGAACTTTTTCTTTATCTATATCTACACAAATTACGTTGTTTCCTGTTTCAGCAAAACAAGTTCCTGTGACCAAACCAACGTATCCTGTCCCTATAACGGCTATATTTTTCATCCTTCTATAAATTCTTTAACTGCTGAGCAAATATATTCTAACTGATCTTTTTCTAATTCCGTATGCATTGGTAAAGAAAAAACTCTTGTTGTTAACCAATCTGTATTCTCTAGGCTACCACTAGATGTTTCCAGCGTTGCAAACATTTTCTGCTTGTGTGCAGGTACTGGATAATAAACCATTGCAGGAATATCTTTTTCACCTAAAAATGCAACCAATGCATCACGGTCAATTCCGTCATCTAATTTTAAAGTATATTGGTGGAAAACATGTTTAGAATTCTCTACTCTTTTCGGAATTGTCAAACCTTCTAAACCTGAGAATTGCACATCATAATAATCAGCAGCTTTTCTTCTGGCATCAATATAATTATCGAGTTCTCTCAATTTAATTCGCAAAACCGCAGCTTGAATAGTATCTAAACGTGAATTGCAACCAACAACATCATGATAATATCTTTTACTTTGACCATGGTTTGCTACCATTGTTAATTTCTCAGCGAGTTCATCATTATTTGTGCACATTGCCCCTCCATCACCATAACAACCTAAGTTTTTAGAAGGGAAGAAACTTGTACATCCAACGTCCCCAATAGTACCTGTCTTTTTAACAGTACCATCAGAGAAAGTATAATCAGAACCTATCGCTTGTGCATTATCTTCAATAACTTTTAAATCATACTTTTCTGCAATTTTCATAATCGCCTCCATGTCGCATGACTGTCCATATAAATGTACAGGAACAATTGCTTTTGTTCTGGATGTTATGGCAGCCTCAATAGCTTTTAAAGAAATGTTAAATGTATCTTTTTCGCAATCTACAAAAACAGGTTTCAAGTGCAATAAGCCCATAACTTCCGTTGTTGCGATGTAGGTATATGAAGGAGTTATAATCTCATCTCCGGGTTTCAGTCCCAATGCCATCATAGCAATTTGCAAAGCATCTGTTCCATTTGCACATGGAACAACGTGTTTCACACTTAAATAGGCTCCAAATTCATCTTTAAAACTATGAACATCTGGTCCATTGATAAATTGAGCTTTCTCTAATATGCTATTAATTGAAGATTGAACTTTTGGTTTGATTTTCTCATACTGGCTAATTAAATCAACCATTTGTATTTTTTTCATAAAGATGATTTTACTCTTTTATTAAGTAAAGGCAAAAATAACAAAAAGTAATGATTATAAATAGTTGAAGAGCAAAAAGCCCGAATCAAAAACTATAGAGCCACGCTTTTCCATACTTTAAAAAGATCTTGTGTTGAACTAAAACCAACGGAGGTTTAAAAAGAGCTTAATAAATTGTTGTACATCCATTTTTTAGTCTGTTAATAAAACAGTGAATTTGTCAAAGTTATAACACTCTTTATAACTAAGAATTCTATCCTTTTTTTTTGGGCCATAAGGTTACTAAAAGTTCAATTCTTTTACCAGCAAGAGTAGGAATTTATATAGTGTCAGGTCGGTAACAGACGATTTTTATTCCCGATTTTATCGGGATGAGAGGTATTTATTCAATCATAATCATTTTTTAAGGTTTTTCCCGATTTCTCGGGACAGGCTATGAGCTTGCTTTGCTGCGGTTTGGTTTTATTTCTTTAGGATATGCGACAGCATCAGCCGACTAGAAAAAAAAAGTAAAATATACTCAAAAGAATCTATTTTAATTTTGTGCTGTTTCCGACCAGACACTATCTAGTTTGAAAAGTGATAAAAATAATACTTGATAAGTAGCCATGATTTTATTAAATTTGCGGCTCAAACCAATATTTGACAAGCATGTTCGATAATTTAACAGACAAATTTGAAAAAGCATTTAAGGTGCTTAAGGGTCAGGGTCAAATCTCTGAAATTAATATTGCAGAAACACTCAAAGAAGTGCGCCGTGCACTACTCGATGCCGATGTTAACTTCAACACTGCGAAAGAATTTACAAATATTGTAAAGGAAAAAGCCCTAGGAAGAGATGTTTTAAACTCAGTCTCTCCAAGTCAGTTAATGATTAAAATCTGTCATGAAGAGCTTATCGAATTGATGGGCGGAGATGAGTCGGAAATTAATTATCAAGGAAGTCCAGGCGTTATTTTAATGTCAGGTCTTCAGGGTTCTGGTAAAACGACATTCTCTGGGAAGCTTGCAAATTTCTTAAAAACAAAAAAAGGAAAGAATCCACTTTTGGTAGCCTGTGACGTTTACCGTCCAGCAGCGATTGACCAATTGCATGTATTGGGTGAGCAAATTGGAGTTGAGGTATACTCAAATAAAGAGGAAAAAAATCCAGTTAAAATTGCACAAGCGGCGATTCAACATGCGAAAAGCAAAGGGCACAACGTTGTCATTATTGATACTGCGGGTCGTTTAGCGATTGATGAGAAAATGATGTCGGAGATTGCAGACGTGAAGAACGCTGTAAAACCAACTGAAACTTTATTTGTTGTGGATGCCATGACAGGTCAGGATGCTGTGAATACGGCAAAAGCCTTTAATGAGAAAATCAACTTTGACGGAGTTATTCTCACCAAATTAGATGGTGACACGCGAGGTGGTGCTGCCATTTCAATTAAGGCTGTTGTAAATAAACCGATTAAGTTTGTTGGTACAGGCGAGAAAATGGATGCGATAGACATTTTCTATCCAAAACGTATGGCTGACCGTATCTTAGGAATGGGAGACGTTGTTTCTTTAGTTGAAAGAGCACAAGAGCAATACGACGAAAAAGAAGCGCAAAGATTACAGAAAAAAATTAAAAAGAATCAATTTGATTTTAATGATTTCTTGAGTCAGTTACAACAGGTTAAAAAAATGGGTAACGTTAAAGACTTAATGGGAATGATTCCTGGAATGGGAAAAGCCATGAAAGGAGTTGAAATTGAAGACGATGCTTTTAAACATATTGAAGCGATTATTTACTCAATGAGTCCAGATGAACGAGAGCGTCCAGATATTATTGATAATAACCGTAAGAAAAGAATTGCTAAAGGAAGTGGACAAAATCTACAAGAAGTTAATAAGCTTTTAAAGCAATTCGGAGACACCAAGAAGATGATGAAAATGATGAGCAATAAGAAAAATATGGCCAGCATGATGAAACAAATGAAAGGTGGTGGAATGCCGGGGATGTAAATATATGGCTTCGCCAGATATTTACAGTTTTGAGAAAGAGTAGAGAGTAGAGAGGCGAGATCAAATCGCATTTACATTATAGAATTGAGAATCCCGATAGTTTAGGCTGTTGGGATTTTTTTTATGAAGAAAATTATATTTCCCAAATCCTATACATTTCTATTGTTATTCAAAGAAAGTCATGTTTTTAACCCCCTCTTTTGGAGAGGGATCGAGGGAAAGGACTAGACATGATATGAGAGTTACCAATTATCAACTCCCAAACCCCACCAGACACTATTTAGTGTCTGGTCGGAGCGACAAAATAGCTTCCAAACCACTCAATGTAACAACGTATGGTTTAACAGATAAAATGATTATTCTTGATGGAGTAAAAGACAGTGTTATTCAAATTAATAATGAAACGCTAAAAACGTCAAAAACAAAAGCACAATTTGAATTCTCTGGTGAGTACTTCAAGGATTACTTTTACGACAATGTATATATGTATTCTAAAAATAAAGGAGAAGTAACAGTCTCAAAAATTAATATAGATGATGGAACCGCTAATAAAATAGCTCAGTTAACGGACATTTATCAACCTTTAAACATTAAGGTTATAAATGACAAAGTATTTTTTACAGTTTTAGATGAAAACAAATTCAATAGAATAATAGAAGTAAAGAATAAACAGTAATTAATAATTATCAATTGTAAATTCTCAATTCTCAATTACTCTAATATTTTCCAATCTGATTTCTGAAACCAATTTCATCCCACCATTTGAGAAAACTTTATCCACGTTACTAAAGTCATTCATCATATCTTCTTTTGGTGCGTAGTTCAAATAATCTTTAAAAAGTATTCCGTTTACTTCTTTTACACTATCAACGGATCTAAATCTTATTCCTCCTTCTTCGGTGAAATACTGATATGCCATATAATCTACTGCATAATCTTCAATTCCTATCCAATACAAAAAGATATCATAAAAATCCTCTCCTCCTCCATCTTCATCAAAAGTTACTCTTATTTTGTGATATCTTTTTTGGTTGATTTCTACTTCATCAACTAATGTGGCATTCACCGCTGGATCTTTTAGCGCCTTTGGTAAGAAACCGAAATAAAACACGCTATTAATTGAGTTTTTATAAGCATTCTCCTCTTTTTCTTTCAATTCAACTATTTCTCCTTCAATTGTTCTCATCAATGAATCTCCTTGCCAAATATCATCAACGGCTTCTCCTTTGTCGTTGGTATATTTCCGTGATTGTTTTAATCCATCCTCCCCTTGGAGGTATGCATAATGAAAATTTCTGAAATCAAAATAGATATCCGATTGATCAATTAACGCAGAACCACTTTTCTGATAAATACTATCTATAATTGCTTCGACAGTTAAATCTTCTAATTCCTTATCCGAGGAAGAAACCGCAACTTTTTCTGCTTCTATTTTCTCTGCTTCTCCGTTACAAGCTGTAAATAAAAACAAACCCGTAAATGCTATAAATAATTTATTCATGATTATAAATTTTCATTAATTTTTCTGCGCCTTCAAAAGAAGAAATTTCACCTTCAATGACTTCTTTTTCAACTTCTGCAATTACTTTTACTAGCCTTTCAGCTGAGTAAAAATTCGACATTAAGGTATCACCAATAGTTTCATGTAGCCAATATTTATCTTGTTGCTTTCTATTGTTAATAAAAGAACCATTCACTTTTGTTTGATTCACAAAACTATCTATGGTGTCAAAAGTCTTCTCAATATTGTAATTATCTAATGCCGATGCAACCAAAGCTTTTGGAATCCATTCGTTTTCATTGGCTGGAAATAAATGCATCGCGTTCTCATATTCTTTTTTCGCTCTTCTTGCTTTTATAAGATTATCCCCATCTGCTTTCGTAATGACTAAAGCATCTGCCATTTCCATAATTCCTCGTTTAATTCCTTGCAATTCATCACCAGCTCCTGCCAACATTAATAACATAAAGAAATCAACCATCGAATTCACCATCGTTTCCGACTGACCCACTCCAACTGTTTCTATTAATATAAAATCATAGCCTGCCGCTTCACAGAGAATAATTGATTCTCTGGTTTTTCTCGCAACACCACCTAATGACTTCCCAGCGGCAGATGGTCGAATAAAAGCACTTTCATTTACCGATAATTGGTTCATTCGGGTTTTATCACCTAGAATACTACCTCCACTTTTCTCAGAAGATGGGTCAATAGCCAAAACAGCAATTTTATACCCTTTTTCGACGACAAATTGACCAAATGATTCAATAAAAGTACTTTTTCCAACTCCAGGAACTCCAGTGATCCCAACGCGAATAGATTTACCTGAATACTTCAAACAACTATTAATCAATTTCTGCGCCTCTTCCTTATCTTCTTTTCGATTACTTTCAAGCAAAGTAATTCCGCTACTCAATGCCTGAAGATCTCCATTTAAAATTCCAGAAAGTAATCCATCACGATTAAAAGAATCTCTCCTCTTCTGACGTTTTTCCTTCCATTTCTTTAATTGATCTTCATTCATATTTTTATACTTTTTTTTTCTTAGACAGCTACATTGTGCTCGCGCAATGCGTCGTTCAAAGAAGTCTTTAAATTAGTACTTGCTTTGCGTTTACCGATAATTAAAGCACAAGGCACTTGATAGTCTCCAGCTTTAAAAGTCTTTGTATAAGAACCTGGAATAACAACACTTCGCTCTGGAACCTCTCCTTTTATTTCAATTGGTTCATCACCTGTTACATCAATTATTTTGGTTGATTTCGTCAAGACTACATTTGCTCCCAAAACTGCTTCTTTTCTTACACGAACACCTTCTACAACTATGCAACGTGAGCCAATAAAAGCACCATCTTCAATAACAACTGGCGAAGCTTGTAAAGGTTCTAAAACACCTCCAATTCCAACCCCACCGCTTAGGTGAACATTTTTACCAATTTGTGCACAAGAACCTACAGTTGCCCAGGTATCTACCATTGTTCCTTCGTCAACATACGCGCCAATATTCACATAAGAAGGCATCAAAATCACACCTTTAGAAATGTATGCTCCGTATCGGGCAACCGCATGAGGAACAACGCGAACGCCTAATTCTTTGTAATTCCTTTTCAATGCCATTTTATCATGGAATTCAAATGGACCAACTTCAATAGTTTCCATTTTGCGGATAGGAAAATACATTACTACCGCTTTTTTAATCCATTCATTCACTTGCCAGTCACCGTTCAAGGGCTCAGCAACTCGTAAACCTCCTTTATCCAACCCTTCAATTACTGCCTCGATTGCCTTAACAGTCTCATCGTTATTCAATAAAGTGCGATCTTCCCAAGCTTTTTCAATTATATCTTTCATTACAAATTTTCTTTTTAACAAATATAATAGAGTTCTAATGAAGAGCTATCCCAAAGCGAGCTAAAACAAACCTACGAATTATATTCTGGCCCAAAAACTGTTAAAATCAGTATTCTTTTAGGAAAATTAAAGTTAATAACCAACTTTTTTGGAATAAAAACGTTATATTAATGTAGGACAAGTTTTAAGTAACTAATTATCATCCTTTACTAGTGAGAATAATTTAAAAAAAACAAGGATATGAGACAACTAAAAATAAGCAAGCAAGTTACCAATCGCGAAAATGCATCGTTGGATAAATATTTGGTGGAAATCGGGAGGGTAGATTTAATTACCGCTCAAGAAGAAGTTGAATTAGCCCGTCGCATTAAAGCTGGTGATCAGCGTGCTTTAGATAAATTGACGCGCGCCAATTTGCGATTTGTTGTATCCGTATCTAAACAATATCAAAATCAAGGTCTCACGCTTCCAGATTTAATAAATGAGGGAAATGTTGGATTAATAAAAGCAGCAAGACGTTTTGATGAGACAAGAGGCTTCAAATTTATTTCTTATGCTGTATGGTGGATTCGTCAATCTATTTTACAAGCCCTAGCCGAGCAAGCGAGAATTGTGCGCTTACCCTTGAACAAAATTGGTTCAATTGGGAAGGTAAACAAAGCCTACTCTGAATTAGAGCAGAGATTAGAACGTGCTCCATCAGCAGAGGAGTTAGCTCATAATTTAGAACTTCCTGTTAAGGATGTAAAGCATGCGCTCGAATCAAATAGTAGACACTTATCAATGGATGCGCCCTTAAAAGAAGGCGATGAATCCAGCTCCAACATGTATGATTTACTTGAGAACGGCAGTTTAAAAGATCCAGAACAAGATTTGTTATATCAGTCTTTGCAAAAAGAAATCAACCGTTCATTGAGCACTTTGACGCTCAGAGAAGCGGATGTATTAAAACTATACTTTGGATTAGACGGAAAAAGACAAATGAGTCTTGATGAAATAGGTTATCGATTCGACTTGACAAGAGAACGCGTGAGGCAAATTAAAGAGAAAGCCGTTCGCCGATTAAGACATACTTCAAGAAGTAAAATGCTTAAATCGTATCTAGGATAACCAGAAAAGTATAAATAAGAAAGCCGTCACTATTGGTTGTAAAAAGATTAGTGACGGCTTTCTTATTTGTGGTATTTTTAAAAACACAAAAGACCCAAGCCAGTCAACTTTTTATCTCCATCAATTGTTTATAAATTTCTAGTCCGGATTTAAATGAAAAGACCTTAATTTCTATTATTTTTGTATCATGAGTGATTATATTGTTTCTGCAAGAAAATACAGACCAAAAACCTTTGATACGTTGGTGGGTCAAGGCAATATTTCTACAACTTTAAAAAATGCGATCAAAAACGATCAATTGGCGCAAGCTTTTTTATTTTGTGGTTCGCGTGGTGTTGGAAAAACATCCACTGCACGTATTTTAGCAAAAACCATTAACTGCTCTAATCGAACAGAAAACATTGAGGCTTGTGGAGAATGTCCATCATGTAAATCTTTCGATGAAGGTCAATCTTTGAATGTATATGAATTAGATGCCGCCTCAAACAATAGTGTAGATGACATCAGAAGTTTAATCGACCAAGTGAGAGTCGCCCCCCAATTAGGAGATTACAAAGTCTACATTATTGATGAGGTGCATATGCTTTCAACGGCCGCTTTTAATGCTTTCTTAAAGACATTAGAAGAGCCTCCGAAACATGCTATTTTCATTCTTGCAACAACAGAAAAGCACAAGATAATTCCTACAATTCTTTCACGTTGTCAAATTTTCGACTTCAATAGAATTCAAATTTCTGATATTGCCGACCACTTGAAAAAGATTTCAGTTAATGAAGAAATTGATGCAGAAAGTGAAGGATTACATCTAATTGCCCAAAAAGCAGATGGTGCTTTACGTGATGCACTATCAATCTTTGACCAGATTGTGAGTTTCACTGGTAAAACACTAACCTATCAATCGGTAATTGAAAATCTGAACGTTTTAGATTATGATTACTATTTTAGATTAGTCGATTATGCATTAGAAGAAGACATTACCAGCAGCTTGTTATTATACCATGAAATCGTAAATCACGGATTTGATGGACACCAATTTTTAGTAGGTTTATCAGAACATTACCGTAATTTATTGGTAGGGAAGAACGTAAAAACTTTAGGATTACTTGAAGTTGGAGAAACTATAAAACAGCGTTACAAAGAGCAATCATCAAACATAGACGCAAAACATATCATACGTGCACTTGGTGTTATTAGCAGCGCTGACACTAACTACAAGTCAGCCAAAAACCAACGCTTACTGGTTGAGCTAACTTTAATGCAATTGTGTTCGATTAAAAACGAGCTTGAAAAAAAAAAGCATTAACTGACCCCGTTAAAATCATATCATTCAAAGGACAAAAAGACAGCAAAAGTTTACGTGACAACAAAAGGGACTCAGCACCAAAGACTAAGCCAGCTGAAAAGCCAAAACCAATAACTATAAATAAGGAAGCAAAAACACTTTCCGCTCCTACGCATAAACTCAACAACTCCTATTTGGGCATCAATGATTTAATGACCAAAGCCAATGAAAAAAAGGAGGAAGTTCAAGAAGAATCACACGACAATCGTTCTACAGATTCGTTTTCTATTGATGACCTAAGAATGACTTGGAGAAAGTTCGCCTTTAAAGTAAAAGAAGAGGGAATGGGAACCCTTTACACTGCGATGATCGGAAATGATCCAGAAATAGGAGAACACTATTTGATTAAGCACAAAGTAGAAAATGATGTACAAATGGGTTTCATTAAAACACATGAAACTGCATTGGTTGGTTATCTAAGAAAAGAGCTCAACAACTGGTCAATTCAACTAAAAATTATCGAAGCAACTGCCCAAGGAGGAAAACTCTACTCAAGTCAGGATAAATTTAAAGACATGGCAGAGCGAAACCCCCATTTAACAACATTACGTCAAAAATTTAAGTTAGATATTGATTTTTAGTGTTTCTAATAGCATTGAAATAATTAAACAATTACTTATATTTGCAACATAATTAGACGCGAATTAAAAATTTTAAAAATATTCATAATCCGACGTGTTTAATTCATAAATTATATGTAATATTGCACCCCAATTTCGGAGAAGAATAAAATAATAGTCATGGATTTAATAAAAGAAGTTCAAAACGAATTTTCAACAGCATACGACGCACCAGCTTTCGGAGCAGGAGACACTGTAGCTGTTTCATATAAAATTAGAGAAGGTGAAAAAGAGCGTATTCAGCAGTACACTGGTGTTGTTTTACAACGTCGTGGTATTGGATCAACAGAAACTTTCACCGTTCGTAAAATATCAGGTGGTATTGGCGTAGAGCGTATCTTCCCATTGCACTCCCCTTTTATTGACGGTATCAAAGTTCTTAAACATGGTTCTGTACGTAGAGCTCGTATATTCTACTTCCGTGAAAGAACTGGTAAATCAGCAAGAATTAAGGAAAAAAGAAGATTCTAGTTTTTTCTTTACAAAAAAATATTTAAGGACTTTCTTTCAAAGGAAAGTCCTTTTTTCGTGGAATAATTTTAATTTCAATGAAACGAAAACGCACAGCCATATCCCCCCTCCTTCTTCCCCTACTTGCATTCATTTTGATCTTGTGGAGTTTATTACAATTCAAAAGTAGTGATAACTTCAACTATGCTATCCCTAATAATTACAAAGGCTTTGGAATTGATGTTTCTCACCACCAAGGAAAGATCAATTGGGACACTCTATTTTCAACCCCTATTTCTCCAAGTATTCAATTCGTTTATATAAAAGCAACAGAAGGCAAAGATCATACGGATAGAGAATGGAAATACAATAGAGAGCAATTAATTAAGAAAAACATTAAACATGGAGCGTATCATTTTTTTCGACCAGAAACAGATCCTTTAGAACAATTCAATCACTTTTTAAAACAGTATCAACCGCGTGAGACAGATTTAGCTCCAGTTTTAGATGTTGAAGTAGAAGCTATTTCAGATCAAGTTCTAATTGAAAACATGAAAGTATTTCTAGTCGAAGTTGAAAAACGAACAGGTAAAAGACCAATTATCTATACTTCATATCATTTTTACAGAACTAAGTTTAAAAATCAATTTAAAGATTACAAATTTTGGATCGCCGCCTATTCAGAAACATTTATCTTGCCCATAGACAAACGAATATTGTATTGGCAGTTTACAGACAAAGGAGATTTGCCTTTTCATAAAAATGTGAAAGTGGATTTGAATGTGAGTAGGATTTCATTTAAATAGTGATCACACACTTATTCATAAAAAAAAACCTGTTGACTTCATTCTGTATGGGTTTTAAATATTCAAAACCATAAATCAATTTAAAGTTATTCAGATAGTTATCGAATCACCTTCTAAAAATGATAATACGCGCACTATTTCATACCAAACTTTATTTTTCTGAACAAGCTGTTTGAAATAGTAGGAACTACTTTTATTAGAATAAAGTTTGGAACCTAGAAATGATCAAACAGAGTCGAAATGTATATCCCCCAGCTTTCTCTAACCAAATATAACAGACAAAAGCGTTTCACTTTTATCCTCTGTTTCCTGAAGTTCTTGAGCTATGTCAGAAGCAAGTGTAATTCCTCCTCCAACATACAGAGCAAAGTTGTTTTTTAAAACTTGCATACAACGCAGATTTACATAAACAGCCAATTTATCTTTTGTTCTTAAACCAACAAGTCCAGTATAAAAATCACGTTGATGAGGTTCATTGTTCAAAATATATTCTTGAGCTAAATCACTTGGAGTGCCACATACAGCTGGAGTTGGATGAAGTGTTTGCATCAACTTATTCCACCTTTCTTTCGGCAACTGAAATTCATAATTGGTTTGCAAATGGTAAACAGCACCTTTTTTAACAGTCTCCGCTTCAGAAATAAATAACTTATTAGGAGACTGCGCATTGATTTTATCTTTGACATAATCAACAACATACTGTTGCTCCTCCAGTTCTTTGGTTGTCCATTCTATTTCTTGAGAGCGCTTTGTTCCTGCCAGCGCCATAGAGCGCATAGACTCTTCATTTCCAGAAAGCAATGTTTCGGGAGTAGCGCCTATCCAAGTCCCAAACTTCTCATCACTAGATAAATAGACTAAAGCCTCACTTTTATATGCTTTTGCTAAGCGACTAAAAACAGTTGACATCTCGAGAGCGTCATCTTTTTCAACCAGCTTAATTCTAGAAAAGATTGCTTTTTGAATATCAAACATTTCAAAGCCATCAATAAAATATTGCAATCCATTTAAGTATGCTTTTTCATTAGCAACGAAAACAACATCTTCATGGTTAAAGAATAAATCATGATTATTAAAGCGGCCTACCTCCTGCTCTTTTTCAAAATAGAAAACTTTATTTTTAGTGAAATCAGAAATAAAAAAGCAATTGTCTGGCAGACGCTCAAGTTTTGACTCTATCCAATCACCATTAAACATCTTCAACGTTTCATCAGGAAACTGATATGCTAAAAAACCCATAATTAAATTATTTTCTAGGTACAACCATAACTGTTAAGCGTCCTGTGCAAACTAAAGCGCCTGTTTCGTTATCTGTTAAATCTACTTGCCACACATGGGTTCTTTTTCCAGCATGAACAACTTTTCCATAGGCTTTTACTAAACCAGAGGTCATTCCCCCAACATGGTTTGCATTGATTTCAATTCCTACTGGAACTTCTTTTTCAACATCCAACATTAATGTTGAACCCATAGAACCAATACTTTCTATTAATGCCGCACTCGCTCCACCATGAAGCAACCTCATTGGTTGATGTGTTTTTGAATTTACTGGCATTGTAGCAATGAGGTAATCTTTTCCTAATTCAACACATTTAATTCCTAATGTTTCCATCAAGGTATCTTTACTGAATGAATTGATAAAATCTAAGTCTACTTGTTTAAGCATATAAATAAATTTAAAAAGTTTTTAAATACTAAATAATGATAAAACAATCATTTTCTGTATTTGTGCAGCATAAAAGTAATTACATTCGTATAAAAATGACAAAATGCTTCAAGAAAAAGTAAATCTCAAACCATTCAACACCTTTGGAATTAATGTTCAATCCGAATTTTTCGCACCTTTTCCATCTGTTGAAATATTGCGTTCTCTATTGTCTGAGGTGAATAACAGAAATTTACTCATTTTGGGTGGAGGTAGCAATGTTTTATTTCAAGGAAATTTTGATGGCGTTATTTTACGGAATGAAATCAAAGGGATTGAGGTTATTGGAGAAACAGAAAATGAAATAATTTTAAAAGTTGGAGCCGGAGAAGCATGGCATGACTTAGTTCTTCATGCAATAGCTAAAGGTTGGGGAGGAATTGAAAACTTATCACTTATTCCAGGAAGTGTCGGAGCAAGTCCAATGCAAAATATTGGTGCATACGGTGTAGAAATCAAAGATGTTTTTGAATCTTTGGATGCATTAGATCTTGCGAATAAAAAAATGCGGACTTTCTCTCACGAAGATTGTCAGTTTGGTTACAGAGAGAGCGTTTTTAAAAAGCATTTAAAAAACAAATTTGTGATTACTTCTGTCACTTTTCGGCTTACTAAAAACCCAAAACTAAATACCAGTTATGGAGCAATTGAAGAAGAATTAAAATTAAAGAATATAGAACATCCTTCAATCAAAGATGTCAGTGATGCTGTAATATCCATTCGTCAATCAAAGCTTCCTGATCCAAAAAAAATAGGAAATGCAGGGAGTTTCTTTAAAAACCCAATAATACCAAGAGAACAGTATCTCGAATTACAAAAACGCTACAAGAAAATCCCTTCTTACAAAGTAGATGAGCTGCACGTAAAAGTGCCCGCAGGTTGGCTGATTGATCAATCAGGATGGAAGGGCAAAACCTTTGATAATTACGGCGTTCATAAACGTCAAGCGTTGGTTCTTGTAAACTATAATGATGCGAAAGGATCTGATATTTTTCAGTTATCAGAAAAGATAATTCAGGATATTTTTGAGCGATATGGAATACAACTCGAACGAGAAGTAAATATACTCGAATAAAAATGAATATATATACTGGTTCTAAACAAGCTAAACAACTCAAAAATAGTTTTTCAAACAATCTAGCGTTTAATAAAACCTCGTTTAGAGTATGTAAATCTATAAAAATCGGCTATATTTGCATTGTATTAATATCAGCATTGCTAATTATTAATTGAAAAAAAATATTTATGGCTAAAGACATATTTGAGAAGATAAGACAAAACAGAGGTCCAATTGGACAGCATGCGAAAGGAGTTCATGGTTACTTCACTTTTCCTAAGTTAGAGGGAGAAATAGGAAACAAAATGATGTTCCGTGGCAAAGAGTGCCTTGTATGGTCAGTAAATAACTACCTAGGCTTAGCAAATCACCCTGAAGTTCGTAAGGCAGATGCTGATGCGGCTGAAAAATGGGGAATGGCTTATCCAATGGGAGCAAGAATGATGACTGGTCAAACGAGTGAGCACGAAGCTTTAGAAAATGAGCTTTCAGACTTCATGAAAACAGAAGACACCATTTTATTGAACTTCGGTTATCAAGGTATGGTTTCTGCAATTGACTGTTTAGTTGACCGTAATGACGTTATCGTTTATGATAGTGAATCACATGCTTGTATCCTAGACGGAATGAGATTACACGCAGGAAAACGTTTTGTATTCAAGCACAACGATATGGAGAGCTTTGACAAACAAATGTCAAGAGCGACTAGATTAGTTGAAAACACAGACGGAGGTATTTTAGTTATTACCGAAGGAGTATTCGGAATGGCTGGAGATCAAGGAGATTTAAATGGAATTATTGAATTCAGAAAATCTGGAAAATATGACTTTAGATTATTCGTAGATGATGCACATGGTTTTGGTACTATTGGCGAAACAGGAATGGGTGTTGGTGAAGGACAAGATGTTCAAGGTGAGATCGATGTACTGTTTGGAACTTTTGCAAAATCAATGGCTTCTATTGGAGCATTTATTTGTGCTAAAGAACACATTATAGAATTCATGCGTTACAACATGCGTTCTCAAATGTTTGCCAAATCACTTCCAATGCCTTTAGTTGTTGGTGCTCGTAAGCGTTTAGAGTTATTAATAACTCAACCAGAACACAAAGAAAATCTTTGGAAAATCGCCAATGCCTTACAAAAAGGATTGAAAGAAAATGGATTTAACATTGGACAAACGAATTCAGTTGTGACTCCAGTTAATCTTCAAGGAAATCTTGCAGAAGCAACAAACATGACATTTGACTTACGTGAAAATTACAGTATTTTCTGTTCAATCGTTATTTATCCAGTGGTTCCTAAGGACACAATTATGTTGCGTTTAATTCCAACAGCGGTTCATACGCTAGAGGATGTGCAATACACAATTGATACTTTCAAAATAGTGAAAGAGAAATTAGACAATGGAGAATACAAAGCAGAAGAGCTTGCAAACGTAGAGGTTGACAAATAATTATTTTTATTTGTTTACCCTTGTTGATATAATTAAGTGCCATCCGCCAACAGACGGGTGGCATTTTTATAAATCATAAAATGTAAATTATAATTAAATATAAAGCATTAACGCTAAATATGTACTATTTTTACATCCGTTGATTATATTATCAAAAAATAAAGAGGTACTCAATCTCTTCTTGTTCTCACAATAAATGTCTAAACTTCCTTTAGCGTATAAATTCATAGACGTATCAGATTATGGTAGAAAGCCTGGGCGATGGATTGCAAAATCTTTGGTCAATACCAAAGCCACTCCAATACATGTTACTACATTATTCATTATTGCAGGATTAATTGCAATCCTATTTATTTTAAGTGGTTTTTATTATGTTGCCGCCCTTTTCATGGTACTAAAATCAATCATAGATGCAGCAGATGGTGAATTATCTCGATTAAAAAAAACACCTTCTCATACAGGGAGATATTATGACTCGATTGCTGACCTTATTCTTAACTTTCTTTTCCTTTCTGCAATTGCATATACTACAAATACTGCATTTGGAATAATGTTACTTGCTTTCTTCGGAATTCAGTTACAAGGAACCGTTTACAATTTCTACTATGTAATACTTAGAAATAGTGTAAACGGAGATTCAACCAGTCGTATATTTGAGAATGAAACCCCGACTGCCTTAAAAGGAGAGAAACAAAGTACGGTAAATAAAATATATGCTGTCTATATTGCGCTTTACGGACCTTTCGATAAGATTATTTATTGGATGGATAGTCAAGCAAAAGATAGCAAGCCATTTCCTAAATGGTTTATGACCTTGGTTTCAATGTATGGTTTAGGTTTTCAACTGTTAATCATGGCATTTATGCTTATATTGAATTTAACACCTTATATTATTCCCTTTTTTATAATCTACTCCGTTTTAATATTGGTATTCGTAATTATAAGAAAATTATTTTTAAAGTAATAATGACTTAAGGCAATGCAAATCAATTTTAGAAAAGCAAACATTTCCGATATTCCTGAAATTTGGAGTATTCTCAAACAAGCGATTGCTCGCAGAAAAGCAGATGGCAGTAATCAGTGGCAAGATGGTTATCCCAATGAGGAGATCATTCAATCAGACATTAAAAAAGAAGCTAGTTTTGTTCTTACAGAAAACGAGAATATAATTGGCTACTGCTCTATTTTAATCAATGATGAGCCAGAATACGGTTCTATTCAAGGAGAATGGTTAACGAATGGAAATTTTGTTGTTTATCACCGTGTAGCTATTGCAGAAAGTCATCTTGGGAAAGGTTTAGCTAAAAAAATGCTTAAATACATAGAGCAATTTGCTTTTGAAAATAAAATATACAGCATAAAAGCAGATACAAATTTCGATAACGGAGCAATGTTGTCGCTTTTTGAAAAATTAGGATATAATTTTTGTGGTGAAGTTATTATAAGAGGAAGTGCTCGAAAGGCTTTTGAGAAAGTTTTAAAACTCTAGTCAATAGTATTTTGCATCACTTCCCGAACTATGTATGACCACTTATCTCACAACATTAAAAAGCACTATTGTCCGATGAAAATAAACTTCACTTAATGAATATAGATTTTCATCGCAACCCTCTTTTCTTTTATTCAGTCTTTATTTGTTTTAAATGCTTATCCGTTTGTTTCCCCAAGATAGCTTTTCAAACAAGCTTTACTGCAAAAATTAACTTCTTTTCTTTTTCGCATTACTCACTTTTGTTTATTTTAAAAGTGTTTCCCGATTTCTCGGGACAGGCTGTGAGCTCCCTTCGGTCGGTTACTCCAAAGAGAGAGAAAGCACTGCTTTTGACCGCCGAAGGCAGCAGCGAAGCTAACACGATTCAGTAAGAAGCGTTAGTGCCGCAACTGTGAGGATA
>Ga0307966_1000638_pt1 | contig 28797 bp, 26 predicted proteins | sample OrgLakmetagen646_FD_203141 | JGI IMG/M metagenome (GOLD analysis project Ga0307966, IMG submission 203141) | Saline water microbial communities from Organic Lake, Antarctica - #646 | ecosystem: Environmental > Aquatic > Non-marine Saline and Alkaline > Saline | place: Antarctica: Organic Lake... | reverse complement strand
GCGGATATTTTTGTAGATGCGAATTATGACGTTTATGTAACTGGAACTTCGGTGGAATACGTTAATCATGATGATGATTTAGTTGTGCTGAAATATAACAGTAATGGTCAATTTTTGTGGGCTAGTTATTACGATAATGGCGGAAGTCCAACACCAAAAGATTATGGAACTGCAGTTACTGGTGATAATAGTGGAAATATTTTTGTTACCGGAAGTAGTTTTGCGGCAAATGATCAGATGGACTATGTTACGCTTAGAATCAATTCATCGGATGGTGCTCATTTATGGGTGGAAAGATATGATCATGTTAGCTTAAATGATGTAGCTGCGAAAATAGAAGTACATGGAAACTTCTTGTATATCTCTGGCGGAAGTCAAATATCTTTCAATAAATGGGAATTGGCTACCGTTGTGTACAACACTTCAAACGGAAATCTGATTGCTGAAAAAAGAAGTCAAGGAAATGCAACCCATGGAGTGAACGAAGTTTATGATTTGACTGTTGATAATGCAGGTAACGTTTACGTCACAGGAGCAGTTGTTAATCAAAATACAGGATATGATATTAGTATTTATAAATTAGATCCTCAATTAAATATTTTATGGGAAGCTCAATACGATGGTTATGGAGCTGATGATAGAGGAAAAGGAATTAAAGTAGATAATCAAGGAAATGTTTATGTGGCTGGCTTTGTTTCTAACCCAAATGAAGGAAAAAACTATTCTCTTTTAAAATTTAATTCATCAGGTGCTTTGCAATGGTCAAGAGAATTTAACGGAGAAGCCAATCTTGATGATGAAGCTGCGCAGTTGGTAATTCGCAGTAATCAAGATGTTTTTGTGACAGGCTCTGCAATAAATAATGTGGATGAAGGAATTGTAACACTAGGTTATAAACCAAATGGAGAAATCTTTACACAAGCTAAATTTGGTGGTGAAAATGGGTTGGTAGCTAAACCTACAGGAATAGCAAATGATATAGCTGGAAATATAATTGTAATAGGAAAAATGGAAGCTCCAAGTGGAAATTCTATAAATATTACGGTTAAGTATAATTTAATTGAAAAGCCATTTAATCCAGTGATGGTAAATGGGGAGCCATCTCATAATGCCAATGAGATACTTATTCGTTTTGATAGAAGTGCTGTAAAGTACTTGGCTATTGATCGAAAAGGCTTTATTGCAGGTAAGTTGAGTGATTTTGTAAGGCCTGATGTGATCGGTTTGATGAATGAGAAGCTTAAAATGGAAGTGAGTCGTCTAAATACTTTTAAGATCTTTAGACGAATGACAACAGCCGACTCTCTTTCTGTTACTCGTTTGGGTGATACTATTAGTGTGGATGATTTTTGGGCTACATTGTCGGTGGTATTTCCTAATAGTTTTAATATTTTAGATGGAATAGATAGTTTAAATACCTTACCTAAAACAAGTATAAATTATGCACATGAAAATGTGTTGATTGATAAGCATAATTCCTCATTAGATGAGTTTTATGTTAATGATTTTCAGTCCAGTATTAAAAATACATCCACTTATCCAAATGCACATATTAACCTAGAGCCAGCTTGGAGCATTGAAGTTGGACAAGAATTTGTGAAAGTTGGTGTTTACGATGATCCGATACACTTTAAACATGAAGAGTTTGGGGACGGTACGCTCGGGGGAAGTAAAATTAAAGGAGGTTATAATTATTATACAAATACCCCCTTAGATCATTATCAATCATTGAATGCTGATAATCATGGTACAGCAGGAGCTGGGATTATTGGCGCTTTAAGAAATAATTTTTCAGACCCAACTCTACCAGAATCTATCGGGATTTCAGGTATTGCGGGAGGTGATAATGAAAATCAAAATTCTGGAGTTAAATTATATTCTGGAGGGATATTTTATAATAAATATCTAAGCACTATTTCATTAGCCGCAGAAGCTATAGTTGAAGGTTCCATTGAAAGCACAGACCCCAATACAAAAATGGGGTTCGGTCTCCATTTGCAGAATCATTCTTGGGGATATGATGACTTGGTATTCAATGAGATTGTGATTTTGAAAGATGCAGTTAAGACTGCTTGGCGAAATCATTCTGTTTTTGTTGCATCTAGAGGGAACAAAGGAAAAGAAGGTAGTCCAATAGAATACCCTGCATGTTTTGAAGACGAAATGGTTATAAATGTTGGTGCAAGTGGAGTAAATGGGACTTATAAAAGTGTAAATAACGGTGATGAATGGACTGATTTGAATAAACGCTGGTCTTCCTCAACAGGTGGAAATCTTGATCTAATTGCTCCTGGTGTTACTGATTTGGTTAAAACAACAGTCTATATTGATGTGCCGAATATTAAACCTCTAGATTATCCAAATGGGTGTATAGTTTCAAATGGAACTTGGGGTATTGATCCAAAGTCAAAATATCAATGTTTTAACGGAACATCCGCATCAGCTCCTCATGTAACGGGAGTTGCGGCACTTATGTACAGTAGGCACAATCTATTAAGTATAAACCCACCACCAAATAATTTGACCACTGAAGACATTGAAAATATAATTGAAAAAACAGCTAGTGGTAATTCTGTTAGTCCTAATGGCGAAATAATTTATAGTGATTATACCGGTAATGGTTTAATTGATGCTGGTCAAGCCGTGAAGCAAATTAATTACCCTAAATATTATGTAAAGCATTCTGATTTTTCATTCCAACCAAGTGTTACAATCCTCCAGAGTGACTTAAATGTTCAATTAACAGCTACAATAAATGGTATGACGCCTGGTAGCTATGTAGCAGATCTTTACGAATACGAATGGAATTATCAAAATAATGTGTTGAGTTCTGTTGGAGAAGAAATTATTGATTGGTGGCCTGTACTTGCAGGTACCTATAAAGGGGTGAGTTCAAGCACAACTATTTCAGGCTCTCCAGATATGGATATAACCCCATCTGTAAATTTAGGTGGAACGGTATCAAGTGTTAATATTGTTACTTATGCTTGGTTTGTTACGTATAATAATTCATTAAATCAACCAGAAAACAAATGGATTGCTGGAGAAGCAATTAATAATAATCCTGATAATCTGAAATTTATGTATTCAATCCATGTGAAAAACTCTAGTTTAGTTTCCATTGAGGATGAAGAATTGCAATCTGAAATTATTTTATACCCAAATCCTACAAATGAGTCATTAACAGTTTCTTTTAACAATGAGTTTTATAATCCAGAAGCTGAAATATTTAACTTGAAAGGTCAATTGATTAAAAAAACTATTGGAAGTTCAAATAACGAAAGCTTAACTATTGATGTTTCGAAATTGTCTAAAGGTATTTATATACTAAGACTTCACGATAACGAAAGCTCTATCACTAAGAAATTCATTAAAAATTAGAGATATGATTAGAGTTTTAAATATAACTGTGCTTTTATGCTTTGGTATCATTGCATTTGCTCAAGATAATTACCCGAAAATATCCTTCGAATTAGGCTATAATAACCAATTCGTTGAAATGAATAAATTTAATCAGTTTTTTATAGACTCAAATTTCACAAAGTATTCTGATATAGATTCTCCATTTAAAAATATACATAATTTTAATTTTGCTATTAAAGTTCGGCCTAAATCAATAATTGATCTCGGCCTTTCGTTAGGGTTTCAAGAAGGTTTTAAAGTGGGTAAACCTATGCTTAAAACCTTAGATGAGAATCTTGATTTAGTGTTTACCGAAGGTTACAGAAAACTAAGCATAAAATCATATAACTTTGGAATAGCAACTACTCTATATATTAGCCGTTTTTTTGAATTTCAGAATGAGACACATATCTTAAATAGATTTGACTTTGGAATTGATTTATTAATTGGTTATAGCTTATCGATTGTTTCTAATGAAGTTCATAATACCACTGTTGATCCAATTTATATTTCTGAAGCAGAATGGTTTGCCAATGATTTTTATTCCAAGATTGGAATAAATGTAGAGTATCTGTTATTTTCTAAAATTATTTTCTGTTCAATAGGACTTCGTTCAGGGTATCAATTTCTTAGAACAAATACTATGGTGGATAGGTTAGATGATTACTATGTTAAAATGCCCTATTCTGAGCCTATTAACCTAGATTTATCAGGTATTTATTACGGTATTTACTTAAAGTTTGGAAAATGAAAGAAATTTTACTGAGCATCTTACTAATATTATTCTCTACCTCTTTATTAGGCCAAAATGCTAAAGTGTTATCATTTGATTTAGGGTATGGTATAAATTCTTACAAAATGGAAGATGTAAATATCTATTATATTGATTCTTTGGCAGCAAAACCTGAAAATGATTTAGTGCGAAATTATGTTGAAAAAGGGCAGTACTTTAGAATTGTTGTTAATTATAAACCAGTTAATTGGGTGGAATTTGGATTAAATGGTAATTATCAATTTTCCAGTTTAAAATCTAGTCCTTGGGAAGAATATTTTGATAGTGAAATAGGTCAAAAAGTATTTAGTAAAGGATATTATGAACTGAGAACAGAAGCAGTGAGTTTTGGAATTGGAAGTACTTTCTATTTTAGTGAATTTTTAAAATCAAAAGAAAATTCTAAAAATAGAACGAGATTAGGATTAGAAATAAATTGTGGAGTTAGTTTTGCAAAAGTTTCTACAACACAAGTTGTTAAGACTTTTCAAAATTTTCAATCAATAGATAGATATTATGCTAGAGAAATATTCCAAGGTCAAATTGGCTTAAAAGCAGAATATGACTTCACAATTACTCCAATTATATCTTCCTTAGGCTTGCGTGCAGGATACCAATTTCTAAAAACTGGTGTAGTTCGTGATGCGGCAAATCAAGACTGGGATGTAAATGACCAATATCCGATTACTTTAGATTTCTCTGGAGTCTATTTTGGGGTATATTTAAAAATTGGTAAATAGAGTAAAAACACTAAACAATTTTGATATGAGACATCTAAGATTAATTTTAATTTCTGGTTTATTTTATTTAACAGGATTTTCGCAAGGGAGTGTTTCGATAGATATTAATCCAAACAACCCAACAATTAGTGATGACATCTATTTAAAAACTAACGTTTATTTTACAAGTGCCGGAATTTTGATTGACGATATTCTTAGTTGGCAAGGTAATCAACTGGAAGTAGACTTATATTATAAACAAGGTGGTCAACAATCACCCACTTTTATAGAAGATTCTATTCAAATAGGTCTCTTAAACGAGGGGACTTATTCAATCATTGTTAGATTGATGGTGAAAAATCAACCAGGTTCGGATACTGACCTTCAAAATTATGTTTTTCGTGATTCAGACTCTATTGTTTTTCGAGTTGAGGAGTCACTCGGATTATTTGATAATAAAATTAATGGATTGGCTATTAGTATCTACCCAAACCCAACCAAAAACCACCTTAACTTCTCTCTAAAAGACAATTCAAATTCTCTTCAAATTGAAATAATTGATGTTACAGGTAAGCAAGTGAAAGCTAAGCGTTTTTTAAATCAAGAAATCGGAGAATTTAAAAATGCTATAGATATTTCAGATTTAAAGAAGGGTTTGTATTTCTGTAAATTTTCGAACGGAGAGAATCAAGTTACACGAAAATTCATTAAACAATAATAATTTTTGAATTACGAATTACAAAAATCAATTACGAATTATGAATTATGAATTACGAATTATCAATTGATAATTCTCCAACCAAAGAAATCTGCATTAAACGATTAACTTCTTTTGTGTCTTCATAATTCCCTAATAAAAACATAATTTTCGTTATCGCAGCCTCTGTGGTCATATCGCCGCCACTGATGACTCCAATTTTATTTAACATTGTAGAGTTCGCGTATTTCCCTTGAGTAACACTCCCCGAGGAACATTGCGTAATATTGATTACAATTCCTCCAGCAGAAATATATGTTTTGATCATTTTAAAGAAGTTTGAATTATTTGGGACATTTCCAGCTCCAAAAGATTCCAGTACTACCGCTTTCACTTGTTGAATATCAAACATACTTTTATATACTTGAGTAGAGAAACCAGGAAAAATTTTCATTAAAGCCACTCTGTCATCCATTTTGTATTTATAATTCAAACCGGGAAGTCCTGTCTTATACATTGCAGAAGTGTTGTATTTAATATCAACTCCAGCCATTGCTAAATCATAATAATTTGGGGATATAAAGGCCTCAAAAGCATGCGCTGAAACCTTTGATGTTCTATTTCCACGGTACAATGAATATTCGAAGTAAATGGCTACTTCTTGAATCATACTTTCGTCATTCAAATCTTTAGTAGCAGCAATTTCAATTGAAGTAATCAAATTTTCTTTTCCATCGGTACGAATAGTTCCAATGGGTAATTGAGATCCAGTAAGTATGACAGGTTTCTTTAATCCTTGTAAGATAAAGCTCAATGCACTTGCTGTGAAAGCCATTGTATCCGACCCATGTAAAACAACGAAGCCATCAAATGAATCATAATTATCTACCACTTTCTGTGCGATATCTTGCCAAATCATTGGATTCATGTCAGAAGAATCGATAGGCATTCCTAATGAAACAACTTTCAATTCAGCGTTAATTCGAGATAATTCTGGAATTTGGTCGCTTAAATGATCAAAGTCAAAAGCTACTAATGCCCCTGTTTCTGGATCTTCAATCATTCCAATAGTTCCTCCAGTATAGATCAATAAAACTTTTGACTGCTTCATGATTATGAATTTATTTTAAAGATTTCCAATGCATTATTAGTGGTTATTCTGCCTATTTCATCTTCACTAATTCCGTGGATATCTGATAATTTCTTAGCAATTCTTGGTATGTATGCACTCTCATTTCTCTTTCCTCTAAATGGAGTTGGTGCAAGATAAGGAGCATCTGTTTCCAAAACGATATATTTTAAATCGATATTTTGAATTGCTTTATCAACTCCGCTATTTTTGAAAGTGACTACTCCGCCAATTCCAAGTTTGAATCCTCCGTAATTAAGGATACGCTGTGCTTGTTCTTCTGTTCCAGTAAAACAATGGAAAACTCCAAAAAGACGCGCATCATTCTCTTGGTCGAGGACTTCAAAAATTTCATCAAAAGCATCCCGACAATGAATAACAATTGGAAGTTCTTCGTCTTTTGCCCAGTTAATTTGCGCTCGAAAAGAATCCGTTTGTTCCTTTTGTAGTGATTTGTCCCAATATAAATCAATTCCTATTTCTCCAATGGCAATGTGGTGCCCTTTTTTGTAATGTGTTTTAACTTCTTCGAATTGTTTTTCCCAATCTTTGGCAACATCACAGGGATGAATTCCCATCATAGAATAGCATGTACCTGGATAATCTTTCACCAATTGCTCCATTTTTGGAATGGATTCTATGTCAATATTCGGGAGGAATAATTTAGTTACTCCGCTATCAATGGCACGTTTTATCATGTCATGGCGATCTTCGTTGAATTGTTCTGCGTATAAATGTGCGTGGGTGTCAATATATGTCATTCTACTTTTTTCTTAAGCGTTTGTAAATTTTTATTGCAATCATCAATGTGATGGCAACAGCGAAAAACCCTACTGTTCCGTAAATCCAATTGAAACTGTTTTTCATGATGACCAAAAAGACAATTGCTACTAGGGCCAAAGTGGCTACTTCATTCCATAAACGCAGTTGATTGGAGTTCCATTTAAATATGTTTTTGTGCATTTTATTCATTATCAATTGACTTTTAAAATGATAAAAAAGCAACAAAACCACGAAAGTAAGTTTGATGTGCATCCAAGGCATTTTCAATAAAACTGGATTTTGAATCAGCATCCAAACCCCGAAAACTAGTGTTAAAACCATGGCCGGAGTTGTGATGATCCACCACAGTTTACTCTCCATTATCTTGAATTGGGCTCCAAGAATTTGCTTCTCTTGCTCACTTTTTTCTTGTGCCTCAGTATGGTAAATAAACAAACGCACGATGTAGAATAGTCCAGCAAACCAACTGACCATAAAAATAATGTGCAAGGCTTTTAATACGGTATAACTCATGGTTAACAAAGTTAAAGGGATTCTTTAATATTCTATGGAGAAATGTGAAGTGATTAATGTTAAAGTTTAAGGTGGAATCTTTTTATGCTTAAAATTGAAAAACAAATATATTTTTATTCAAAAGAGAATAAGTCACTTACTTTGACTCCCAGCGCATCAGCAATGATTTTCAATGTTTTGGTTGTTGGATTGGTTCTACCAGTTTCAATACGCACAATATTTGGTTTGTCCATATTACAAATTGCAGATAAGTCCATTTGTGTTAATCCTTTTTGTTTCCGTAAGGATTTGATGTTTTCTCCCAAATGTCTAATGAAATCATCATCTCGCATTTAACAATATTGAGGAGGTTTTCGATTTTTTAGGGTATCGTAAATGATACCTTAGAAAATAAAATGTATATTTACTAAATGTTTGAGTAGAAAAGTCTAATCACTAAGAAACTCTCAAATTATATAACTATGGAAAACCACTCACAAAATGAATCATCAATGGATCAACATTCGCAGACAACCGTAAATCACATTCATCGAAAACCTTTATGGAATCCTGGAACGGCTAGACTATTAAGCTTTCTGCTTCCGGGTGTTGGTCAAATTTATAAAGGGAAAGTAATTTCAGGAATTATGTGGCTTATATTTACTTTAATTGGCTACGTAATATTAATAGTCCCAGAAATTATTTTACACATATTCTGTATTGTCAATGCAGGAAAAGGTGATCCATACAAAAATTAATAAATATGAAAACAAGTGAACTAGATTTAAAACTTAAGGAATTAAACGGTCTAAAATGGCTTCCATGGGTTGGTGAAAATTATATGAATTCTACAAGTAAAATATTGATTATTGGCGAAAGTCATTATCAAGGTGCTACTGAAGAGTCAATCAAAAAACACGAAAATCCAGAATTTACGAGGATTGTTGTTAATGAACTAGCGATACGTTATCTAACAAATGATAAAAGGAGTGGCACTTTATTTCGGAACTTGAACCTTGCTCTAAATGGCACGTCCTCCAATGATAAAGAGGTAAGGAGAGAAATGTGGGATCAATTTGCCTTCTACAATTTCATTCAAGAACCGATGGATGATATTTCCAAAAGACCTTCAAAAGAACAGATAAAAGAAGGTTGGAAAGTTTTCTTAGCTGTAATTAAGATTCTCCAACCAGAAAAGGTTTTATTCATTGGTTCAAAAGTTTCTGAAAAATATGATTTGATATTAAATGAGTTAGGTGTTGAGTTTGAAAAAATAAATATTGTTAAATCAATATCTTCTCGTCAAAAACATAGACTCTTAAAGTTAAAAATTGACGGTAAGGATTTGGAGATAAATTTTATAAAACATACAAGTAGCTTTTTTAGTTGGCAAAAATGGAATAAGCATTTCAATGAAATAAAGTTCATTGTACAATAGTATTAGAAATATATCATGACCCAAAAAACTTATTATTTGTTAGGTTGATAAGGGAGGTTGATTGAAAAATAAATAATTACATAAATGAAAACAATATCAATAGTTAGTGTCATAATTATTATACTTATATCAAGTTGTAGTTCAGATGATAATAGATCTGTTGACCTTATTCAAGAAGCTGAAGTCTCAAATATTTTTACGGAAAAAAGTAAGAGAGGCAATGAAAGGTTTGTTATTATGGGTGAATATAGTTACCTAAGTTATTTAGCTCACAAAGATGCTTCAATGAGAATGTATAGTAAAGCAATATTTGATGTAGATACAGATGTTGTTCAGCTCAGAAGGCAGAATGAATACGGTTCTAGGGATACTATCCAATTTAGGATAGAAAAGTTAGTAAACTCCGATGATATTTGTGAATCTTACAAGATTATTACACTAAAAAACGATCAGCCTGCAACATTAATATTAATAGAAAGTGGATTGATTTTAGGACCTTATCCAGCAGAAATTCCGCACGAAAGCTGGCAAATGCATTATGATCTTTCAAAAGCAGAACAAGTTTATGACGATCTCAACTATTATTTAGATGAAATTGAAGATATCTCGTTTTAAGTGATATTGACTAATTTCAAATATAAATCATTAACATTAGCTGAAATCCAATTAGGTTTAATTATGACTGCTTAATGATGTTATATTAACATACTTTTTGACCTATACCAGAATTATAAAGAGAAGCATAATATTGTTAGCTTAACAATTCAGTCATATAAAATCCTCTCCCTCGATCCCTTATCTCACTAATTTTTATTCGGGAAGGGAAGCAGAGAATTCATTATTTAATAAAGGGGATATTATGTAATATATCTTGTTTTAGAAGCTATAAATGGAATTGTTTACTGCTAAATCGTCCGCTCCCTAGTCTCCATATAGTACTCCCCGTTTTTAGGACAACATATTAAGTTGTAATTTTAAACAATATTATGAGAAATAAAAGGAGAAGTTTTAGTCCATCTTTCAAGACAAAGGTGGTTACAGACTTAGATCTAAGATTTGGGTTACAAATAATTTTTTTGGAAAACACGTAGGAGCGTATACACAATGTTGGAAAAAGAGTGCAACCCATCCTTGGGAAGAGAAAAGAGCAGATTTAATCACGGTTATGATAGAAGGCACCTTTAGATACGACTCATCTTGTCTTCCAAACAAGACCAAAGATGATAGTAAAGGAAGGAATAATAGAAAACAGGTAAAAAAATCAAAAAGCATGTTATTTGACGACAGTGAATGGGCGATTGGAAACGACGATATTTTTTCTTATCATTACATTAATGAAAATACAAATATAATAATACATAATATGATATTAAATTTATGCGAATAGCGTTATAATAATGTTCAGACAGATGTCGAATCTGTCTGAACACTTTTCCCTTATTAATAATTCCAAATCTCTTTGAATGACATTCAGGTTGCTTAAATTTTTTTTACTTATTTTTTGGTTATCGGTGTGTTCATCTGCGCTATACAGCCAGAAAACGAGAAAAATTGAAATATACACTAACCCTTTTATTTTTAGAGGTAATGTAAATAACCAATTTACTAATGCTAACCATAAATATGTAAATGGTGAATATGAAACGCCTTATATTTTTGAAACAGGGGTGAATTATGTTTCCCAAAAAGAAAAATGGGGTTGGTATGCTGGGCTTTCTTTTATGATGGAACAGCAAGTTTTTTCATTGAACGCCTATACACCAGCGGAATATTATAAGTATACACCCAAATACTCCTTACAAGCTGATTTAGATTCTTACTTTTTAGGGTATAAAGTTGGTTTTTCTTATGCTTTAACTGATAAGCTTTTGTTGAATTTTGGTTTGACTATTTATGATCAAATATCTCCTTGGAACAGATATCCAGAATATACTAATGATTTGACATTGGGAATAAAGTATTTTAATTATGTTCACCCTTTATACAATCCAGTGCCCGAAGTAACATTGTTTGCGAAGTACAATGTTAAGACATTTGGTTCTCCGTACTCTATATATCTAATTCCGGAATTTCGGGTTGATTATAAAATATTTGAGAATACATTTTTAACATTTGGGGCACGTGTCAAGTTTTGGACAGGTCCATTAGATTATAGATTTGAGATAAAAGTAGATGGTTACTTTGACAGTACAAATCCTCAAAATGAAACATTTCATGAGTCCCGAGTTACAAGTCAAGGTATTTTCTCCTATATAGGTCTCAAATACGATATTCCTTTACTAAAAAAAGAAAAGAAATAAATCGTTATTTAATCGTAAAAAGTAGAAACTTTTTTATAATTTTTAAAATGAAAACACTTCTTCATATACATATATTATTATTAGTTTGCTTATTATCTCCTTTATTTTCAATAAGTCAAAGCGAAAGGGTTCACACCATTCAACCTTTTGTTAATCCATTTATTTTAAAAGCGGGTAATCTTTCTAATCAATATACTTCATTTTCAAATGAGTTTGTTGGTGTTGAATACGCTACACCTTTCATATTTGAAGCAGGAATTAACTATATTAACTCATCCAAAAGGTGGTCTTGGAGTTTGGGATTATCACAAATGAATCAGCAACAAACCATGAGGCATACTTATCCAGACCCTTATGATACCTATGAAGAATTTGATAGTGATTATCAATATTATCATTACTCCGTATTGTTTAAAGTTACTTCAAATTTTGTTGGAATTAAAGGGGGTGTATCCTACAATATAACAGAGCGTTTTAGGATTAATTTTGGAGTTAATACCTATTTTTCAGCAACCAGAAACTCAAGGATTAAAAATTATAAGAATCCATATTTTTCCAGTGATAATAGCGGTACTTTTTTAACTTATGAGCTTAAAACTCCAAATGGTATTCAAACGGTTTCCTCGAATGCCCAAACAACACCTGAGGAACAAAAATCTAAACCATTTATTTTACCTGAACTTAGTTTTGACTATGAAATTGCTCCTAACTTTCATATTAATTTCACATACAGAACTCAGTTTTGGGCAACGCCTGATAACTATCGTTTTAAATTTACAGAAACGGGTTACTTACATTCTACAACTTATAAAGTTGAGGAGCTTCATGAATCTCGAATCACGCCACAAGGCCATTACTTCTCAATTGGTTTCAAGTATGATATTCTAATTCTATCCAAAAAGAGTGATTAAACAGCGGAAATATTCACCCCTAAAATAATGTAGTTTAGAACTGATGCCCTATGGTTAACAAAGTTAAAGGGATTTTTCAATCTATTAATGAAAGTGATGGATGTTTTCTTAGATTAGAATGGTTGGTAAAGAAATGATCAAATTTCGTTTTTCTTAAAATAAAAGTCAACGCCAATTGTCCTACCTCTTTAGTTCCTCGTTAAATAAAAGCGAGAGATATCCGCCTCGTATTGCTCCATTTCTCTTTTTTAATAATATCCTCTTTATTAAATGCAGTACATTTTTTTGTAAAGTTAAAATGCTGTTGAACAGTATTTCCTCCCATGGATTTTGCTGGGAGAGGTTTAAAAGTATCCGTATTCTTAATTCAGCTAAACGAAACCTATCCAAAAATATAAATGAATATTTCACTTTCATTAACCTCAATATCTCTAGCTTGTATTAATTTTGTAAAAAAATATTCGATGAAGACAAAAACGCCAAAAGAATCTACAACCGTGACAACGAAAATTGTATTGCCAAACGATACAAATCCACATGGGAATTTATTTGGAGGTCAGCTTTTGGGTTGGATGGATGTTACTGCGGCAATTACAGCGCAGCGCCACAGTAGAAGAGTAGTGGTAACTGCTTCAGTAAATAATGTGTCATTTGGTTCGCCAATTAGAGAATCTGATGTGGTGACTTTGGAAGCAAATATTTCTCGGGCTTTTAATAGTTCAATGGAAATTATCATTGATGTTTATGTAGAAAATCAAGTTTCTGGGGTGCGTAAAAAACACAATGAAGCGATTTATACTTTTGTAGCTGTTGACCAAAATGGAGGAACAATTACCGTTCCTCAACTTGTGCCAGAAACGGAAGAAGAAAATATTCGTTACGATGGAGCTTTGCGTAGAAAGCAATTGAGTTTAATTTTAGCTGGAAAAATGAATCCTGAAGATGCTACGGAATTGAAGCGTTTGTTTTTACCTGGTGAAGCGTAAAATAGATTATTCTACCAAAAACTAGAAATCCCAATTTTTTCCCGGTCTCTTAATCCTAGCCAATCTTTCATTTGAATAGTGATACGAAGATTTTCGTTGCTGATTTTTTCCGAATTTATTTCTCCAACAATTCCTGGAATGTCGATTTTGATAAATAGTAACTGTGTAAAAGTCGAGTTTTTATAATCGGACAATTGAGAACTTGCTTTTACACTCGTATCCTCTAATTTTGTGATTAAAGTAGGGAATAAAGCAATCTGTAATTTCTCTTTTTCTAGTTTAACATTTGGTAATTCATAAATTAAATCTAAGCTTTCTTTTGGTTGATTTGTTCCCCAATAAAAACCAAGATTTGGAATGCTGTCTATTTTTACAATTCTTTTTTCTGTCTGATTAAAATCATCATCAAACGCTGTGATAAATTGAATTGTTTCTCGTGCCGTTTTTCCTCCCATTTGCACAGAAGCTTTTCCATTCCATAATTGTAAAAGTGCGCTAGCTGCTTGTGGAAGTTTTTCAAAGCATTCAGCTCCTGCTCCTTTTAAGAAAGGATTAATATTGGAGATAAACTTTTTTGTATCAAGATTAGTAAATACTTGTACTGTATTTTTTTGTGTTGGATAAGATTCTAATTTTGAATTTGAATTCAATTGAACAGGATGATTTCGTGCAACTTTCCAATCAATCGTCAGATTTAAATCTTTCTTGAATACAAATGTGAAGGTCGCATAATCTAAAGAGTCAAGATGTGGAGTTCCTGTGGTGTTGATTACTCCAAAGTTTTCCTTCTGAATGAGTTTTTTAAACTTTAATCCTGGCTTAACTTTTTTATCATTCAAAGTTAATTCTGCTCCTTCTCCGAAATTAATCTTTAAGTATTTTGAACGTTTTTCAACACTCATTTTCTTGTTCTCCGAAAGAAATATATGAGTTGAATCTGCCAAGGGTAAAAGATGGAAAAGGGCAGTGAATTGCTGAAATGAAGATTCAAATTTTGATGCATCACTGATTTCAACATAAATGGAAGTCACTTCTTTTTCACCAAAAGAATAAGTCAAATAGGTGTGCTCTGTTTTTAATCCAGACTTTGCTATTTGATCCTTTATTTTGGATAATGCGACTTTATAAGTGAGGCTCTTTTCAATTTCTGAGTTGTATTGAATGGCTTCATTCAATACTTTCATGATGTCTGTGCGATAAGCAATATCACCTTCAACTACATGATCAACAAGTATAAATTTATCTTTTTCTTGTTGTTTAGAAAAGTAAAATATTAAAGTCACCACTCCAATAAGGATAGCCAGAACCGCAACGATGACTTTAATAGAATTCTTCATTTGGATTTATATTTAGTGTCTGTTTCCGACGAGACACTTTATACTTCTGTTTGTATTTTTAATAAAACTCAATATCTCTAGTCCTAGATAAGGAAACGGTAAAGACAAGTCTTGTTAAGTATTCAATTACCAAGAGTATATACTTATAAAAACTATGTCCTGAGTTTGTCATAGGAACTATAATTACAAACGAGCAGAACGCAGTATTTGCCGTTTTCTTGCAAAAACTATTCGTTGTATAAATAAATAGCATTCATCAGTTCAAAAAGGAAATAACCACCATTTACATAATTATCATTGGTGTTTATACTCATTTTGTATTGTACTTGGTTTTTAGAAATCGACGTCATTTCAATATCAACTTCCCCCGTTTTATCACTGAATAAACTCATGAATTCATCTGTTTCATTAAGCTGTCCTAATTCTGAAATATCTTTGGTTATAGAATTGAAATCTATATGCGCATAGAACATTTTTGCTTTCCTTACTTTCTTATAAATCTTACGACTAAAGGGCTTTTTAGTATACCCATTTAAGTGTTTTTGCACAACACTTTCATCATTGGTTACAATTATAACATTGCCTACTATTGAAATGTGATAAGGAATTCCTAATTCAAAAGGTCCGTTAAGAACAGTGTAGTATTTTTTTTTTGATCACTTTTTCTTCCTCTAATTTATGGAATGCCTTTAAATACTTCTCTAATAAAAAAGCACGTTCATTTGAAAGTGCTAATGTTACCATTGGAATCTTTTCCATGTAAGTTGTATCCACTTCTGAATACTCAAAAGTTTCTTCATCATATTCATAAGTGACTCTTGAAAGTTCTACTTCCTTAAAACCACCATAAGAAACCAATACTTTTGGAGGATAAACGGACGCTACTGCTTTCATATCAATAAATTCATCAATTGTAGACCAAATTGCTGAAGCAAGGACCATCTCAGCGTTTTCAGATTCGTCCAATTTAGGCATATAGATTTCTTTTAACTTTTCGTAAGCTCCATATCCATTCACATTGTATAGGGCAACTCCTTGCGCATAATCGGGAATATACTTTAAAAGTTGTTTGTCTACTTTTTTAGAAGATGCTTCCTTCATGATCTCTCCAATGTTATCTGAAACCTGGATTTTCCAATCCATTTGAATCCCTTTATTGGTGAAATTGATCATTGCGAATTGTCTCATTTCTTTTAACTCATCTTCAATGTAATTTTTGATTGGGTAATACAGTAAATCATCCATCATATTGATATTCATCATCGGATTCACGTACATTTTCGCATCAGCTGTTTGATTACTCACTTTTTTGTAAAGATCGTCAGTAGAATAAAGATTGACTTTTGGACGTTTTATAAATTGTAGGTGTTGGCTAACTATTTTTGTTTTCTGCACAGATGAGATTGAATCCATAATACGTTTGAATTTGTTTTCCAATTCCATTTGTTCTGTTTCCTCTTCAGAAAAAACTTCCTCATCATAATAATCGTCTCCTAATGGCTCATAAGTTTCTGTCTCAAGATATTCTTCTGTTTCAACCGCTTCCTCCTCGATATCATAAATATCATCTTCTATGAAATCGTATTGTTGAAAGTAGTAATAGTTATCGGGTAGTTGCCAATCGTTGTCTTCAAATATCATTTTTGTTTGTTCACGAAAAGCACTTGTTTTCCAATTGATTGTACTTATTACACAAGTTGATTTTGTTAAAGAAATTACTAAACCATCTCTCTCTAGGGAGCCGGTTTTCAATAATATTTTTTGCTGTTCAGGAGAAAAGAGGTTAATGAAATTCTGTTTCTCTTTCACTGGGATAATAAGTGATACAGAGGAATAGGTTTCTTTTTCTAAATTAAAAGCAATTAATTTAGAAGAAAAATCAACGCCTAATTTTGAAAGGTCTTTGATTTGATTTATTTCATCATCAAACTGTTTCATCAGTGATTGAACAAATGCTAACTTGTTAATCTCCTCCAATGGAACAGATTTCACCACTTTTCCAAGATCTACTTCCATTACGAAATAGGCGGAATCTGGAATCATCTGATTGATTTGACTTTTTAAAGAAAGTGTACTGGCCAAAAAAAGTAACGCGGTAATATATTTATTCATTTTAAATTCAATTTATAGAACAAAATTACTCAAAATAAATTCACTATTATCTATTAATTAACAGGTATTTATGGTTTTGTGTTGATAAGATAATCAATCTTAGTCGGATGGTTAACGAGCATTAATGGGGAGACTTGAAACATGGCCGCCTTTTTACTTTTAGAGATGCGAACATCATCCGAGCTGACACTCAAAATTTCTTTATCAAATCGTTGAATAAAAACACATTTACCGTCTTTTAGTAAGGCGAAATCTTCATTTATACGCGCTTTTTCTTGCCAATCGGCTGGAATTAAATTACCAATTTTTCTTTGGTATACTTTATTAGTGTAGTTCAATATGATCGCGTTCACTTTGTCATTGGCTGGTTGATTACCTATATCTTCTGATAAGCCAATGAGTCCTTTCCGAAGGGATTCTAAAGATTCAAAATCCAGACTAAAGTTCAAAATCCAATTTTCTGTATTCAAATTTGCTTTTACATTAGAAACACCCACTTTTTCATCGAGCTGAGCCATATAAGTTCGCAAGCTAACTTGAAGCTCCGTGCGAGAAGGAACTTTTTTTCCTTTTATGCTGTCCATTGCCATTAGCGAGTTTACTTTCGTTGTGCTTGAACTCAAGTTAAGCGTCATTTTATAAGACCCAGTTCCATCACTGTTTAAGGTCGTGTCTTCTATTAGTTCAAAGCAACCAGATAGGCAGAACAAAAGTCCTGTAATTAATAGCGTATTAAGTGTTCCTCTCATTTTATTCTTAAAACAGTAAAATTAAATAATTCGACTTTGTAAACCACTTTATATAACTTTTTATACAATTGATTGGGTAATCATGATTATTTGAAAAATTGAGGTTTCTATTGAGACCCATAAAATTATTTTAAATCAGTAATTCAGTTTTGATTTTTAGCCTTTGAAGACTTCAAACTTATACTTAAATTAGAGGGAATAGTTTTAATTTTTTTCGATTCATTAATTACTAGCTATCAAGGATTCAAAAAAAGTAGAAAATCTTCCTGAAATAGACTTATTGTACTATAAATTAGAAATGTAAGTTTAAATAAATTTGTCAATTATTGGAATGCTAAAGACAGTATGTTGTATGAAAAAGTAAAAATTACCCAAGTTAAATTCGTATAGTTTTAGATGAACATATCTTTATTTGCTATGGGTGTCCTAATATTATAGACAAACATTTTTTTTGTTGTAATCGTTGGAATTCAATCAACTTCTTGTAAGGCTAAGCTTTGAAAATAAATGTGTTAAATCTGTATTAATCTATGAAAATGAATTAAATTTGCGGAAGTAGTAGTAGGTTAGGTTGATTAGTGTGATAGGAGTTTAGAGCGCCAGTTCTAGACTCCTATTCTTTTTAAGAAGAATTGAATTTCTTACTTTTGTTGTTTGATTTATTATAAACTTAATTAAGCACGGTGTCATATTTAAATCCTATTGTAAACTCTTTACTCGAAATCAATTTAAAATCCGATTTTAACAAGAAGGCATTAGCTGTTTACAATTATCAATACGAACATGTTTCTGTTTACCGGAACTTTTGCGATGCTTTGGGGAGACAAAAACCTAAACATTATAAGGAAATTCCATTTTTGCCTATTTCCTTTTTCAAAACGCATAAAATTCTTTCTGATGAAATCAAAGCAGAAGATACATTGTTGTTTAAAAGTTCTGGAACTACGCAAAGTATAAAAAGTCACCATTATATTGCTTCTGAAGAGTTATATACTGCTTCTTTCATGAATACATTTAGAGAGCAGATTGCAAACCCAAGGGAAGCTATTGTATTGGCTTTGTTGCCTAATTATATAGAACAAGGAGAGTCTTCACTCGTATATATGGTAGATTATTTAGTGAAAGAATCGAAACATCCATTGTCAGGATTTTATTTATCAGAGTTAGATTCACTTATTCAAGCGATTCAAAAAGCTAAAAAGGAGAATAGGGAAATTGTGTTATTTGGAGTTTCATATGCTTTATTAGATTTAGCAGAAAAAGGCGCTGATTTATCGGGAGTAACCATTATTGAAACAGGAGGCATGAAGGGACGCCGAAAAGAAATGATTAAAGAGGAGCTGCATCAAATTTTATGTAAAGGATTGAATGTTCCAAATATTTACTCAGAATACGGAATGACAGAGCTATTGTCCCAAGGTTATACAGACGGAACGGAGTATTTTAAATCTCCGAAATGGATGAAAGTGATAATAAGAGATGTAAACGATCCGCTACACATACAGAAAGAGGGAAAAACAGGTGGAGTAAATATTATTGATCTGGCCAATTTTTATAGTTGTTCTTTCATCGCCACAGACGATTTAGGAGTTCAAGAAGGAAACATGTTTAAAATTTTAGGTCGATTTGACGTAAGTGATATTAGAGGTTGTAATTTGTTGGTTAATTAGTCGATTGGATCGTTATACTCAATACACATTGGTTTCCGCATTTTTAGCGTTATCTTTTTCCTTTTCTCTTCGTTAAAATTTACAACCGTAACGAAAGCTATGCTTGGAAATTTATGCCTTGATAAAAGAAAAAACAAACTCGCTAAATTCATCGAAAACCTAAATGCATTGAGTATATTTGTTCTTATTTTCGTATAAATAAAAGAAATTATAAAATTAAATAGAATGAAAATATTAATAGCGTTATTAACTGTTGTTATATTAGGCGGTTGTGCTACGAAAGTTCCTTACACAACGAAAATTAAAGAAGAATTTGAATTGACGCCTGATAAACTCAAGAAAGTACAATTTTATACCTCAGAAATCATCATTTTAGAAAGAAGTGATAAAGAATTAATAGTTGCTACCACAGGTCAATCAGGAGAATTAGTGACTTCAGAACGATCAACATCAGAAAGAATAGTTATTCCAGCGAATAGACCTTGTCTATTTGAACAAATGGAAGATGACGGAACAGTTCAAATAAGATTTGAAATGGGCAATGGACGCGTATTGCGTTTTGCTGAACGCCAAAATATTTCAAATGGAAGATTTTACCTTGTTGCACAATGGGCAAATGGTAAAGGAGAACTGGATTATGGTGGTTCAGTTTATTATGCAGTGAGACAAAGTGCTTCTGCCTATCTAATGGTTAAATTGAAGAACTGGAAGAAAACTCAACGCAAAGACAGAGTTGTTAAAGGATTGAAGATTTAAGTAATTATGAATTATGAATTCAAAAATTCGAGCATAATCATTATTCAGGTTTACAATGTAGTGGCAATTCGCCCTAAATTATTGTTGGGGTTTAATTTTTATAAGACATCATTTTGTCACCTCATTTTTGATCCCCATCATTAAGGTTGTCATCTTTTCTTTACTAAAAATATCTGATTTTTGGTAAAGGAGGGATATTGTTGTAGAACGAAGTCTAATGTATTTAATAGATGCCTAAATCATATCTCTGATTACCTCAAATAATCCTAAATTACAAAACATCGGAATTTACTGTTTAGAGGTGCCCTAAAGTAAATCGTGCTTTTTAAAAGTAAATAATCCGTATTTATCCGCGTTGCTTGCAGTTCTGCTGCGTTCTATCATCACAACCCCCAACTTTTTTTACTTTTAATTTGGAGATCTGTAATTTATATTTACCTTTGTGAGTGATCATTCACAAACACGATGGAAATAACAGAAAGACAACAAGAAATAATTACAGCCGCTGGTCGGATTTTAACTGAATCAGGGATACATGGTTTGACCATTAAAAACCTTGCTAAGGAGATGAAATTCTCAGAAAGTGCTGTTTACAGACATTTTAAAAGTAAAGAAGAAATCATTATTGGAATGCTTAACTTCTTGGCTGAAAATATGGATCAACGTTTCAAAAGTGCACTTTTAGATGAAGGTTCAATTGAAGACCGCTTCAGAGCTTTGTTTGAAAGCCAACTCAATTTTTTCAATCAACATTCTTATTTCACTGTTGCTGTTTTTTCGGATGGACTCTTAGAGGAAAGTAAAAATATTAATCAAGCTATTAACAGAATAATGCAAGTGATGATGAAGTACCTTTCACCAGTTGTTTTACAAGGTCAGCAGGGAGGTGTTTTTACTAAAGCTATTGCAACAGAGGATCTAATGCATGTTGTGATGGGATCTTTGCGTTTATTGATGTACAAGTGGAGAACTGCTAATTTTGAATTTGATATTTTACACAACGGTAAAAACATGGTAGAAACCACTTTAACCTTAATTAAAAACAAATAATAGAAAATATGAAACACGTAATCTTAACATTGGGGGTGTTTAGTCTGGGCTTTTTAATGAGCTGCGATAATTCAGTTGAAAAAGAAACACAAGAAAATGTGGAACAACAAGAGCATCAAGACGAACATGATCACGAGCATGAAGAAGAAATGGAAAGTGATAACGTTTCAGAAGACAATGGAGATGGACTCTCTTTAGACAATGGAGAAAAATGGAAGGTTAATGAAGAAATGAAGCCTTATGTAATGCAAGGACAGGGTTTTGTAACTGCTTATTCCGATTCTGGTGATGAGGATTACAAGAGTTTAGCAGTAAATTTAGCAGAACAAAATGATCAATTGATAGCGAGTTGTACAATGGGCGGTAAGAGTCATGATGAATTGCATAAATGGTTACTTCCACATATAGAATTGACGAAAAAACTTCAAAACACAAGTCATCTTGATGAAGCCAATTATATCGTTAGTAAGCTTTTGGAGTCATATGGAATGTATCACAAGTATTTTCAATAGCTGATTTTGATACTTCTTTCAAAACATAAAAACGTGTTGGACAATACTTTAGTTAGTTTGTCGAACACGTTTCTTTTTAATTAAAAAAAATTTCTATAAAATGTTAGTAAACGCTCACAAACAAATGGTTTTAGGGATACTCTTAGTTTTCTCTTCCTTCCAAAATAGTTATGCGCAAAGTTGGACCTTACAGCAATGTATCGACTCGGCAGAAGTGCACAATAAAAGAATAAGAATCAATTCCTTGGAAATGGAGTCGAGTTTAGAGCAGGAACGTGTTGTTGAAGGCTTTCGAAATCCTAAATTGAGTCTCAATGCAGATTATAAATACTTCACTAATTTACCTTATCAGTTGATGCCATTGAGTGTTTTTGGTGGACCCGAAGGTCAGTTTAAAGAAGCCCAATTTGGAGTTCCTCATCATATTAATGCAGATTTAACTTTAGCCATTCCCATTTATAATCCAGAATTATATGGAAATATAAAGACCACCAAGGCTGCAACAGAACTAAAACGAATTCAAAATTTGAAGTCGAAGGAAGAAGTCTTTTTTGAAGTTTCAACTGTTTATTATAATGCACAAATCATTGCGCAAAGTTTAGATTTTATAGATTCTAATATCATCAATGCAAGTCAATTACTGAAAAATGTTGAGCTACTTCAAACACAAGAATTGTTGGTAGGAACAGACGTAAACAGAGCACATTTAAAACTACTTCAATTAGAAAAAGAACGTGAATCAACTGCTGTGAAATATGAGAATGTGATGAATGTTCTTAAGTTTTTAATGGGAAGACCATTAGCAGAAAATATTGAAATAGGCAAAGCAATTAATTTTAAAAAGATTGAAAACTATGAAACTGAAACTGCTTTTACAGTACAATTAGCAGAAGCAAGAAGTGAATTACTGAATACACAAATCAATACACTTCAAAAATCAAGGTATTTACCTTCGCTAAATGCATTTGCAACTTATGGAACAACTGGTTTTGGGTATAATGAATCTCCCAATCGATTTTTAAACTTTTATCCAATTGGATTGGCAGGAATACAACTTTCAATGCCGATTTTTAACGGAATGGTGACCAAAAGAAAGGTAATAAGTAAACAATTGGAAATTGATGCAAGCGCACTTCAAATTGAATTGATGCAAGACCAAACAGAGGTCAATATCGAAAATGCATTAAAAGAAAAAGACAATGCCTATCGATCCATGAAGCTTGTGGAAGATCAATTGAAACTGGCGGAATTAATCTACGATCAAACTATTTTGCAGCATCAAGAAGGAATTGTGTCTTTAACCGATGTAATTATGTCAGAAAACGAAGTAAATAAAGCACAAATGGAATACTTGGCGACAATTATAGAATACCTCAAAGCAGATTTGAAATTGAAAAAGGAATCTGGAAATCTGTTAATTAAATAACACTAATAAAGAAATCATGAAAAAGATAATTACGATAGTTGTACTTGCATTACTTGTAGGGTTGACCATTTTCCAGTTAGCAAAAAATAAATCAGAAACTGAAGCGATTGTTTTTCATTACGATAAAGACAAGAGCATAAAAGTGGATGTAATTACAGCTAAGGTTTCCAATTTAGATACACGTCGAACCATCGATGGAAACTTTATGGCGAACCGTGAAGTGAAGTTGAACGCTGATATCCAAGGGAAAATTAATGTGATAAAAGTAGATCTAGGAAGTGAAGTACAGCAAGGTCAAATCCTTATTGAACTGGACAAATCTCTTTTAAAATTACAATTGGAAAGTGTTAAAATTCAAGTTCAAGATTTAGAAAAAGATTATGAACGCTACCGTGTTTTAACCGAAGCTGATGCCATTCAAAAAGCCAAACTAGATAAAATTCAATTGCAATTACAATCTGCTATTATTCAGCGTAAAACGATTGAGGAACAAATCAATAAAACGACAATTCGTGCACCCTTTGATGGAATAATCACCCAAAAATTTACAGAAATTGGTGCATTTGCAGCTCCCGGAGTTCCTTTGCTTCAACTGAGTCAAATGAATGTCTTGCGTTTTACAGCTTTCGTTGGGGAAGGAGAAATTAATCAGTTTTCGATTAATTCAAATGTGCTTTTAAAAGCAGACCAGTATCCACAAGTTGATTTCTCAGGAAAAATTATAGCCCTTGGAAGCAAAGCAAATCAAGCAGCACGCTATCCTGTTGAAGTTGAAGTTCAAAACAGTAAGGAAACTCCACTTCGTGCAGGAATGTTTGGCCAAGTAATTTTAAATCAACAATCCAAACAAAATGGAATTGTCTTGCCGCTTTCTGTTATTCAAGGTCAGCTCGACGCTGCGAAAGTATATGTCGTTAAAGATGGAAAAGCTGTTTTGGTTCCCATTCAGGTAAATTCCACTGAAGGGACTTCTGTTTTAGTCGGAGGCGGACTTTCAGCTGGAGATAAAATCGTGAGCAAAGGATATGTGAATTTATTTGATGGCGCGACGGTTAATTACGAATAGTTCAATTACGAATTAGAGAATTTGTAGAAACATCATGAGAACAAACTTCAAAATAGAAAAACAAGACTTATTCAATTGGACGAATCTAATGATGAAACCCAATTCGTAATTCGTAATTCCAAATCTTAAAATTGATTAAAATGAATATTACAGAAATTTCCATAAAACGACCTTCGCTCATTATTGTTTTGTTTAGTGTATTTATCCTTTTGGGATACATTGGGTTTCGAAACCTGAGTTATGAGTTAATGCCAGATTTTAATCAACCTGTTGTGGTGATTAAAACAGGATATCCTGGAGCAGATCCAGAAGAAGTTGAAACTTCGGTGAGTGAGAAAATTGAAGATGCACTTTCAAACTTGGAAGGTGTCGATTACTTAGTGACGAAGTCTTTGCCGAATGCTTCTGTTGTCATTGTAAATCTAAAATACGGAACAAATCTCGACAATACCATGCAAGATGCGCAAAGGTATATCGATAACGTTCGAAAAGATTTACCTGCCGATATTTTGAGTCCTGAAATGAGTAAAGTTTCTCCGAATGACTTGCCGATTATGTCGATAAGCGCAACGAGTGATTTGCCTCAAACGGAATTCTATCAGAAGATGCAGAATGATTTTCTTCCTCAGATTCAACAAATTCAAGGTGTCGCTGAACTGACTTTATTGGGCGGACGAGAACGAGAAATTCAAGTGAATGTTCAGCCGCATTTATTGAAACAACACAGCGTTTCCATCCTTCAAGTGGTTAAAGCCATTAATCAATCGGGTGTAGATATTCCAGCAGGAACAATTCAAACCGATGAATTTGAAAACTCTTTACGCTTAAAAGGAAAGTTCAATACACTTAAAGAAATAGAAAATGTTCAGGTGGCAATGCCAATGCCTGGAAATCCGATTTATGTAAAAGACATCGCCAAAGTTGAAGACAAAACTGTTGAAATAAGTTCTGTGAGTCGTTACAATGGAAAAGAAGGAATTGGAATCCTTTTAAAGAAGCAAGGAGATGCCAACGCCGTTGATGTTTCTAGAAAAGTACGTGAACGTTTCGATAAAATTGCAGAAGCTTATGCTACCGAAAATGTTCAATTTGTAATTGCAGATGACAGTACCGACAACACAATTGAAGCGGTAAACGCTGTGGTTTTTGATTTAATCATGGCTGTGATTCTGGTCTCTTTGGTGATGTTATTATTCCTCCGAAGCTTTAGAAATTCTCTTATTGTTTTGATTGCTATACCAACTTCTTTGGTGACTGCTTTTGCAATGATGTGGATTTTAGGATATACCTTAAACCTCATGACTTTATTGGCGATGTCTTTAATTATCGGAATTTTGGTCGATGATGCTACCGTGGTTTTAGAGAATATTCAAGTGCATCTGGACCGTAAGAAGGAAAAACGAAAAGCGGCACTGGACGGACGAATGGAAATTGGGTTTTCAGCTTTGTCGATTACATTAGTGGATATTGTAGTTTTTGTTCCCATTTTATTCCTTCAGGTTTTTGTTGCCGACATGCTAAAACAATTTGCTGTCGTGATTATCACCTCCACTTTAACTAGTTTACTGGTCGGATTTACCTTAACTCCCTGGCTTGCTTCAAGGGTGGGAAAGAAAGAGGATTTGCGTCCAACCAACTTCTTTAATAAGTTCTTATTGTGGTTTGAGTTTCAACTGGATCATTTGCAAGAAATGTACGGCCGACAATTGAAATGGGTGCTGAATCATAAATTGATCTTTGTAGGATTTGTTCTTGCTCTTTTCGCATTGACAGGAGTAATCATTAAACAAGGAATTATCGGAAAAGAGCTAATCGCCACCGGAGATCAAGGCAAGTTTTTGCTCGGTTTGGAATTCGATAAAAACACTTCCATTCATTACAACAACAAATCAGCCATGGAAGTGGAGGATTTTATATTACAACAAGATGAAATCGAGAGTTTATTCAGTAATGTTGGTGGACCAAGTACAGGAATTGGAAGTCTTGGAGTCGGTTCAGCTTACCGAACAGAAATGACCATTCAGTTGAATGAAAAAGTAGGTGATATTTCTACCGAATCATACATGCGTCAGCTGAGAACAGAACTGGAGTCGCGCTATACAGGAATAAAATATTCTATCATTGCGATGGGTTTAGTTCCACGAACTGCACCAATTGAAATTACTTTAAGTGGAATTGATGTTGATTTGGTAATGGAAACAGCAGATCATTTACAAAAAGTATTAGAAGATATTCCGGGAACAGATAACATTTTACTGTCTGTTGAAGAAGGAAGTCCAGAATACCGCGTAATTCCTGATAAAAATCTAATGCAGCGTTTTGGACTTACAACCGCCTATGTAGGTCAAAGTTTGAGAACTTCTTTTAATGGAAATGATGACGCTTCGATTACCGAAGAAGGAAACGAATATCCGGTTCGGGTGCAATTGGCGAGTTTTAATCGTGAAAACGCAAAAGATGTTGCAGAGCTTCCGATTATTAATCCCAACGGAGTGGCCATAGAAGTGAAGCAATTTGCCAAAGTAGAAAAGAACAGTTCACCATCATTATTAGAACGTAAAGACAGACAGCCAGCCATTACAATTACAGCAAATGCACTCGGGAAACCTTCGGGAACAGTTGCCGATGAGGTTGTCGCTTATGTCAAAGAAAATCCTTTACCGAATGGAATAGAAATGACTTGGGGGAGTGATATCAAAAGACAAAACGATAGTTTCGGAGCATTAGGTAATGTATTGATCATTTCGTTTTTGTTGATTTATCTCATATTAGTTGCCCTTTACGACAGTTTTGTCTACCCATTTGTGGTTTTATTCTCCATTCCAGTGGCAATAATCGGCGCATTCTTGGCCTTGAATTTATCTTTAAGTCACTTGAGTCTTTTTGCATTGTTAGGACTAATCATGTTGATGGGACTCGTTACCAAAAACGCTATTCTGATTGTTGATTTCACGAATCAATTGAAAGCTGACGGAAGAGATTACAAAACTGCCTTGATTGAATCTGGAAAAGGAAGATTACGTCCAATTTTAATGACCACTTTATCCATGGTTATAGGGATGCTTCCAATTGCATTGGCAACAGGTTCTGGAAGTGAATGGAAAAACGGCTTGGCTTGGGTAATTATTGGTGGATTACTGTCATCATTGGTTTTAACCGTTTATTTGGTTCCTGTGGTATATGCTTTTGTAGATGGAATAAAATTGAAATTTCAGAAAGAGAAAAAATGAAGAATTTATTAATAATTCTATTGTTTTCAGCTTTTGCCTTCTCCGCATTGGGTCAAAATGATAAATACTACGATTTAAAATTGGTTGTTAAAGACTTGAGAAACAACACTGGAGTTCTACAGTTTTCGCTGTACAATAAAAAAGGAAGTATACCAGATGAGGATTTTGAAAAATTTTATAAAAATGGAAAAGTCAAGATTAAGAACAATAAAGCTGAGTTTACTTTTCGGGTTTTAAAAGGGGGGACTTATGCAATAAACATTCTGCATGATGAAAACACAGATGGTAAAATCGATAAAGGTTTTATACTGCCCATTGAAGGGATAGGATTTTCTAATTTCACGAGTATTGGCTTTACCAACCGGCCTAATTTTGAAAAGGCCTCTTTTCTATTGAATAGAGATAAGGAAGTAGAGGTAAAAATAATTTATATGTAGAGCTTATTGATTCTTATGAGTTAAGTAAATAGGTCTCTTTTTTATTTCGGGGTCGTTTGTTAACTCAAAAATGGTTTTTGAGTTAACAAACCGGGTCATCCACTATATCTTTTTGTTACCGCGAGTTTTTAACTCGTGGTAATAAAAAGGATGCCGTTACTACCCCTCGCCCTAGAGAAACGATCTCAACTAATCTGCTTTTTCATGTCCTTTTCTCTCTTTCTTCTTTTCTCTTTGTCACCCTCGCGTAAACCTCTGCGCCTCAGCGGTTAAATTTTCATATGCTAAGTAAATAAATAGGTTATTAATGTTAAAACATTCTAAATCAATATTTATGAATCCTTTTTATTTAGGATAAGTTTATTCCTTTTCCTAATATGATGCAATCAAACAAGGTTAATTTATTTCATAAAAACACAAACATGGAAACAGTAAGAATTTTAGACATAAGGAAAGAAACCCACGACGTAATGCACATCATTGCAGAAAAGCCAAATAACTTATCATTTCACTCAGGTCAGGCAGCAGATGTGTCCATTGCCAAACCCAAATGGGAAGATGAAAAACGTCCTTTTACATTTACTTCATTACCCAAGGAAAGTCAATTAGAGTTTGTCATTAAACTCTATCCAGAACATGACGGAGTAACGGAACAAATTGGAAAACTAGAACGTGGAGACTCACTGAATATCGGTGATGTTTATGGTGCAATTGAATATCACGATGAAGGAATATTTATTGCCGGTGGAGCAGGAGTAACGCCATTTATTTCTATTCTAAAAAGTTTGGATGACGAAAATAAATTGGGAAACAACAAACTTAT